>JAABUK010000895.1_pt1 | contig 59945 bp, 51 predicted proteins | sample 5559141 | NCBI WGS metagenome assembly JAABUK01 (sample SAMN10711869, study PRJNA513367) | rock metagenome | isolation source: Antarctica rocks | place: Antarctica: Victoria Land, Pudding Butte nord | collected 2016-01-03
GCGAACGCCACCCAGGTAAACGTGGCCGGAAGCGATGGCAGCACCTACACCCTTACCGCCACCGGCGGCACCCAGACCGTCACCCCAGCCGCCACCACCACCTACACCGTGACCGCCAGCGGAGCCGCCGGCAGGGCTACCGCCAACGCCACCGTTACGGTCACCCCCGCTCCTGCCGCCCCCACCGTCACCGTCAGCGCCAGCCCCGCCTCGATCGCCGCCGGCGCATCCTCGACCCTCACGGTCACCGCCGCCAACGCCACCCAGGTCACCGTGGCCGGAAGCGATGGCAGCACCTACACCCTCACCGCTACCGGCGGCACCCAAGCTGTCACCCCCGCCGCCACCACCACCTACACCGTGACCGCCACCGGAGCCGCCGGCAGGGCTACCGCCAACGCCACCGTTACGGTCACCCCCGCGCCCGCCGCCCCCACCGTCACGGCCAGCGCCAGCCCCGCCTCGATCGCCGCCGGCGCATCCTCGACCCTCACGGTCACCGCCGCGAACGCCACCCAGGTTAACGTGGCCGGAAGCGATGGCAGCACCTACACCCTCACCGCCACCGGCGGCGCCCAGACCGTCACCCCCGCCGCCACCACCACCTACACCGTGACCGCCAGCGGAGCCGCCGGCAGAGCTACCGCCAACGCCACCGTAACAGTTACCCCCGCGCCCGCCGCCCCCACCGTCACCGCCAGCGCCAGCCCCGCCTCAATTGCCGCCGGCGCATCCTCGACCCTCACGGTCACTGCCGCGAACGCCACCCAGGTCACCGTGGCCGGAAGCGACGGTAGCACCTACACCCTTACCGCCACCGGCGGCGCCCAGACCGTCACCCCAGCCGCCACCACCACCTACACCGTGACCGCCAGCGGAGCCGCCGGCAGAGCTACCGCCACCGCCACCGTCACGGTCATCCCGCCAAGTAATCTCCAATCCGTCCAGCATGTGATTCTCATGCTCCAGGAGAACCATACCTTCGACAACTATTTCGGCTTCCTGAACCCGTACCGAGCGAAGAATAGCTGGACCACTGGCGCGGACGGAGTAACCTACGCGGTGGATGGGATCGAAGACAAGCTGACTAAGATCAGCAACCAGAACGATCAAGGCGCAACCTTTTCGCCCTTCAAGTTCACCAGCAGCTGTGTCGATGATCTGACATCGTCGTGGCTGGAGAGCTACGGCGATGTCAGCCGTTACGACTTCACCACCACACGTCAACTTCTGATGGACGGCTTCGTCCACACGGCTCAGAACTACGCGATTAATTGCGCGGCCTCCAACGGGAAAGCCTGTTCCGGTACCTTCAACGACACCACCGGGAAGCGCTCCCTGGGCTACTATGACGAGGACTTCCTGAACTACTACTACTACATGGCCTCACAGTTTGCGGTCTCTGACCGCTGGTTCTCACCTGTGTCGAGCAAGAGTATTCCCAACCGCATTGCGACGTTCACGGGAGGCACAACGCAGGGTCTGGCCTTTGACCCCGGCAATGACGACCACCTCCAGCAGCTCGACATCCCAAATATCTTCTCGGAACTGGATCAGGCGAAGGTCTCCTGGAAGATCTACTACACCGTGACACAGGGAGGCTGTTTCCCGGCAAGTCCATGCGCCGGCGGGGCTCCCGCTCAGTATCCGGCCACTATCTTTGGGTATCTGAGCTACTCCTATCAATACTTCCACGAGAATCCATCTGCCGCTCCCTGCGCTGCTCCCACACAGCCGTCGAGCGTGGTTGGCGATTCGTCAAACTCGTTTTGCATCGATCCTAGTCACATAGCTCCCTTGTCGGCGTACTACACTGATCTGACCAACGGCACACTTCCCAGCTTCGCGTTTATAGAGGCAGGATATGGTCAGAACGACGAGCATCCAGGCTCGGGGCAGTCCATTCTGTTCGGTCAGCAGCAGGTTGCTAAAGTCATCAACTCTCTGATGGTCAGCCCATCGTGGAGGAACTCAATCTTATTTCTCGCCTATGACGAAGGTGGGGGGGCCTATGACCATGTGCCCCCGGTGCCCGGCCACTCCAATGACTACACTGACCCGTTCGTAGGCGATATGTCCGGGGCAAACATCCCGGATATCGGCTCCATCAGCGTAAATGCCGACACTTACTTTCCCTGCGTGCCCACAGGTGGAACCGCGACACTCCATTGCGACCTGCACCCCGCAGACCCCGGTGCCCACCCCTCGGATGCTGCGTCCATGAATGGCAATGGCTTTGCCGCGCAGCTTGGCTTCCGTGTGCCAAACTTCATCGTCTCGCCCTTCACGCGCAAGCACTACGTCTCTCACGTTCCCATGGACCATACGGCAGTGCTCAAGTTCGTCGAAGACCGCTTCATTGGGCATTCCACGTATCTAACGCCCCACGACCAGGCACAGCCGACTCTGCTGGACTTCTTTGACTTCACGGGTGCCCCCTGGGCTACGCCGCCAACCCCGCCTACTCCTGTCTCCGCGGGTTCCTTAGGGTATGACCCTTGCACCCCAAAGAGCTTTTCACCATAGGCACTTCACCCACAGGACCGCCTCCATCAAGACCATCTCGAAGGCTCCCGGTCGACAGATGCCTCACCTACTCTAAAGCTATTGCGTTAGCCACATAGCGGGATCCATCGAAGTTCGTGGTCACCTTCACATCCATCCCCTCGTGGAGCTGGCTGCTCACCGGAAAGCGTGACGCATCGTAGACGATATCGTGGCTCTCGTTGTCTCTTGGGTCCACAATCACAAGCCGGCCGGAGTGCAAATCGAGGAAGGAAAGCTTGCCGCTGAAGATGGCTACAGATCCCGGGCTAGCTAGAACATCGATCTCGCTCGCCACGCCCTGCCCACCAGTCCCACTCAGGAACGTAACCCTCACAACAGCTCCGGGTGACAGATCAGCCAACCCACGTTGCTGAACCGAAGACGGATCCTGGTCAACGCGCATAACCGGTGTGCCGGGTGGAACGCGAAGCTTGATGGATCTCTGCGAGGAAGCCACTTTAAGGGTGATCTCCTCGGTCTGCCTGTTATAGCTGAGTACCTGGCCCTGGTACTCGCCCTCCGGCAGTCGCGACAGCATGTGAATCCTGAGAGCGAAGATCCTCGTGCCGTCCAGCGTAGTCTCGACCGACGCGTGATCCTCCGGGTGCAGCTTGAGCAGGGGAATCCTCACCCCGTCGCGAAAGACCTGGGTGCGTTCGTCGAAGACGAGCTTCATGGACCGACCACCAAAGACCTTCAGGATGAACTCATCGCGCACCGGATCAACGTCGACGATCCTTCCACCGATGACCGTACTTCTACCCTTGGGGATCGGCGGAAGCGCTGATGGAGCGGCTGTTGTGCTGACTGGGGGGGGCGACGCCGGTTGCTGAGCCGCTCGTCCTTCCGGCAAAGACTGAGGCACTCCCACCAGGCTGAGCGTAACGGCAGCGAACAAACGAATCATCAGGGTAGACCTGAGGACGAGCTTACCACCGTGGAAACGAATAACAGGACGACAAAGTTGCTGCATCAGGTCTCCCAATTTAGGAAACTAGATGACCCGATAGTCGCAGCTATGTCAAATAGATCCGACAGGAACTGCTTCCGTCGTTATAGTTAAAAGGTGAGTCGCCCCCACATGCTCGGGACACGTCATTCCCTGATCGCAATGGTCGGACTCGCCCTGAGCGCGGCTCCTTCAGCCTCCCTTGCGCGAGATCTAAAGATCACGATTCCTCGGCATACCGAGCTCACGCCAGTGCAGCGCCTCAATCGCGAAGGCGTAAATGCAGTTCTGAAACATCAGTATGAAAAGGCAGAGGGGTTCTTCTACAAAGCCTATCTCTACGATCCTGTCGATCCTTTCACGCTGACCAATCTAGGCTACGTCTCCGAGTTACACGGCCAGCTGGATCGTGCAGAGAAATTCTATAAGCTCGCAGCCGAACAGAGCTGCAATGCCATCATCGACCGCACCGACACCAAGCAGTTGGAGGGAAAGCCGATGATGTACGCTCTTGGCGCGTCCAAGGACACGCCAATGCGCGTCAACCGCATTAACGTCCTTGGCATCGAGCTGCTGTCGCAGGATCGGGGTTTTGAGGCCGCTTCCCTTCTCGAACAGGCATTGACACTCGATCCACGGAATTCCTTCACCCTAAACAATCTGGGAGTCGCCGCCGAATCCGTAGGAGATCTCGAAACCGCTCTGAAGTACTATGATCAGGCCGCCGCTTTGCATGCCTCGGAACAGGTTGTGATCACGCCCAGGCGTTCTTGGAGAGGAAAGCCCGTAAGCGAGTTGGCGGCCGAAAGTGCGCGCACGTTGCGCAAACGGATGGAGACGATCGATCTACCTCGAGCCCGTGCCGCGATGCTCGCGATCCGAGGAGTCTCTGCTATCAATCGAAACGACTGGGCAGCAGCCAGGCAGGATTTCCTTGCGGCCTTTCCGCTCGATCCTCTAGGCGCTTTCACACTGAACAATCGTGCGTACGTGGCGGAGCGGGATGGTGATCCCGAGACTGCGAAGCTCTTCTACTCCGCGGCCCAGCAGGCAGACGATGCTGGTGCGCCCGTCGGTTCGGCAACTCAGTCTTTCGCGCAAGGACAGCACCTCGATGCCATCGCCAAGGAAAGCTCCCAAAAAGTGGGAGGCGAAATTGACACTTACGTTCAGAATAGGCGCCGTCAGAATGCCCCGATCGAGCTGAAACGCAGAGACGGACGCCCCATCAAACCCGAGGTCTCCTCCCCAACGCCTTCATCCGACGTACCACCGTCGGATCCTCCTCCCCAGCAACCTCCCCAGTAGCTCCACGCAAATAGATCCGCAGGAATAGATCCGCACACCGATCGATCTGATGGATGACTTCGATATGCCCAGGTCAGCCGCTCCACGTCTCTCGACCGAGCCAATAAAGATTCTCTCTCTCCTGCTGCTCTCACCCGCGGGCGTCGATGCTGCGCTCTCGTCCGTAGCGACAGAACTCCGGAACATCACGGAGGAAGACTTCAACAGCCTGGTGGCCCTGGCCCACTCAAACCACGTGATCGTGCGTGCTCTGGAAGTCTTCCGAGAGATGGTGCTTGGAACGCGCGACGACCTCCGCGCTGACTGGGCAGCGACTGCAATCGCGGCCGAGCGTGCCCGTATCGTCAAGGCAACCGGATTTCTCAGTACCATCTGCGCCGCCTTCGACCAGGCTGGCCTTGACGTCACAGTCATCAAATCGCTCGATCACTGGCCGGATCTTGGCAGCGACCTTGATCTCTACACCAACGCCCCCCCGCACGCCGTCTGCGGGCTGATGACGAGGCGGTTCGGTGCGCAGGTCGCCACTCGAAGCTGGGGAGACCGGCTCGCGGGTAAATGGAACTTCCTCATTCCCGGCCTTCCGGAACCCGTGGAAGTTCACATCCAGCGGCTAGGCCAAACTGGAGAGCAGCTACTGTTGGCTTCGCGCCTGCCGCAACGCGCTCGTTCGCTCGAGATCGCAGGCCAAGCCTTTCATGTACCCTCGGCGTCGGACCGCCTGATGATCTCAACGCTGCAACGCATGTATCGCCACTTCTACTTTCGCCTCTGTGACATCGTCGATACCGCAACGCTGGCCGATGCCGAAGAGATCGACTACGAAGATCTGCGCTCCTCAGCCCAGGCCTGCGGCATCTGGGAAGGCGTCGCAACCTACTTGGTCATCGTCTCCGATTACGTCCGGCAATACAGGGGCGCAGGTCTCCTGCTGCCCAGGTCTGTGACCGGTTCTTCCCGCTTCAGTGGCGATGTTGTGTACTTCAGCCGGGGATTTCTTCGGGTCCCGGTCCTCCCGCAATCGGTCGGTCTGTATCGCTCCCAGCTGGCAGGTTTGCTGCGCAAGCGGGAACTGCAAAGCAGCGCAAGACTCGGGCTGCTCCCTTGGCTCGCGACAGCCGCCGCTATCGGTCATAAGGTCACTGGCAGTGATAAAGGCATCTGGTAGCTGCAACGCACTGCGGGACCCACCTATCCTCGCGAACAGCCTCCATCGCATATTCAGAATGGCTAAGGTCGTCCCCAGCACAAAGACCAACAGCTTCGTCCCTGACTCGCAACCAGAATCGACTGACAACCGAAAATCGTCTCGTCACAGGAAGGAAACAAAGCGCAAGCCTATTTGGTAGCGTTATCGGGGCTCGAACCCGAACTCTTCGCCTTGAGAGGGCGACGTGTTAACCAGTTACACCATAACGCCACTTCATTCCGACAACGTGGGGAGTCAGAGCACCTGCCTCTCACATCCACTTACTAAGTATATCAGCCAAAAGCTGAGCCGAACACCGCAACTCTCCCTCACCAATTAACCGGAAGCCTGGCCCTGAAGCCTGGTTCCATCCCAAAAATCAATCGCCTGCGATCAGCTTCCCACTTCCCTACAGTCCGAGCTTCTTGACCTCGTCGTTGTAATACTTCCGGTACAGGATGTCCCACTCCTGCGACCCCTCGAGGATGATCTTCCGCTGGGACGCGATCTTCTGCCGCGCCGCCGTGTCAATCTTCAGCTCGTCCATCAGCAGCTTCTCAAGCGCCTTTCGAGCCTCCTGCCGAATCGTGTTGCGGTCTTCCTTGAAGTCGACCTCCGGGATCTCCGCCAGCGTATCCGCTATCGTGTGCGCCAGCTTATTCAACTTGTCGCGCGAGATCCTCACAGCACCGCCTTGTACTGGTTGACCAGCTTCATCTTTACCTTCTTGAACATCTCCGGATAGCTCACCCCACCCTTGCGCATATCCTCCTGGATCGCTTCCAGAATGACCCGAACCTCATCGTTGATCCGGTCCTCGAGCGACATCTCCTCGACCATCGCCGCGCCCACTCGCTCATTCACCAGGGGCAGCTTGCTCGTCTCGATCATCTTCGCCTCGACAAGATGCTTCACCGTCTGTCGCGCCAGATACCCTACATAATCTCTAGAAAAAATCATGGACTTTTCCAGATAGTATCACCTTGAAAGCGCGTTTCTTACCTCGCACCGAAGCGGGCTTCCGACCCGGCACTCCAAGCCTTCGTACCCCAAGCCACAAGCCTTCGCACGCGCTCCACGGACCGATCTGCGAAAATGGTACTAATGCAACCTGACAACCTCATCACGCTCAAAGACGACATGATCGCGTTTATCGCTGGTCACGGCATGCGCCGACTCCCCGCCTTCGTCACCGAAGACGTTCCCTCCATCCTCTTCGAGGAAGACACCCCCGACAGCTGGAAAGACTTTGTCGAGCACGCGAAGGCCTCCGGCGCTCCCTTCGTCACCATGAGCGAGGTCATCCTCGAAAAGTCCGATCTGTCCATCCTCATCGAACAGATCCGCGACGGAAACTTCCCCGACTCTGAAGTCGGCGAGATCGAAGACGCGGAATACTTGGTCAAGCACGTCGGCAAGATCGGCTACCTTCAACTCGGCTTCGCCCACCAGGGGGTCATGTTTCTCTTCGAGACCGCCACCGAATGGTACGACCGCTTCCAGAACCTCATGGAGACCGTCTCAGAACTCGGCGGCATCGTCGTCGACGACAACGACGACAGCGAATAATCTCTGCAGCCTCCGCACACACCCACCATGACTAGGTGCAGGGCTGTCCCTCTACTCCACCACCGTCGCCACCCACGGTAGCCCACATGGACCGTCCCTCGCCATACCGTCATCTTCCTCTTGAGCTGTAGCGCTTGGAGCGCTGCGAAGGATCCCTGTACCTTGCCCGACCCCAGCACAGAACCCCTCGCATGGCATCTCCGCCCCGCCAAACCCGATCTCGTCCGCGACCTCTCCGCCCACCTCCACTGCCCTCCCCCGATCGCGCACCTCCTGGTCTCGCGGGGCATCGTCACCCCCGAACAGGCTGAAGCCTTCCTCCACCCCACTCTCGCCGACCTCCATCCTCCCCTTCTCATGCTCGGCATGGACCGAGCCGTCGCCCGCATCCAGCAGGCCGTCGCCAACGCCGAGCCCATCCTCATCTACGGCGACTACGACGTCGACGGCACCACCGCCACTGTTCTCCTTAAGACCGCCATCGATCGGGTCACCCCCGATCGTTCGAGTCCAGATCGCATGACTCCCGATCGTTCGGGCCCAGACCGCACCGCCTCGTATGACCCCTCGCAGTCGCTCGTCACCTGGCACGTCCCCCATCGCATCCGCGAGGGCTACGGCATGCAGGGAGCCCGGCTCTCCGAAGCCGCCGCCGCCGGCATCCGCCTCGTCATCTCTGTCGATACCGGCATTCGCGCCTTCGCCGCTGCCGCTGAAGCCAGAGCCCTTGGCCTCGATCTCATCGTCACCGACCATCACCTCCCCGACGACTACGCCGGCCTCCCCGACGCGCTTGCCGTCCTCAATCCGGCCCAGCCCGGATGCCCCTACCCCTTCAAATCCCTCTGCGGAGCCGCCGTCGCCTTCAAACTCGCCCATGCCCTCCTCCTCGCCCAGGCAGAATCGCAACCCGACCCCGCACCCACCCTGTCCCACCTAAACACCCGCCTCCTCCCCTCCTTTCTCAAACTAGTCGCCATCGCTACCGTCGCTGACTCGGTCCCGCTCGTCGGTGAAAATCGCGTCATCGCCTCCATCGGCCTACGCGAACTCGCCAACCCCGTTCAGCCCGGCCTGCGCGAGCTCATGCGCGTCGCCGATCTCCCTCTCGATCGCCCGCCCACCGCCACCGAGGTAGGCTTCCGCATCGCCCCTCGCATCAACGCCGCCGGCCGCATGGACATCGCCGACGACGTCATCGAGCTCTTCCTCACCCGCTCCCCCCAGCGCGCCACCGATCTCGCCCACAAACTCGACTCACTCAACCAGGCCCGCCGCTCGACCGAACGCGAAGCCCTCGACGACATCGAGCAGCGCCTCGCCCACATCCTCTCCGACCAAGCCCACTTCCCCGCCGAGACCATCGTCCTCGACCATCCCGACTGGCACCGCGGCGTCCTCGGCATCCTCGCCTCTCGCATCGTCGATCGCACCGGCCGTCCCGCCCTTGTACTCACCCACGAGACCACCGGCCCGGAAGGCTCCTCGCAGGCACACGGCTCCGGCCGCTCCATCGCTGGCTTCCACCTCCTCGATGCCCTCACCGCCGTTCACGCCGTCACCTGCGACCAGGCGCCCGCGGGAACCCTCTTCACCCGCTTCGGAGGTCATGCCCACGCCGTCGGCTTCTCCCTCCCGTCCCCGCACGTCTCTCTCCTCCGCGACCGCCTGCGCTCGCATGGCGCACCCATCCTCACCAGCACCCTCCTCACTCCACCCCTCCTCTGCGACGCCGAGCTTCCCCCAGGCTCGCTGACCGAGGAACTCTGCGACTGGATCGATCGCTGCGCCCCCTTCGGCAACAGCCATCCTGAGCCAGTCTTCACCACCCGCTCGCTGGTCCTCGCCGCTCCCATCCGCCTCATTAAAGATCGCCACGTCTGCCTGCAGCTCGTTCCCTCACCTGGCTGCCCTCCCTTGCAGGCAATCGGTTGGAGCAGATCAACGATCTGGCCCGCTCGCTGCAAACATCTCAACCTCAACTCCGGCGCGTCCGTCGATCTCGCCTATCGCCTTCGCAAGCGCACTGGGCCCTGGTTCAACGGCCTTGAACTGGATCTGCTCAGCATCGAACGGTCCCGCGAACAAACCTCGCCACCCTCCTGAAAGCTCCACCGCCACCGATCTTCTGCATCGATTGCGCGCGTCGGCAGTCTTATATACTGCGACTCGACGACATGACCACGGTTGAAACAAAACGCCGCAGCCTCGTACTCCCTATAACCGTCGTCGCCGTCCTTGGCATTCTCGGGATCTTCGCCATTCACTCGTTGACTCGCGAGACCGTCGAGGTTCGTGTGTCGCCAGTGACCCGGGAGAATCTCCTGAGCTCTATCTCCACCAACGGCAAGGTCGAGCCCCTGCAGATCTTTCAAGCCCACGCTCCCGCACCCGGAGTCGTGAAGCGTGTCTTTGTCGATGTAGGGCAGAAGGTCCGTGCCGGAGATCCGCTGCTGCAGCTGGACGACGCTGAGGTCGTCTCCCGCATAGCCGCCGCGACCGCCACCCTCCGAACCGCGCAGGCGAACGCTAACGATCTCCAGCAGGGTGGAACTCAGGAAGAACGAAACAGCATCTCAGGGGACCTCGCCCGCGCCCGCCTCGGCAAGGAACAGGCCGCAAAGGATCTCTCCACCCTGCAGGCGCTTCAGGGAAAAGGCGCGGCCTCAGCCGCTGAGATCTCGGCCGCCGAGCAACGTCTGCGAAACGCCGATGCCGCTCTCGCCGGGGCGCAGCTCCGTCAGACCCAACGCTACAGCGAGAACGATCGCAGCAAGAGCGCCGCGCAGATCGCCGAGGCAAGGCAGGCGCTTGCGGCCGCGGAGGTCGATTACGCGAAATACAACGTTCGCGCTCCCTACGCCGGCACCGTCTATGCCATTCCCGTCAGCGCCTATGACTTCGTCCCCGCGGGCGAAGACCTTTTAGACCTTGCCGATCTCGACAAGATTCGTGTTCGCGCCTACTTCGACGAGCCCGACATCGGCCAGCTCGCCCCTGGCCAGGCCGTAAAGATCATCTGGGGCGCCAAGCCGAAACAGACTTGGCACGGACATATCGAAGTCGCACCTACCACGGTCATCACCTACGGCACGCGAAACGTCGGGGAGTGCATCATCACGGTGGACGACGCTCATGGCGACCTTCTCCCAAACACAAACGTAACAGTTACCGTTACAACGTCCCAACGCTTTAATGTCCTGAGCATCCCTCGCGAAGCTCTCCACACCGAGAGCAACAGCAACTTCGTCTACCGTGTCGTCAATCGCAGGCTCGTTCGTACCCCCGTCCAGGTCGGCGTCGTGAATCTAACCCGCGTCGAGATCGCCGCCGGTCTCACCGACAAGGACACAGTCGCCCTCACCGCAACCAGCAACCGGGACCTCGCGAACGGCATGCAGGTGAAGTCGGTCGAATAAAATGCCCCGGCCGTTCCGTATCCTCCCCCTTCTGCTCTTCCTCGCGCTCCCCACCCTTCGTGCACAGGTCCCCTACGCCGACGGTGCTCTGCGCGAGGGGCGTGTCGAGCTCGCGGCTGGACTTCTCCGCTCCTGGCTCGCCCAGCATCCCTCCGACGCCGGCGCTCACCTTCTCCTGTGTCGCGCCTTCTATGCCCAGGAGAAAGCCGATCCCGCCATCTCGGAGTGCGAAGCCGCCGCCATCAACGCTCCGACCAGCAGTGAGGCCCAGCTCTGGCTCGGCCGCGCTTACGGCATGAAGGCCAGCTCCGCCGGCGCCCTCTCTGCGTTCTCCCTCGCTCGGAAGGTTCGTGACGCCTTCGAACGCTCCGTGCACCTCGATCCCACGAATCTCTCCGCCTCCGGCGATCTCGGCGAGTTCTATGTCGCCGCTCCCGCCATCGTGGGCGGTGGCTCCGGAAAGGCTCGCCGCCTCGCCGCCACCCTCCACTCCCGCAATCAGCCTCCCGCAGAGGCCCAGAGCCACCGTATCCTCGCTCTGCTCGCGGAAAAAAATAACGACCAGACCACCGCCGAAATGGAGTTCCGCCAGGCTACCCAGGCCAGTCTCCGCGAGGTGTGGAACTCCGCAGCCTGGATCGATCTCGGAGCCTTCTACGCTCGCCACCACCAACCCGATCGGGCCCTCTCCGCCGTACGCTTCGGAGTCGCCGCGGACATCCTTCGCAGTCCCACCCTCGTCGATGCGGCCAGCGTCCTCACCGAGGCCGGCCGTGATCCCGATCTCGCCCGCGATCTCCTCCGGCAGTATCTCGCCTCCCCGGCGAAATCCGACGCCGCTCCCGCGTTCAAGGTGCATCTCCAACTCGGCGACCTTCTCACCCGCTCCGGAGACCTCGCCTCCGCCCGCCGCGAGTACGCCGCCGCCCTCGCCCTCGCTCCCAACTTCCCGCCGGCTCGCAACCTTGCCTCAGCTTCACCAAAACCGGCAAACCAGCTTCGATGACCTCCTCCAATGCAACAACTCCGCAGCTCCAATCTCTCCGCGTGGCTCGCCTCCCGCTTCGAACCACATCCGGCACGGTGAGCCCGAACAGGCAGGCATTACGATGAAGAAGTCTCACCCGCCTCGCATGATGCGCTTCGCCCGCCTCACCTTGTCCGTCGCCACCATCGCCGTCGCAGCCGCGACGCCCGCCCGCGCGCAGATATCCCTCACCACCGCCGTGGACCTCGCTCTCCGCGGCAACCCCCGCGTTCGCCTCGCCCAGGCCGACGTAGACAAGGCTCGAGCCGCTCTCTCCGAAGCCCGCGACGTCTACATCCCCAACCTCATCGGCGGCTCCGGCCTCGGCTACTCCTATGGCTTCCCTATCGGCGAGCCGTCCATCTTCAACTTCACCGCGCAGTCCCTCCTCTTCAACTTCTCTCAACGCGACTACATCCGTGCGGCACGCTCCGGTCTCGTCGCTGCCAACTTCGCCCTCATGGATGCCCGCCAGGCCGTCGCCGAGGACACCGTCCTCACCTACATCGCGCTCGACCGCGACCGGGATCGCCTCTCCGCCCTCAACCAGCAGCGTGACTTCGCCAACGCCCTCATCACCATCATCCAGACCCGCCTCGACGCCGGCCAGGATACCCCTATCGACCTCACCACGGCCCGTCTCTCCTCCGCCCAGCTCCGCCTCAATCTGCTCCACACCGAGGACGAGCAGGCCATTGGAAAGCTCCGTCTCGCTCATCTCACCGGCCTCCCCGCCGATACCCTCGTCACCATCCCCGGCAGCATCCCCGAAATCTCCGCCCACCTCCCGTCCACGACCCCCACCACCGCCGCCGTTCTCTCCCCAGCCATCGCCGCCGCCTTTGCCAATGCCCAGGCCAAACGCGAGATCGCATTTGGCGACGCTCGTTACCTATACCGTCCGCAGGTAGCCTTCGGCGCCAAGTACAGCCGCTTCGCCCGATACAACAACTACGACCTCTACTACCAGCGCTTCCAGCAGAACAACGCCGAGATCGGCATCGAGATCAGTGTCCCCTTCTTCGACCAGGGCCACAAAGCCAAAGCCCGGGAGTCCGCCGCCGATGCGGTCCACGCCCAGCGCGAGGCCGAGCAGGTTCGCGATCAGTTCACCGAAGGCCAACTCCGCGTCGGACGCACCACCCTCGAGCTCGCCGCCCGCGCCGAGATCGCCGAGCTCGACCAGCAGCTCGCCCAGCAGCAACTTGACGTCCTCCTCATCCAGCTCAACTCCGGCAGCCCCAACGGGCCGCAGATGACCCCCAAGGACGAGCAGAACTCCCGCATCGCCGAGCGCGAGAAGTTCCTCTCCCTTCTCGACGCCCGCTTCCAGATGCGCCAGGCCCAGGTCAATCTCCTCCGTCAGACCGGCGAACTCGAAGCCTGGCTCAAATCCGCTGCCCAAAGCTCGAACCAGCCCCAGCCCGCCTCCTCAAGCCTCCTCGGCACCCCCCGCCCCTGACAACAACGCCCTCTCAGAAAACCTGCATCCAACCGCTCCAAAACTCGTCCAAAGAGGAGCCTTCCCATGCCCTCGGGTATCTCCCGAATACACGCCCGCCCCCCTCCAACCCTTTGCAAAATGGTAAACTTATCAAACACATGGCACCTCTAAAGACGCTGCTCCTGAACCCGCCCTCCTTCGAAAACTTCGACGGCGGTGCCAGCTCCCGCTGGCCCGCAACCCGCGAGATCGAGTCCTACTGGTACCCCGTCTGGCTCGCCTATCCCGCCGGCATGCTCGAGGGCTCGAAGCTCCTCGACGCACCGCCCCACCACGTCTCCGCCGATCAGACCATAGAGATGGCCAAGAGCTACGAGTTCCTCGTCCTCTTCACTTCGACCGTCGGCTGGACCGGTGACCACGCCCTTGCCGAGGCCGTTAAGCGCGCCAATCCCACCATCAAAATCGCCTTCGTCGGCCCCCCCGTCACCACCGACCCCGACCGCGCCCTCAATGAGTGCCCCGTCCTCGACTTTGTCTGCCGCCGCGAGTTCGACTTCTCCGTCGTTGAGTTCGCCAACGGAAAGCCGCTCAACGAGATCCTCGGCATCTCCTACAGAGATTCGACCGGCGTCATCCAGCACAATCCCGATCGCCCCCAGGTCGAAGATCTCGACGCCATGCCCTGGGCCACCAAGATCTACAAGCGCGACATGGACGTCACACGCTACAACGTCCCCTTCCTCCTCCACCCCTACATCGCCCTCTACTCCACTCGCGGCTGCCCCGCCCAGTGCACCTTCTGCCTCTGGCCCCAGACACTCTCCGGCCACGCCTGGCGCAAACGGTCCACCGATGATGTGGCGGCCGAGATGGCCTGGGCCAAGGAAAACTTCCCCCACGTCAAGGAGTTCTTCTTCGACGATGACACCTTCAACATCCAGAAGGTGCGCACCGTCGAGCTCTGTGCAAAACTGAAACCCATCGGCATAACCTGGTCCTGCACCTCGCGCGTCACCACCGACCGCGACACCCTCAAGGCCATGAAGGAGGCCGGCTGCCGGCTGCTCATCGTCGGCTTCGAGTCCGGCGACCCGCAGATTCTCAAGAACATCAAAAAAGGTGCCACCGTCGAGCGCGCCCGCGACTTCGTCAAGGACTGCCACGACCTCGGCCTCATCATCCATGCCGACTTCATCCTCGGCCTTCCCGGTGAAACCCGCCAGTCGATCCGCAACACCATCGACTTCGCCAAGACCCTCGACTGCGAGACCATCCAGGTCTCCATCGCCCACGCCTACCCAGGCACCGAGTTCTACGACTTCGCCCACAAAAACGGCTTCATCACCAACGAGAACATGCAGGATGGCGGCGGCCACCAGATGGCCCACATCGAGTACCCCGGCCTCCCCGTCGAGTACGTCATGGAGATGGTCCACAAGTTCTACGATGAGTATTACTTCCGTCCCAAGGCCGCCTTCCGCGTCGTCTGGAAGGCCGTCGTCAACCGCGACGTCCCCCGCCTCTACGTCGAAGCCAAAGCCTTTATGAAGCTCCGCTCGCAGCGCAACAAGGCCTCCCGCGCCAAGGCCGAGGAGAACGCCCTCAAGCAGCAGGAGTCCGTCAGCATGAACGCCTGACATCGCCTCAGAATCCAGCACCAGGTCCAACCGGACCGTCGCGTGAAGCATTATCCTTATAGCGTGCGATTCCGGTCACAGCTCGGCCCGGCGACCTGGATGCAGACCTGCTCCCTATGTTGTTGGGTGTTCATCGCGGCCGCCTCCATTCAGACGCATCACAGCGTAACTCTGATGGCGCTCACCGGCGGTCTTTGGATAACAATGCTATCTGTCCAGGTCGCCACCGCGGTATCCACCTCGTGGACTCTCGACCACAACCTACTCTCGACGAAAACACTCTGGCGTACTCAGCAGATCCCTTATCTGGACATAAAATCTGTGAGCCGCGGGGGATCGCTTTGGACTTTGACCCGCAACCAGATCGAGATTGAATACGGCAAGCCTGACTCATCGCTTAATCCCCGCGGTACGGCAACGGCTACGCTCAAGGACCAAGACGGCTTCCTTAAAGAGCTTCGCTCCAAAACGCCCCAGGCGCAGTTCCACATCTGAGCTCTCCCACATCGCCCCGCTTCCAATCCATACTGGCCCGTCCTCCTCATCATCGGGTTCGACTCTTGGTAGAGGAGCTCAACCGATTGACTGTACCGCGTTCTAACTGGTATTACTTTTGACGAAAGGTAAGGATCACCATGGAATCCGCCGTCACATCCAAAGGCCAAATCACTATTCCCAAGGAGGCCCGCGACCGGCTCGGTCTTGCCGCTGGCGACAGAGTTAAATTCTTCTTCCAGCCGGACGGCCACCTCGTCATCCTCCCCAAGCTGCCTATAACAGCGCTCAAAGGGATGCTCCGTTCACGCCGGAAACCAGCCTCGCTTGAGGAGATGGACAAGGCAATTGCCGAGGGCGCCACCGCACGTTACAAGCGGTTTCTGCGTCAATGATCGGGCTCGATACGAATTTTCTCGTCCGCTACATCGTCCATGACGACGTACAGCAACTCTCAAAAGTCCTACAAACGATTGCGAATCGTTTGACGGATCAGAGTCCGGGATTCGTGAGCTTGGTCACGGTGATGGAAACCGTTTGGGTGTTGAGTTCCTTTTACAAGTTTACCGATGCAGAGATCGCTCAAGCCATGGAACGTCTTCTTCAAACCGAGGTCCTCTTCGTCCAAAACGAGCGCGAAGTCTATGCGGCGATGGAGGCCCTCCGTTCCGGTCAGGGCTCTTTCAACGACGCCCTCATCGGCGCCCTGGGTTCGTGGGCCAGATGCACCACAACCCTTACCTTTGACAAAAGAGCCTCGCGCCTCCAAGGCTTCGAGCTGATCGCATGACCTCCCTCAACATCCAGGCTCACTCCAAAATCCAGACCCACACCCTTACCCCCGCCCGCTACGCTGTCCTGCTCGCCGTCATGCTCACCGCCAGCGTCGGCGACACCCTCCTCTCGCACGGCATGACCCAGGTCGGCCCCGTCAGCCTCCAGCACCTCGGCCTCCTCCTCCACGCCCTCATCAACCCTTGGGTCATCGCTGGAATCCTCTGCCTGCTCGGCTTCTTCGCCAGCTACCTCTCAGCGCTCTCCTGGGCCGACCTCACCTTCGTCCTCCCCGCCACCGCCTTCGGCTACGTTGTCGTCGCCCTCCTCTCCCACTTCTGGCTGGGCGAGCACCTCAGCCTCTTCCGCTGGGCCGGCATCCTGCTCATCGTCTGCGGCGTCGGCTTCGTCGCCAACGGCCCCTCGCTCACCGAGCACCCGCCCCAACCCACCCTCCCCCTCGATCCACTCGCCGACGTCCCCCCCCAGCATCACGTATGAACCACGACCGCACCATCACCCACCGCCCATGAACCACCCCGAAACCAGCCTTGTCCTTACCTGGACCACCATCCTGGCAGTAGCCGCCACCGCGGTAGCCGGAGACGTTCTCACCGCTGGTGCCATGCGCCGCATCGGCGATCTCGACCTCATCCGCGCCCGCTCCGGGCTCACCGGAGCCATCCGCGCCGTCGTCACCTCCCCTCTATTCCTGCTCGGCGTCCTTTCGATGGCGCTCTCCTTCTTCACCCTGCTCTTCACCCTCTCCCGCGTCGACGTCTCACTCGCCGCCCCCGCCAGCGCCTCCCTCACCTTCATCGGAAACGCCTTCGCCGCAAAATTCTTCCTGCACGAGAAGGTAGATCGCCGCCGCTGGCTCGCCGCCATCTTCGTCTGCATTGGGGTAGCTCTTCTCGCCCACTAGCCCCATCCCGGTCGTCACCCGTTCCGCATCTCCGAGGGGTTGTTTGCTGAACCTTGGCGCAATCACCCCAGCCATTCTCGTACCCTGAATACAGAGGTGAATTCTAAGTTGTAGAACCTGTAATTGGAGGTAAGGAAACAACGCCTTTGCGAAAGAGTGTCGACCTTTGGTATGGCGTCGGACGAACTGATGCGCTCTCAACCGACCAGAGCCGCCTTGACCAACGGACCGGCTGGAAGCGCAGGCCGGTCTTCTGAGGCTCTTTTGCTGGAGCTAAACCTATGTGGGACAGGATTTTACCCGTAACTACTTTGAATGGACTATTTTACAGCCGTTGATTCTATAAGGTGTTCATTCCAGAGCATTTGAAGCAAAGTACCAGGGGGGGTACCCCCTACAGATCGCAACCTATCGCCAACTCACCGCCAGATGCCACCGCAGCCCGCGCGCCTCCACCTTCTCAAGGACCCGCGCATACTCCTCCAGCTCCGACAAAACGTTCTCGCCTTCGCTGCCAAGCTGCTGCGGCTCCGCCCGCAACGTTGCAATCAGCGTCCGCACGGTCAGCAGACCGTCGTTCGCCCTGTACCACTGCGGCGGTGGCAGCTGCCGGATTAGCTCCTGGTTCCCCGCCCCCTCCTCGATCAGCAGGGCCATCGAATTCTCATCCGCTGAGAAAAATTCGATCAGCGGCCTCACCCCAATGCTCAACGCCAGCTTCTCCAGAGCGTCCTCGTGCCGCGCCATCGACCGGCCATTCACAAATATGTCGAACCCCGGATCCTCACCCTCGACAACGATATACATGGAAGCTGCCATAAGGAAGTCTAGCCGGGCTCACCCAAATCGAAAAGGGGTCAAAGGAGTGACATTCGAGGTTCTTCTCGCGACCCGCCGCGCACCAGCAGCCTCGCCGATCCAAGAGCCAGCAGCGTCATCCCGAGCACCTGACGCCAACTCACACTTGGCCTCACATACGCGAAGCCCTCGACCGCTGTGATCAAGGGAATCAGCAGAAACCTCGCTGCCAGGGCCACTGGCGCAACATGTTTGATCAGGTACACCAGCAGCACCATCGCCGCCGCCCGCCAGACCAGACCCGCGATATCCTGCCCCCTCGGCACTGCCCAGCCACTGTGCCGTAAGCACCCCACCGCCCCTGAGAGTACCAGACTCGGACCTACCAATAGAAGCAGCAAGACCCTAAGGGACAACACTTTGGCGGCGACAGATGCGAAAAAGCTTCCACAAGCGATTGATACAATCACCACCGCGAAGAGCGCTCCCGCAACAGGCCGCTGGAGCAGCATTTCAGGATCGCCAGCCAGCAACAGAAAAGCTCCAGCCAAACCCGCCAGCGCCGCCCCAAGTAGGCCAAGGAACTCACCACTGCTTGACCCCGAAACTGCCGAGATCACCACCAGAACCACAGGAACCAATCCCAGCAGAGCCACCTGCGTCAGCCCCGGAAGGCGGCTGGCGGAACCAGCAAGCACCAGTGACGGTAAAGCAAACAGGAGCAATCCCGAACCGATCGCCTGCCAGACACTTTCACGGCCGACCCCCTCCCACGCACGCCGATTGCACCCACTCCCACCACGACGAGGAGATACACCAAAGCTTCCGTCTCCAGGCCCGGCAAAATGGTGGGCAAGGCAAGCTGAAGGATCCAGACCGACGCAGCGAGGCCCAGGTATGTCCATAGGATCACCGGGATCGTCGCGTTCCGCTTCGTCATCCCCCTCCAGCAAAGCCGATCGGCCTGCGCGGTCTCGGTGAGACCTCGCAGGCCGATCCGTTCTCCTCGTCCCGTCTGGATGCGGGCTCAGGCGTAGGCTACTGTCCGCCGTTATTGCGGGGTGGCGCTCCTCCGGGACCGCCCGGCCTCCGTCCACTCCTTCGTCGCCGCCCGGCGCCGCCGCCGGGACGACGCTGGCTGCCATCACCTGCTCCCCCTTGCGGAGGTGTCACACCAGCAACCACAGGAGCATCATCAGCTCTATTAAAATTCGGCTCCTCTTCCTCTGAATCGTTCACACCGTCCTCGAAATCCTCGTCATCAATCACGGCCTCCTCTGCGGTGAGGGCGGGAGTTGGCGCTTCGTAGGGCAAAGGAGAGGCACCCGGCGCGACTTCCGGGAGTCCCAACTTCGCCCGTTGTTCACGGAGTACCGCCTTCCGCGACAACTTGATGCGGTTGCCTTCAATAGCAAGCACTTTGACCAGGATCTGATCGCCCTCGCGAAGTTCATCCTTAACCTCCTTGACGCGGTGCTCTGCGATCTCGGAGACGTGGAGAAGTCCATCGGTGCCAGGAAAGATCTCCACAAAGGCGCCGAACTCGGCGATACGAACGACCTTACCGAGGTAAGTCTTACCGGGTTCCGGCACGGCGGTCAGGTCGGAGATCATCTGAATAGCACGGGCAAGCCCGTCAGCATCGCTTGATGCGACATTGACGCGCCCGCTATCGTCCACGTCTATCTTCACGCCCGTCGCATCAATGATCCCGCGGATGACCTTACCTCCGGGACCGATGAGATCGCGAATCTTATCGGTGGGGATTTGCAGCGTGTGGATACGAGGCGCAAAGGCTGACTTCTCTTGGCTCGCTCCTGAGATCACCGCGTCCATCTGGTCCAGCAGATAGAGGCGCCCACGTCGAGCCTGCTCCAATGCCTCCCTCATGATCTGCGGTGTAATCCCCATGATCTTGATATCCATCTGCAGAGCGGTGATGCCCCTACGTGTTCCGGCGACCTTGAAGTCCATATCGCCGTAGTGATCCTCCGCGCCGGCGATGTCCGACAGAATAGCGTAGTTGTCGCCTTCCTTCACCAACCCCATCGCGACGCCAGCAACGGCCCCCTTGATCGAAATACCGGCCTGCATGAGAGCAAGCGATGCTCCGCAGACGGTCGCCATGGACGAGGAGCCGTTTGACTCCAGAATGTCCGATACCACGCGTAGGGTGTACGGCGACTCATCCTCTGCCGGAAGCACGGCTTCTATTGCCCGGAAGGCCAAGGCGCCGTGACCTATCTCACGCCGGCCCACCCCCGTCATTCTGCCAACCTCTCCGACTGAGAACGGAGGGAAATTGTAGTGCATCATAAAGCGGCGCTTCTGCTCCCCTTCATAGCTCTCGAGCCGTTGCGCATCATCTGTGGTACCCAGGGTCGCCGTCACCAGCGCCTGAGTCTCCCCACGAGTGAAAAGGGCTGATCCATGCACACGAGGAAGTACGCCAACTTCGATCGAGATATGCCGGATCTCATCAAACGCCCGGTGATCAGGCCGAATTCGCTCCTTCAGTACCTGCTCCCGAAAGATGTTCTCGCGTAGCCGTTCATAATACTTGCTGAGCTTCTTCGCTGCCCCACCGTCCCCTTCCGGCAGGTCATGTTTGAGTTCGTCTTTGATAACCTTGACTAGGGCGTAGCTCTCAAACTTTGGATGTCTCTGTGTATCAAGTGCATCCTTAAGTCGATCTCCCACCTTACTGCCTAGATGGTTCAGGTACTCCTGATCGGTCTCAACAGCACTCGCAGTTCGCTTAGTTTTCCCAGCTCGGCGGACGAGGTCTTCGATAGCTGCGCAGATCTTCTTAATCTGCTCGTGAGCGAACTCGATTGCGTCGACAACGCGACCCTCCTCGATCTCTTTCGCACCTGACTCGATCATGACGATTCCGTCTTTCGTGCCGACGACCATGATGTTCAACTTGCTTTGCGCGCGCTCGGTATAAGTGGGGTTTACTACGAAGTCCTCGCCGAGGATGCCGATGCGAACCGCCCCAACTGGACCATGAAATGGAATGTCACTGAGCGCTAGTGCGCAACTTGCCCCGTTGATGCCGAGCACGTCAGGATCATTCTCGTTATCCGCCGAGTAAACGAACGCGACGACCTGCGTCTCGTTACGAAATGTCTCGGGAAAGAGTGGACGTATCGGACGATCAATCTGGCGGCAAGTCAGAATCTCCTTCTCGCTTGGTCGCCCTTCCCGTTTGATAAACCCGCCAGGGATTCGCCCACCCGCATAGGTGAACTCACGGTATTCAACGGTCAAGGGAAAGAAGTCGATGCCTTCCTTGGGATCAGGTGAAGCGACTGCCGTGGCTAAGACAACATTGTCGCCGCTCGAGGTGAGAGCAGCACCTGAGGCCTGCTTAGCCATTCGGCCTGTCTCGAATCGAATTTGCTTGCCCCCGGCAAGCTGTACAGTAACGTCCTGCATTAGTGACTCCTCTTCTTTCTCGTGAATCTCTAGGTTTCTGTCTGTGCGCGCCTATGCGAAGACAGGCAGCCGGGACAGAGCGCTGAGCGGCGCTCTATGAGGCTGCCTGTCGGTGAGGCTTACGATCTGTCCAGTGACGGGGTACCTGCGGATGTTAGGGCTCCGCGGTCTCGGTTCCGCCACAAACCCTGTCTGGGTCATGGGTGTGCCTCGCACTGAAACTACGGAACGTTTACTTGCGGATCCCAAGCTTTCCGATGACGTCGCGATATCGGTCTGCGTCGCACTTCTTCAGGTAATCAAGCAAACCGCGACGCTTGCTAACCAGCATGAGCAGTCCACGACGTGAGCCATGATCCTTCTTGTGGGTTTTGAAGTGCTCTGTTAGTTCGCCGATGCGCTCACTCAGAATCGCGATCTGAACCTCAGGACTTCCCGTATCCGAATCATGGGTCCGGAACTTCTCTATAATGTCTGTCTTCCTTGCCGATGCCAACACAGCTATTCGTTACTCCTGATCTCTAGTTCACTCGGTAGTGTTGCCATAAGGATAGCACCGCCTGTGGGACCCAGCAATTCAGGAGAGAGCGCCGTGGCCTACCGATTTCGCGACGCGACCCTCGCACCATACTGCTTCATCTCCCGAGTCCAACGGAGAAAGTGAAGGAACTGAAGCTTTTCTCTCCATAGCACCTGGACCATCGAACTCTTCGTAAGCTGATCAGCAGGTAGACCAGAGAACGTCTCCAAACGCCAACGGAGATAGGGGCTCTTCCAAGGGCGAAGTCGAAAGCCTCGGGTCGCGTTGCATAAGAACCTTAGCTCTTCGAGCATACCTAACGGTGCTCCTCATCTTTGTCAAGAGCCTGATCGACTGACCCGCCGATTGCGCGCTTCGACAAGGACTCGACCAACTTGCCCGCGATGTGGTCCGAGTCGACGCGATAAGATCCGTCCGCTAGAGCTTCCCATATTGCTGCCAGTCTCTCCACTCGGCTAGTTTGGTAAGATAACTCAGCCGTGCTCACGTCAGTTGAAACGACCCCTGGAAGACCGGCTACAGGAGGTCCTAGACGGAGGTCGATTGCTTGACGATCTTTCCTCATCGCAGAGCACCTATGAACGTCTTTGACAGCTCCTCGTGGAAGAACATCTCTCTACATCGTGCTCAACGAGCCCTCACTTGACTACAGACTGAAACAAGGGAGAACTAAGCAGGCTGGCGAATTGGCTGTCGGATGAAGAATAAGCCACGGTCAGGGTTCCAGCATTTGAATCGATGACGGTGTCGTCCAAAGCGGTCTTTTCGAGCGGGCTCCCCGAGGTCTTTTTAAGCAGAACGACACCTTTCATCAGGGTGGCTGCAGTTGCTGCTGTTACGGTGTCAGACATGACAACGGCCATGTTGAACTTTACGCCGTTCTGAAAATCCATCGTGTACCGGGAGCTCCGCATACGGTTGCGAACGCTCTCATAATCAGCCAGGCCGGAGGCATCGCCGAGAACACTCTTCATCATCGTCTGCGTGCCCTTCTGATCCAGCAAACTCCACATGGCTTTCTGGTCGACCGAGATCATTTCATTGACCATGTCGCCATTCGAGAGAAAATTTGGGCTCATGCCGTCCCGAGCGTCTAATGCGGTCTTTACCGCATCCCTGTCGCCAAAGACCATCGTCGTCTGGTTCAGGAAGGCAACGCTCATGCCTGCGGAACCCAAAGGGTAGACGCTGTTGTTCCGAAACGATATTGGCTTAGTCTTCTGTTTGGCGAAGTTCGCCATGATTTGCTGGGTGTGAAATTGACCCTGCGCGATGCCAAGAGTACGGGTGCCTTCACCGCTAGAAGCCCGGAACGCGGCAAATGCGAGGACGTCAGCGTCCTGATCGACTTTCAGACCGGAGGTCTTCAACGAAATCTCGAGGCGCTTTAGCTCGGGAGGGAGAGTACGATCCTTCAGACTCATCGCTGCGGGGGAATTCTGCATGGCCCGGTAGTCCACAACAATGATCTGCTGAACGTCACGCGGAAGTGCCGCTTTCGCATCGGTCGAGAGTTGCGCTGCCGAGGCTACCTTCCCAAAGATCGCGAGTAAGGCTAGAGGTAAAATGATTTTGAGAACGTTATGCAAAGCGGACTCCATTACCTGACGTACTAGTTCAGGGTATACCGTTAATCTTCCGCAAGAGCGGACAGCGAAGCAAGAGCTCTAACCACAGCTTGGACGAAAGTCGTAGGGGAAGGTCTTTTTTCCGAGGTGGATTGACGCGTAAGCGGTCTAAAGCGCTTCGGGCCACGCCATCGGCCGCTCTAACCGGCGTTCGAGAATTTTCAGACTGGGGTCGAAGTTCGTGGTCTCTGCCACCCAGTCCGATCCGGGTTCAAATGCCTCCTCCGGTAAGAGCCCAATAAGCTCTCCTTCTGCAGCGGTGGCGCCGTGGCGTAAAGCGAGAGCGTGAATAGCTTCGTGGACCCGTCGCATCGACGTTACTCGAAAGTCCGTGACGTTCATACTGACCTGAGCGCGACCATTCGCCGTAACGGCGATCGCCTTCACACCATGGAGCCCCCCTGAGGACGCACGAATGTCGCGAGCGATCGCGCGAGCTGCCCCGAGGTCGGCTAGAGTTGCTGACACGCCCGCTCCGGGAGGCAAGGGCGCGAGGTAAACGTTGTAAGCAATAAGAAAGCTGCGAGCGCCCACTGCGCTGGCGCCAGCTGTGGAATGCAACTCTGGCCCCCCCACGTCAGGTCGACGGGAAGCGTCCGTAGGGGAGGCCTGGCGCAATCCTTCGAATTGACCGCGACGTACGTTCTCCAGATCGACCCGATCGGGACGGGCCGCGGCCGCACCATAGAGGTAGACGGGAACACCATAACGTCGCCAGATCTGAACACCTGCTTGCCGCGCCAAAGTAGCGCAGTCCGCTAGTGAGATGAAGCTGACCGGAACGAAAGGGATGACGTCGGCGGCGCCGATGCGAGGATGGGCCCCGCGCTGCTCAGTAAGATCCACCAGTTCCGCCGCCTTCCCCACGGCGCGTATGGCAGCTTCGATGACTCCAGCAGGCGAGCCGGCTATTGTCACAACAGAACGGTTATGGTCTCGGTCAAGGGAGTAATCGAGAAGGTGGACGCCATCGACCTGCATGGCGCGAACGATCGCAACAACCTTGCCGACATCCTTTCCCTCGGAAAAGTTCGGAACACACTCGATAATGGGTTCCTTAGTCATGAAGCCTACCCTTCGGTGATCCGCTCGTAGCCGCCCGATAGGGATCATCGACGTTGATCTTCCACTCGAAGTCGATCACCTGCGCGCTTTAGGCTTCCACCAGGTATAGCCAATAAGAAATTGCACGCTGGCGTTCACGCCGGGGTTCTTGTCGCCGAGCGACGCCGAGGAGATATGGATGGCATTAGCCCCGAAATCAAGTGAACGCGTCGGGCTCAAGAAATAGTGCAATCCGATGCCACCCTGCGGAGTGAAGTTCCAGACACTGGCATCAGTATTCGGCCCATCATCGCTGAGATTGAGAGCTGGAGAGCCGAACGCCGGAAACTTGTGGTTCGTCCAGAGCAAACCGCCCGCCGCTTGCGCCCATGGAGTCATTCGACGAGTTCCGGCGAAGTTCCACCGCAAAATGATTGGCGTGATCGAAGCGCCCGAGAAGGTTCCGCCGACGGTGTAAAGGGGAGAGCATTCAATGATCTGCGGTGTAGAAGTTGGGACGCATTTTGACCGCTGAAATTTTGGCGTGTAGGCCTGCCAAAATGGAAAAGCTTCGGCGGCGTATTCGAAGCTGCCTCGCAAAACGCCTGCTCCAAGATCAGGCGTTAGCACCTTTCCGGCATGAACTCCGGCCATCAAAAAACTGAAATCTCCGCGATTATCCGTAACCCCTCTCCCGCCTTGAACGATAGCGCCGATCTCAAGGGGCAGCCCCGATGCATCGGTTTTCATACCTTGGGCATAGAGGCACCCAGCGGGTCTAAAAAGAAGCGCCGCAGCAGCAAAAGCTAACGCTGCAGTGCCCAGGAACTTTGTGTGATTCAACAACGAGAGTGCGTCCTTTCCCAGGCATAGATGCCCCCGGCAGCAAAAGAAAACCGCCGTCACCGGCGGCTCTCTCGGATCGTTTCGATCAGCCTGCGACCTCCGACATTTCCATGTCGAAGTTCGAATAAACGTTCTGTGTATCGTCTAGGTCCTCCAGAGTCTCGAGCAGGCGAATCATCGCATGTGCCGGAGCTCCTTCCAGCTTTTGGTACGTAGAGGCGACCATTGTCACTTCAGCTACTTCCGGAGTAATTCCCGCTGCCTTAATGGCGTCGCGAACCGCTTCAAAGTCTTTGGGACTGGACGTGATCTCCCAGTGCTCTCCGTCTGCCGACAAATCCTCCGCGCCCGCATCGAGCACGATCTCGGTGAGCTTATCCTCATCGGCTGCGGCCTTCGGAAGGACTACTACTCCCTTTTTTGAAAAGAGATAGCCGACCGATCCCGATTCTCCCAAATTGCCATTGTTTTTGGAAAAAGCGTGCCTGATCTCGCTGACCGCCCGGTTGCGGTTGTCGGTCATTACTTCTATGATCACCGCAACGCCGCCTGGACCGTAGCCCTCAAAGGTAATCTCTTCGTAGCTCACGCCTTCGAGTTCTCCTGTGCCACGCTGGATTGCGCGCTTGATATTGTCTGCGGGCATGTTCTCTGCCTTCGCGGCAGCAATAGCGGTTCGCAGGCGCGGATTACCATCAGGATCACCACCGCCGCCTTTGGCTGCGATCGTGATTTCCTTGATAAGACGGGTGAAAGCCTTTCCGCGCTTCGCGTCGAGTGCACCCTTCTTATGTTTGATTGTGGCCCATTTTGAATGGCCGGACATGCGATACCTCTGAAAGAAAATGGGGACGCTTGGACGCAGTTCAATTCATACCGCCCTCGCGACCTTGCGAGTTTAGCACGTAGATCCCTCGCGTTGAACCACGAGCTAAGACGCCAGGATCACAAGACCAGCTCGTTCGCTAGAAGGTCATCCAATGACTCGCGGCGGCGAATAAGTCGAGCTCGTCCATTCTCGACGAGGACCTCCGCCGGCCGAACTCGCGTATTGTAGTTTGACGCAAGACTCATTCCGTAGGCTCCAGCATCAAGAAGGACGGCAAGGTCACCAGCCTCCATGACCGGCATTTTGCGATCGCGCGCGAAGAAGTCTCCGGATTCGCACACCGGCCCAACGACGTCGACAGACCGGAGAATCCCGCCAGGGTGTGCCTCCTGAACCGGAAGGATTTCGTGATGAGCCTGATAGAGCGAAGGCCGAATCAGGTCGTTCATCCCAGCGTCCGTCACGAGGAATGTCTTCATCCCATTTTGTTTCACATGAAGAACGCGAGTAAGCAGTGCTCCCGCTTGCGCAACAAGAAAACGGCCGGGCTCAAGTAGCAGGTGTGCATCAACAAGAGACAGAGCTGGGCGGAGAGCTTTCGCATATCTTTCCATTTCCAGGCCTGGATTAAAGCTGCCCTGTGGCCCGTAGTCAATACCAAGCCCTCCCCCAACGTCTACATACCGGATGTTATGCTTATCTTCCTCTAACTCCACGATGAGATCCACGACACGTTTGAGAGCGGCGGCGAAAGGCTCTACGCTCCGGATTTGTGACCCAATGTGCACGCTCACACCCGAAGGATCGAGCGAAGGATAGTTCAACGCCGAACGATACAGGTTGCGAGCCCTCCCGATCTCGATGCCGAACTTGTGCTCCCGGAGACCCGTGGAGATGTACGGATGAGTCTCGGTAAACACGTCCGGATTGACTCGCAGTGCAAATCGCGCGCGCGTACCGAGCAGGGCCGCCCGGCCAGCCAGCAGATCGATCTCAGCTCGGGACTCAACATTGAAGAGGAGAATATCTGCTCTGAGAGCTGCGTCGATCTCCCATGTTTGCTTACCTACACCGGAGAAAACGATTCTGGAGAGTGCCTCGGGGCACGCTCTGCGGACTCGCTCCAATTCCCCCCCCGAAACAATATCGAAGCCAGCGCCCTCGCGAGCCAGCAAGGCCAAAACGGAGAGTGAGGAGTTTGCTTTTACGGAATAGCAGACCGTGTGAGAACGATCGGCAAACGACCTCCTGAAGAGATCGAGCCTGTGAAGCATATGACTGGCGGAGTAGACGTAGAGAGGTGTGCCAAACTCAACCGCCAGATCGGCAAGACTCACCCCATCGCAGCGCAAGAGCGACCCTTCGTAATAGAAAGGCCGTGGGGCAACAGGTTCCTGAAAGCTTTGCTCACCCGCGTGGGATAGATCGCGCACCTTATCTGCTCTGCATGGGAAGCGCGTATTGCGCTTCGGGAAGAATAATCCAGCACGCGAGGTATGCGAGGATCCCTATGCCGTAGAACAGACCGAAGACCGCTGCGACGACCCGCACCAAATCGAGGTTCCAACCAAAGTAAAGTGCGAACGCGGCACAAACACCACCGATCATTCGTGGTGATCGGGGACGGAGAAGCCTAGGAGGGACCTGATTGCGGTCGGCCCAGCCGTTTTGTACACCACCTCGCTGGGAACCGCTGCCTTCAGCTGTATCTGACTGACGATGAGCCGATTGCTGGTCATAGGACGGATCGGTTGTTGCTGGCGCTTTCGTGCCGCAAGCAGGGCAGAAATTTACCTCTAGCCCGAGTTGCTTCCCACAATTTTTGCAGAACATCGATGCCTCCGAAACTCCATTCTTCCACACGCAACTCGCTGCTTAATCTGTTCCAGACAAGCCGGATCACTTACCGGTATACGGTGCCTTCATAAATCGCCGCGCCGACTCGGCCTGCGACTGATCGCCGCCTCCCGTGCTGGCCAACTGGTAAAGCGCTAGGGCCTCCTCTCGATGATGCAGCAGATCATTCATCTGCCCTGCGTTCAGTTGCGCTCTCTTCCGTAACCAGTCGCTGCAATTCGGCTGCATGGCCGCCAACACGTAATTTTGTAGCGCGGATGCAAATTCATTCTGACCTCGTTGAGTGTCCGCTAAGCCAAAATACGTCAATTGCAGGCGCACATCGAAGAAATATCCCGGCCTGCGTGCGTCTTCGAGTACCCGCCTATAAGCCGCGATCGCACCGGCAGAATTCCCCTGGTCTTTTGTGAGATTGGCCTCTTCCAGCCGAAAGAGGTAATCACGGGGGAACTGCTCTGCCAATCCCTGCTGTACCGCGAGAGCCTCCGGATATCTTCCATCATGCCGGAGGAAGAGCGACAGAGCCGTCCGCGACTCAATATTGTTTACAATCCCATGTGTCGCGCACTCCCGAAGCAAATCGAGCCCCCTCTCTTTGCTTCCGCTCACGCCCGCTATGCCAACCATCAGCCGGAGGACTCTCGGCAAGCTTGCCACCGCGAACTGCTGTATGCCGACCGCCATCTTCGCATCCGCGTAATCAGGGTCGATTCTGAGGACCTGTTCACTATCGTTGCGGGCCGCCAGCCCCTGCCGCGCCGCGGCCACAAAACTGTGATCGACAAGAGTGATGAATGCAGCATGCATCCCTCGGGCGTATCCGCGAGCGAACCAAGCGTTCTGGTCTTTCCCGTTAGCTTTAATCTGCCGGTCACAAAGGCTTACTGCAGAGTCGGTGAGGAATTCGATTCGTTGCCGGGTGGAATCCGGCACGGGCACGTCGCGTTTCGAGGTGAGGAAGTTGTCATGGGCGTAGTACGTCGTGTCGAGCAGATCCTGGTGATACAGTTCTCTGAAAATCAGGACCATGAGAACGTAGTCTGTCGCCAGGGCGCTCTGTGGATTTCCGCGTTGGATCGCTTCGAATCGACTCAGAGCGCCTTCGTAGTCCAAATTGTAAAAATGCTCGTGCGCCTCCCTTACCTGATTGGTCAGGTTGATGGGGTCGGTGTGGGCACTAGAAAGGTCTGTATGGGCAATGGACTTGTCCGTTTGAGCCAGAGAGGACACAGCGCAGAAAAAAGAGGAGAGTATCAGAATGAGACGCTTGCATGGCCGACCGGTCAGTGTTCGCATGAGATTCCTCATCTTAGGACGAAGCACGAACGCTGTTACACTCGCGCGCGCGGACAGGTTCGATATCAAGGAACAAAGTTAGCCTTCAGGCTGATGAACTCGAGGTTTGGTCTTGATGAGCAAGCTGCAATCGGGGTGCTAGGCAATGACGCGGTTCGAACTCCTGCATTTGCTATTGGGGCAAGCTCGCAGTAATGGCTTTTCGTATCGAAAGTGGTACACAAGCTGGCTGGGTTTGACCTGGGAAGACTCGCGCAAAGCGACCGAAGTGCTTTGCCAAGAGCGTCGGTACTATGCCCTTCTCTTCTCGCGCGAATTTGCGGAGAGCTTCTGGAAGAGTGGACAGCAGATGACTCTGCAGGTGGCAACTCAAAGCTTTCAGCGACGAATGGCCAACGGTACAATCGGGACTGTAAACCGCAAAGGGTTTACACGCAGACTAACCCGTCCAGATGCTTGGCGCTACCATCTTCGGCAGATGGCAATCGCCGAAGATCCCCTTCGATATGCTCGACGTTTCTTGCAAGTGGAAGACGAACTGGAACCCGAAGCAGTCTTGACAACCGCCGATCCGAGTGATGTCCGATTCATCGTTGACGAAGAAGATCTGTTGACGGATTGGGAAGAATAGCGTCGCTAGATCTGCATCATGCATTGGCAACACTTAGTATCGCTTTTATATGTGCGATGTGGTGAAGACCGTGGACAAGGTGGAATTTCCGCCACTGCGGCGGGCTCAGCGGCCCCAGGATGACGTGGCTCACAGACTTGGTATGCTCGCCAAATAGTTTCGACGTCCGGTCCAGTGCAGCGTCCATTCGAAGGAGGTGTTCCGCCGCGAGCGACACAAGCTGCTCGCCCGCGAGTGCTGGGGAACTACTCGAGGGAATGACCGCGACCGGCGCCGTGATCCCTTCAGGAAACAATCCAAGATGCACGACATAAATCTGCTCCAAATATTGCGAGATGCTGGGCCGGGCCTGAGTCGGTCTTCCTTTGCTAGTGCGACTAGTCAGAACCAACTCGGTCGCGGAGTAAGTCAGAATGAGGTGCTCAACGATCTGCTGGACACTCCATCTCTGCTGTACACGCGCTTGGGTCTCCGCAGAGGCAAGACCGCCAATCGTCTCCTCAAGTCTGTTCTGCAGACTTTGAAGTGTTCTGTTCATCACTTCCTTCACTCCGAAATGTCGCGGGTCAATCCTACTTCAACGTGGCGAGGGCCTTCTGAGCAGCCTTGACCTGATCGCCGTCGGGTTCAAGTCTCAGGTAGGCGTCGTACTCCGCGGCAGCCTCATCCCGCCGGTGCAGATGCTGAGAAATCTCAGCAAGAGCGAAATGCGCTACAGGATCCGCAGGCTGCACCTTGACCGCGTCCTTAGCTCTGAGATAAGCGGCTTGCAGGTTGCCGGATTCACGGTAGAACTTTGCGACGCTGAGATCTTCTGCCGCACGATCTTCGTCGCTTTGAAGTCGTTCCGGTTTTGGCAGTTTGCGCCGGATACTCCCTTCGTTCGCCCGGTCCTCATCACCAGGGGACCCAGCGCCAGACGTCTTACTTGACGAGCTTGAATCACTGCTGCCGCTCGAAGTGGAAGAGGAGCCTTCCCCTGGGTATGGAAACTGTTTGGAGGGAGCAGATGCTGGCGGAGAGTTAGGAGGGCTGACGACCTCAGTCTTATTTGAGTTTGAAGATGCCTCTCCGGGATAGGGAAACCTTTCGGCCGTCGACGGGGCAGCGGCTTGAGGGGGCGAGCAGGTGGCGTTCGGGCTTGTCTTGCTGTCAGCTCCAGAAGCGCGGCAATCCTTGTTCTCTGGCACTCTCTGTTTAGGGGCACTCTGCCCGAGGACGGCGATGCTAACCGAGCAAAGGAAAGCGCAGATCGAAAGAAGCCTCATGTATCTGGATTTTACGCTTGGCGACCACTTTATGAAGATCGGAAAGGCAGATTTGGTCCGTACGGACGCGTATGCTCATGGACGGAGATGCTGTGAAATCAAGATTGATCATTCGTTCGTCCTCCATACATGCCGCTGGCTGCTACACCACGCGTCCGGTTCGCATCGGCGACAAGCTTTGCGAATATGACGGCCCCCGTTACAGCAAGGCTGAAGCCGACGAACGGTACAAGGATCGCTCCATCACCTACCTCTTCAGCTGCGGCGAAGGTGGCAAGGTCGTCGACGGCTTCGGAACTGCGATGTTTATCAATCACTCCTGCGATCCCAATTGTGAATCAGAAGAGGTGGACGGGCGTATCTTCATCTCCGCAATTCGTGACATCGCAGCAGGCGAAGAGCTTACGTATGAGTACAATCTCCATGATTCCGATGACGAGAAGGGCGACTGCTTCTGCGGGTCGGTGAAGTGCCGTGGAACCATGTTCAGCGCCGCAGAGGTAAAGCGACGATTTAAAACGTGATCGGGGACGCACGGCGTGAACCTACTAACCGCTCGCAGGGTCCCTTGAGAGATCACCCGAATGTCTTGGCAGTCCGCGCGACCCTATACTAAGTATCGGCTGAGCTTTCGCTCACCATCAGTCCTATGGCTCACCAGGTTCTTGCCCGCAAATACCGTCCGCAACGCTTTGCCGATGTAGCCGGCCAGCAGCACGTAACGGTAACTCTAATGAATGCGCTCACCCAGGGGCGCATCGCGCATGGCTACATCTTCAGCGGCCACCGTGGCATAGGGAAGACGACCATCGCTCGGATCCTAGCCATGGCCCTCAACTGCCGCAATTTAATCGGTAGTGATCTCCGGCCATCTGCGGAGCCGTGTGAGCAGTGTGAGAGTTGCCTTGAAATACGTGCGGGCAACGCCGTCGATGTCCTGGAGATTGATGCTGCTACGAATCGTGGTATTGACGAGATTCGTGAGCTCCGGGACGCTGCTCGCTACCGTCCCTCTCGGGACAGATACAAGATTTACATTCTGGATGAGGCGCACCAGATTACCGACGCCGCCTTTAACGCTCTCCTCAAAACTCTCGAGGAGCCGCCTGATCATATCGTCTTCATGATGGCGACCACGCAGCCGGAGGATATTCCGCAGACTGTCCGCTCACGCTGCCAGCACTTTAGCTTTCACGCTGTCAAGATGGTCGACATTCTCAGCGAGCTGCGCGGAATCGCCGAACATGAAGGTGTTGCGGCCGATTCGACGGCGCTCGGCCTTCTCGCCGAGGCGGGTGATGGGTCCATGCGGGACGCGCTCAGCATCATGGATCAGGCTATCGCCAGCGCTCCGGTCGAGGACGGTCGGTCCCGGTTGGATGCGGCACAGATACGTGAGCTGATGGGATCCGTGTCGAACGCCGTCTTCGAACAGATGCTTCATGCCGTGAACGAAGGTCGCAGTGCGGAGGTAATCACGCTTGCCAACGATCTCCTTGACGCGGGAAACAGCCCTTCGCAGCTCGCCAGGCAATGTGTTCGGTACCTGCGCAACTGTCTCATGGCGAAGATCTCCGGGCTGACGCCTGAGGCCGTTGGTTCGCCTGACAATGTCAGTGAACTGCTTCAGACGTCGCCCGATGAGCAGCGGCGAGCAAGCCGTACGGCGGCCCTCTTTGCAGAAGAGGAACTGACGCGATTTCTCCAGGTGATGCTCCGCACCTTCGACGAACTCGGGTATAGGCAGGAGCAGCGGTTTCACTTCGAGCTTGGGCTCATAAAGCTCGTTCATCTTCGCCGTCTGTTGCCGCTGGAGGAGGTGCTGAGTAGTCTGCCAGGGGGAGCTGCGAGCCGAGCAAAGAGTCAGCCCCAATCGCGGTCGCTCGCTCCGGTGAAAGCGTCCTTCAGCTCGGGAGAGGCAGCGCGGGTTGCGAAGGCAACAGCATCGAGCGCCTCGGGATCAAGCGTCTTACCAGCAGAAGCGAAAGCTGTGTTCTCTCCGTTCCAGCAAGACGCAGCTCGCCGTGACCTGCCACTTGCAAGTGCCACGCTTTCGTTGGGAGAGGGCGCCGCAACACCCGGCACCCCTCTGGTGGAAAGCGGCCCTTCCACTGGCACGATGGGCGACCGGGAAGCCGAGACAGCCTCCGGCCTTCGCAGCATCCCGCCGACCGGAGGCGCTCGGAGCTCCACAGAGGGAGCTCCGCCCGGTGCGCTTCAGACCCCAGGGCACGGGGACCCGGGCGGAGCAGACGCTCTTCCCCACCCGGGCGGCAGTGCCGTCCCGGCACTATCGGCCCAGCAGCTGCGAGAGGCCGTTGGCCAGGCTCTCACTGCTGCTCGCAACCAGGACTCGGCGGCGGATGCTCTGGATGAGGCGGAGTGGGTGGTCGAGAACGGAGGCATCCGGATCCAGACCTTGCTCTCGCCGACGATGCTTCCGATGGTGGTGAACGCAGAAGCGGAGAAGCTCATCCGAGCGGCGCTCCGGGAGGCCGGCAGCGGCATGGTAAAGGTCGAGCTTCTCCCGGGGAAGCCTCGACTGGCGGGCGAGGGGAAGCGTCCGCAACGGGCAAGATCCGGATCGGCCCAGGCGAAGGCTGAGCAGCATCCAATCGTGCAGCAGGCGCAGAGACTCTTCCACGCGGAGATTCAGAGTGTGATCGATCTGACGGAAGGGAAATAGGGAGGATGGGATGGACTTTGGCGATCTCGGCAAGATGCAGGAGATGATGCAGCAGGCGCAACAGATGCAGGAACGCATGGAGAAAAAGCTGGGGGAGACGGTGGTCGAAGCGACCGCCGGCGGGGGGGTGGTCACGGTGCGGATGAACGGCCGCAAGGAGGTGCTCCGGCTGAAGATCGAGCCCTCCGCGGTTGGCAGTGCGGGAAGTCATCTGGAGCTACTCGAAGACCTGATTACGGCTGCGGTCAACGAGGCGGGGCGGCGGGCCGATGAGGCGATGAAGAGCAGTGTTCAGGGAATGATGGGCGGCCTAAATCTGCCGGGGTTGACGTAGGTGGCACGTTTTGCCGAGCCGATGACTCGGCTGATTGACGAACTCAAGAAGCTGCCGGGGGTGGGGACCAAGAGCGCTCAACGGCTGGCGTTCCACGTGTTGCGGGCAAGTGACGCGGATGCCCGGGGGCTGGCGGAGGCGATCCTTACACTGCGGGCGAGGCTGATGTTGTGCAGCATCTGCAACAACATCACGGACGTGGATCCGTGCGGGTACTGCACCAGTGCGGTACGCGACCAGCGGCTGGTGTGCGTGGTGGAGGAGCCGACCAACATTGCGACGATCGAGAAGACGCGCGGGTACGCGGGGGTGTACCACGTTCTTCACGGGACGTTGTCGCCGGTGAACGGCGTTGGCCCGGAGCAGCTGCGGATTGCGAACCTGCTCGGGCGGGTGGCGGAGGTTGACGAGGTGATCCTGGCGACCTCTCCCACGACCGAGGGTGAGGCGACCGCGGGCTATCTTGCCGGTGAGCTTCGGCGGATGAAGGCGGGGCTACGGGTGACGCGGATTGCGACCGGGGTTCCGGCGGGCAGCGACATCGAATATGCCGATGAGGTGACGATGTCGCGGGCGATGGACGGACGTCGCGAGGTCTAGCCCCCCTCCCTGGTTTGTTGCGCAGAATCTTCTTTCGAAATGGCTTAGGTCTGGACTCCGGTGCAGGCGAGTTCCTGCCTGCAGTGCAGCGGGAACGGAGTGGGCAACGGCCGGACCTCCGACGGCGACGATGCGCCTTTCAGGTGGGGAGGATGAGGCTGGAGCCGGTAATGTCTCTGGGCTGATCGAGGTGCAGGAGCGAGAGCATGGTGGGGGAGATGTCGCGGAGGCTGCCGCCGACGTGGAGGGTGGCGGGGGGCTTCCCTGCCCGGTCGGTGATGAGAAGGAAGGGGACGGGGTTGGTGGTGTGGGCGGTGTGGGGGCCGCCGGTGATGGGGTCGATGAGGAGTTCGGCGTTGCCGTGATCCGCGGTGATGAGCAGGCTGCCGCCGCGCTGGCGAATAGCGCGATAGATGCGACCGAGTTCGGTGTCGACGGTCTCGACGGCGCGGATGGTGGGCTCCATTTTGCCGGAGTGGCCGACCATGTCGGCGTTGGCGAAGTTGACGATGATGACGTCGAAGGCGGTGTCGTTGACGGCCTTGATGACGGCATCGGCGACGCCGGCTGCGGACATCTCGGGCGCGAGGTCGTAGGTGGCGACCTTCTGGGAGGGGACGAGCGCGCGATCTTCGCCGGGAAAGGGTTTTTCGATGCCGCCGTTGAAGAAATAGGTGACGTGGGCGTACTTCTCGGTCTCGGCGACGCGGAGGTTGCGGAGGTTGGCCTGCGCCATGAGGTTGGCGAGCAGGTTGTCCATGGACTCGGGCGGGATGACGACGGGCAGCTTGTACTTCTTGTCGTACTGAGTCATCGAGACGTAGTGGAGATTCTGGGGGGCGGTGGCACGGGGGATCTCGGCCTCGAGCTCGGCGGAGTTGGGGAGGTCGAAGCCATCGGAGGCGGTAAAGCCGGGGTTGCGGGCGAGGACGCGGGTGATCTGGCGGGCGCGATCGGCGCGGTAGTTGAAGTTGATGACGACGTCTGCATCGCGGATGAGGGCGACGGGGGAGTGGTCGCTGGGATTGACGACGGTGAAGGGCGGAATGAACTCGTCGGTGATGCCGCTCGAGTAGAGTTGGCGGACGCGAGCGATGGGTTCGGCGTAGGCACCGCCCTCGGGGTGGCCGGTGACCATGGCGTCGAAGGCCTGGCGTTCCTTCTCCCAGCGGAGGTCGCGGTCCATGGCGAAGTAGCGGCCGGAGACGCTGGCGAGGACGCCGACGTTGTACTCGAGGAAGTGGAGCTGCAGGTTGCCGAGGTGGTCGATGCCGCTGGTAGGCATGGTGTCGCGGCCGTCGAGGAAGGCGTGGACGAAGACGCGGGTGAGCTTGAGGCGGGCGGCGAGGCGCAGGAGGGCGTAGAGGTGGCGGGTGTGGGAGTGGACGCCGCCGTCGGATAGGAGGCCGATCAGGTGAAGGGCTCTTCCCTTCTCTCCGGCGATCTCGCAGGCGCGGGTGAGGGTGGGATCGGTGAAGAAGCTGCCGTCGGCGATGGCGGTGTCGATGCGGGTCATGTCCATGCGGACGATGCGACCGGCGCCGAGGTTGAGGTGGCCGACCTCGCTGTTGCCCATCTGGCCGTCGGGGAGGCCGACGAAGTGTTCGCTGGCGCGGAGGAGGGTGTTGGGGTAGCTGGCGAGGAGCTGGTCGTAGACGGGCTTGCGTGCCTGGGCGATGGCGTTGCCGTGGGTCTCGGGGCGGTAGCCCCAGCCGTCAAGGATGGTGAGGACGATGGGTTTGGGCATGCAGAGGTCAGGATAGCAAGAGGATTGGTGCGGTGTGGTGAAGGGATGAGCGGTGAAAGCCACGGGAGTTCGGGATCCGTGCCTGGCGGCCCAGAGGGAGGGCGGAGGGCAACCGCAGGTTTCCCGCAGGAATGAGAGATGCGCCCCTGTGCGGACGTACCGGCGGCGGAGGCCTGCAGATGGGGAAGGGTGAGGGGCCGGGCCTCGGCATCGATGTCGGATCGAGATAGAGAGTCAGCTTCGGAGGGGTTGCGGTTGAGGTCTTTCAGGAGGAGGGAGATGAGGCTGTTGGGGCGGACGGCGTCGACGGGGAGGATCTCGGAGCGGGGAGCTACGGTGCCGAGGCTGGGATCGGTAACGACCTCTTCGATGAGGGGCTGCTCGGTGATCTCCATGAGCGCGGGACGGGCGCGGGGGAGGTTGAGCGAGGCGATCTGCAGGCCGTAAAGGAGGAGGCCGGCTCGGCGCGGGTCGATCTCGTTCGAGGCGACGCGGCGGAGTACCTCTCCGATGGAGTGCTGGATGGCGGAGCGGTCTTCGGGCAGCGGCAGATCGAAGGCGGAGCGGCGGCTCTGACGGGTGTGTGGATTCAGGACGGGCCGGCGGGAGGTGTGGTGGTAGTAGCAGAACTCTTCCCCGCGAAGTGCCGGGCTGGCGCAGCGACGGCCGTCGGTAAAGATATGGCGGCAATGGAAGCGCTTCGGAGTTGCGATTGGCAAGTCAGTCATAGATTTGGGGCCCCACCCCCGTGGTGCTGCGTGCGACGTGGTTAAACAGAAAAGACCTGAAGCTCGGATTTCGAGTGCCAGGTCTGCGATCGGTGCGAGAGCCCATGTCTCCGGCTCTCTGTATCTCTTTCCATTCTAGCTGGATCGGCGAGTCACTACGCCAAACGGGCGGGACGAACGAAACGACTTTGAACAGGCGGGGACGCGCTCACAGACGGCTCCCTGCCTGCTTTAACCAGCCGGCGGCCTCAGAAGGCTGGTTGGCAAGGGTTGAAGGGCGTTTCAGGCACCCCAGGTTATTTCGCTTGCGAGATCTGTCCTGCAATTCAGGGGGCCTCCCTGTGGACTCACGAAGGATGAGCTTCGTGGGCAGCGACTGGAAGCTCGACGGGGTTCCCTGGATCAAGGCGGAGATATTAATCCGACTTAGCTCCGATCGGGGACGTCTACGGTGGTCAGCGGCGAATTCAAGCTGATGTGTCTGGCGTAGCCTTGGGATCAGGAGGCTGTTCTGATCGACGCCGCGCCTGGGTGGGGTAGTTTGGTGGTGTGATTCTGGTGGCAGGAGGAAAGATGCTGACTCGTCGCAGGCTATTCGAAGATGCGTTAAAAGTGTGGGCCGGACTGACGCTGACGCCAAGCGCCCGGGGCTTCGCGGCTGCGGAAGCAGTGCAGCCGCTGCGCCTTGGCAAAGCGGGACCTGTGCCTCTGCCGGGCGACTTCCTCGGCCTGGGCTATGAGATGTCCTCGGTCGCGCGTCTGGGCCTGCTCAGCGCAACGAACGATCGGTATGTGCACCTTGTACGGGCGCTCGGGGCTGAGGGCGTGCTTCGCGTGGGCGGCATTGTCGCGGACTACACCCGCTACGAGGCGGACGGGGCAATCACGGCAGAACCGAAGAACACGGTGATCACGGGTGCGTGCCTCGAGCAGATCAACGGATTTTTGCGGGAGGTTGGGTGGAGCGCGATCTGGAGCTTGAACTTCGCCCAGGGTAGCGTGGAGGATGCGGTGAGGGAAGCGAGCGCGGTCGCTGCCGCTCTGGGACCACGGCTGCTGGCTCTTGAACTTGGCAATGAGGTCGAGAACTACGGCCGCGGCGATAGGCCCTTTCGCAAGCCACCCTATGCGTATGAGACCTACCGGAGGGAGTTTGGCGAGTGGCGCGGAGCGATCCTGAAAGCTGTGCCGGGGGCTCGCTTCGCCGCTCCTGATACAGCTTCGTCGGTGGAGTGGGTGGAGCGTATGGCGGCGGACGCCAGAGGCGATGTGCAGCTGTTGACGACCCATTATTATCGCGGTGGACAGAAGCAAGGCACAGCCGACCAGCTGCTGCATGCGGATCCGAAGTTGAGGGAGAGTCTGGTGCGTTTGCGGGCCGCGTCAGAGCGGAGCGGCATTCCGTGGCGGATGTGCGAGACGAACTCCTTCTTTGGCGGAGGTCGACCTGGCGTGAGCGACACGTTCGTGGGCACCTTGTGGACGCTGGATTTTCTGCTGTTGCTGGCCGAGTACGGATGCGCGGGAATCAACCTCGAAACCGGGGTGAACCAACTGGGCTTCATCAGTTCCTACTCCCCGATTCAGGATGATGGGAAGGGGGTCAACCGCGCGGGCGCGCCCTATTACGGCATGCTGGCCTTCGCGGTCGCGAGACGGGACTGCAAGGAAGTCAGGACGGTGCAGGTGCCTGAGGCCGCCCGGGACCTTACGGCTTACGCGCTCGGGACGGCGGGCACCGTGCGATCGGTCGTGATCCTCAATCGGGGCGAGCGCGATGTCCACGTCTCCGTCGCCGAGATGGGGATGGCGCACCCTTCCGCGATGCGGCTGACTGGCGCTTCAGGGAGCAGCGGGACAGAGGTGACGTTGGCGGGGGCGCGGGTTGACGAGGGGGGGCGCTGGAGCGCGAAGACACGGGAACGCGTGGACGGGGCTGATCTAGAGATTCCGAGGATGAGTGCGGTCGTGCTTCGCGATTGAGTTCCCTCCCACGCCGATCGGTCAAGGATTGCCGGGAGAGACGGTGAGTGGACTTCGGAGCCGGATGTCGCTCGAGGAAGCTCCAATGAGGAGGTCGAAGATTCCCGGCTCGACTTCAAAGCGGTGGGAACGAATCTGATAAGAGCCGAGTTGCGAGATGGGAAGCGTGAACTGGATGCGCCGGGTCTCCCTGGGCCGGAGATCGACCCGCTGAAAGCCGCGGAGGCTCTTGATGGGCTGGACGACTGCCGACTGGCGTTGATGGGTGTAGAGCTGGGCGACGTCGGAGCCGGGCCGGTCGCCTACATTGGTGATGTCGAAGGAGACGTCGACGCGTCCATCTGCCACCGTCGAGGCGCTTGAGAGCTTCAGGCCGCTGTACTCGAAACGTGTGTAGCTGAGGCCGTGGCCGAAGGGATACAGGGGAATTCCCTTGAAGTAGAGGTAGGTATAGCCCTTCGAGACGTCGTATTCATTCTGCGGAGGGACGCCATCGAGTGAAGCGTAGACGGTGTAGGGGAGGTGACCGCCGGGGTTGTCCACACCGAAGAGGGCGCGAGCGATGGCGGTGCCTGCTGCCTCGCCCGGATACCAGGCCTCGAGGATAGCGGGCAGGTGATCGTGTGCCCAGGTTACGGCGAGCGGGCCGGCATTCATCAGGACGAGCACGGTGCGGGGGTTGGCGGCGAATACGGCTTCGAGGAGTTGCTGCTGCGCGCCGGGAAGGTTGAGATCGCGGCGATCGCGGCCTTCCGCTTCGACGTGGAGATCGGTGCCGAGGCAAAGGGCGACGACATCGGAGTGGCGGGCAAGCTCGGCGGCCCGAGCGATGGCGGCGGGATCTGCCGCGTCGACGAAGCCAGCACCCTTTTCGTACTGGACGCGGACGTCCGCGCCAAGAAGATCGCGCAGCCCCTGCGCGAGCCCTAGCTTCCGTGCCGGTGTGCCGTAGTAGTTTCCGGTTTCGTAGTCGGTATCGCCGGCGGGGCCGATGACCGCGACTGAGTGTACCTGTTCGCGCTTGAGCGGGAGAAAGTTCATGCGGTTGCTGAGCAACGTGATGGATTCCTGCGCTGTTTTAAGCGCCAGATCCAGGTGCCCGGGAGAGCGTACGACCGACATGGGAATGTGGCTGTAGGGATTCTGCTCGGGGGGGTCGAAGGCCCCGAGCCGAAAGCCTACGCGGAGGACGCGAGTGAGCGCGAGGTCGACCTCCGCGACGGTAAGCAGACCGCGCTTGACGGCAAGCGGGATGTTGGTTTGGAACTCGGTATCGTCGGAGTCGTTGCCGGCCTTGATTGCCAACGCCGTCGCTTCCACAGGATCTTCCGTGGCCCGCTGCCCTACCTCGGTCTGGTTGGGCCGGCTTCCCGAGAGCAGGGCGACGGCACCGAGATCATCGGTGACGAAGCCATCGAAGCCCCACTGAGTGCGCAGGATATCGGTGAGCAGGACGTGGTTGATCGCATCCGGAATTCCATTGATGGCGTTGTAGGAGCTCATCACGGACTGCGCATGAGCCTCGGTGATGGCGGCCTTCCAGTGAGGCAGCCAGTACTCCATGAGATTACGTTCGTCTACCTCGGCTGAGAGGTGCTGGCGACCGGTCTCGACGTTGTTGACCGCGAAGTGCTTCACGGTAGCGGCGAGTTTGAGATGGTTGACATCGTCGCCCTGCAAGCCGCGGACGTAGGCTACGGCCATGCGCGAGGTGAGCCAGGGGTCCTCACTGAAGACCTCCTGAATGCGTCCCCAGCGCGGGTCGCGGCTGATGTTGATGACGGGCGAGCGATAGACGAGGCCATGCTTTGATCGAGGGCCATCCGCTTTCGCGTTGTAGAGAGCTCGCGCCTCGTCGCTCATAGCGTTGGTGATGGTGTGGACGAGCTCGGGATCCCAGGTCGCGCCCATGGCGATGGCGGCAGGAAAGAGTGTGGTCGGCTGTCTGGACCAGACTCCGTGGAGCGTCTGGTTCCAACCGCCCCACATGGGCACGTTCAGCCGAGGTATCCCGGTGTTGAGATGGTTGAGCTGCGCTGCCTTCTCCTCGAGCGTGAGACGGCCGATGAGGTCCTGGATGCGCCCCTCGACTGGCTTCGCCGGGTCAAGGTAGACGGGCGGGTTGGTCTGCGCTGACGCAGCAGCGGTCAGGAAGAAGGTTGCAGCAAGCGCGAGCGAAACCGAGTGTGATCCCATGATCGACCTTTTCTTTCTGCTGGTTGCTGCACAGAGGTGAGAGAGTTCAGCCGCGCACCCAGCTGCCGTCGATGGAGCGCCACATTCCCGACGGACCAACGTCGCGGAGGGATAGAGGAAGGCGATCGTCGCGGACGTTGTCATAACACTGCAGAGCGCCGAAGCGCTGGAGGGAGCGGGGGATGCCGACCGAGGTGAATCCCGGATGCGAGGTGGAGGGAAAGGGGCCGCCATGGTTCATGGCGGGAGAGAGAGCGACGCCGGTGGGCATCTTGTCGTTGAGCAGGCGGCCGACACGGGGGCGGAGGGCTTCGGCAACCGCGGTGTAGATCGCGTCGTCGGCTCCGGTGGTAGCGGAGTAGATGGAGCCGGTGAGATTGCCTTCGAGCCGTTCCAGTACCTGGAGAAGATCGGCGAGATCGCGGGCGAGGACCAGCGTAGTTGCATTGCCGAAGGCCTCTTGCTGCAGCGCCTCCGATTGTGCGAGAAAGCCCTGCGCGGAGACGCGGAGGAGGGTGTTCCGGTATCGAAAGCCCTCTCCGGGCGCGATGGAGGCTCCGGTGACGACCTCGGCCCCGGCCTGAATGAGCGAGTGCACGCCGGCATCGAGGGCCTGGACGCCTCCATGAGAGAGCAGAGGCGCGCTGGGACGAGCCGCGAGAGTTTCGGCGAGCCGGGACGTGAGTCTCTCGGTTGATTCGTCCGCCAGCGCGAGGATGAGATTGGGGCTGGTACAGAACTGGCCGGCAGCGGCGAGGCAGCTGTCCGCGAGCTCTGTGGCAAGGATGTCGCCACGCTCGGTGAGCGCTCCGGGAAGCAGCACAACAGGGTTGAGGCTGGACATCTCGAGGTACATGGGCTTGCCCCCGGCGTCGGCGGCTGCCTTTAAGCGGAGCCCACCGGAACGGCTTCCCGTGAACGAGCTGGCGCCGACGCGGGGGTCCGCGACCAGACGAAGGCCGTCCTGGTTGGAGACGTTATAGAGCATCTGGGCGGTGCCGGGAGGGAGTTCGCTAGCGATCAGCGCCTGATGCGCGCAGGCGGCCAGAAGGCGGCTGGTTGCGGGGTGTAGCGGGTGTGCCTTGGCGAGGACGGGGCAGCCGACGGCGATGGCGGCGGCGAAGTCTCCTCCGGAGATGCCATTGAAGGCGAAGGGGAAGTTGTTGGGACCGAAGACGACGACCGGGCCTACCGGGGCGAAATGCGAGCGGATATTGGCTTTGGTGTCGAGTACCGCCGCTTGCCAGGAGCCCTCACGCGCGGCCGCGGCGGCCTGCCGGAGCTGGGCGGTGGTGCGCGGGAGCTCGACATCAGAGAGGCGCGGCTTAGCAGCAAGACCTGTCTCGGCGTGGGCGGTTGCGACGATCTGATCGGCATCCGCCTCGATGGCGGCGGCGTAGCTTTCCAGAAACGCTGCGCGCGCGTTTCCGGGGATAGCGCGGAGAGCGCGTGCAGAGGCGACGGCGGCGTCGAGGGCTCGGTCGCAGTCGGCCCAGCTGCTGGTCGGAAAGGTCTCGGAAGAGCGCTCGCCGGTGGACGGGTTCGCGGCGGTGAACTCGGCGCTGGAGATGGCATCCGTCCACTCGCCCCCTACAAGAATCTGTGCTGCCATGGCTTGCTCCTATGTGCTCTATGGGTGGATCGGTCTACGCCTTACGCAGGGGTTCGATGACAGCGGCCATATCCTGTTCGGCGTGGCCTTGCTGGATGGCTCGCTCGAAGACTTCTTGGGCGTTGGCCGCTGTGGTCAGGTCGATGCCGGCCCCGGAGGCTGCGGCGTGTGCGTACTGGAGATCCTTGTTCATCAACCTGAGCAGAAAGTTGACGGTGTAGTCGCGGCTGGTCATGCGATCGGAGAGGCCGGAGAAGAGGGGGCTGCCGGGCGCGGCTCCCTTGAGAAAGCGGATGACCAGATCGCGATCCATGCCGGACCGCTCCATCCAGGCGATCGCCTCCGCGAAGGAGGCGGCTTGCACGCCGCAGAGGAAGTTGTTCACCAGCTTCAAGCGGGCTCCGCTGCCAGGCGGACCCACGTGGAGGATCTCTTTGCTCATGGCTTCGAGAACGGGCCGGGCGGTGGCCAGTGCCTGCTCCGATCCTCCGACAAGGAAGGTGAGCTGGCCGGCGGCGGCCTGCACGCGGCTGCCGGTGACGGGCGCATCGAGCAGAGGGTGCCCTGCCGCCTGAGCGGCGTTGCCGAGATCGAGGATCCAACCGGGGCTCAAGGTGCTGCATTCGATCAGCACGGCTTCCGGACCTGCCGCGGCGAGGGCACCGTCTTCGCCCATCCACGCTTCGCGGCTGGCGGCGTCGTCGGCGAGCATGGAGAGGATGACGTCCGCACCCGCTGCGGCTTTCGATGGCGTTGGCGCAACGCGCGCGCCGGCATCGGCCAATGGCTTCGCCTTGGAAGAGGTGCGGTTGTAGACGGTGAGGGGGAAGCCCGCGTTGAGCAGGTTTCTTGCCATGCCAGCGCCCATGGTGCCGAGGCCGAGCAGAGCTACCGATTGCTTTGCCATAGTGTTTTCTCCCAGGTGAGTGTCAGGCCAGAGATCGTACGGTGATCGACCGGGTGGATGTGGCGGCCGCTTGAATTGGATTTCGCAAGGGTCGGCCGAAGCCCTCGAAATGCACTTCGGCGAGATCGCCTTGCCCGAGCACGATGCCTTCGCCGAACGAGAGCGCGTCAGCCCCGAAGAAGTGCACGTGCACCGCACCCGGCTGACGGTGGCCGGCGAACTTGAAGTGGTGATGCTCCAGGTTAGCAAGGGAGTGAGCCATGTTGCTTTCACCGCTGGCGATCGGCTTCTGCCAGAGCTGCGCGCCGTCCCGTTCGATCCGAACCTCCCCCTGTATGTCCGCGAAGGGCGCGCCGACGACGAGCTCCGGGCCCAGCGAGCACTGGCGCAGCTTGGACCCGGCCAGGTTCAGATAATTGCGTTTCTCAAACTGGTGATCGGCGAATTCGTTGCCTTGACACATTCCGATGCGATACGGGGTGCCGTCGGCGGAGATGATGTAGATGCCGGCGATCTCGGCCTCCTCTCCACCGTCCTCGGCGTACGAGGGAATCTCGAGCGGATCAAAGGGGGCGCGCAGGATCGATCCGTCCCCCTTGTAGAACCACTCCGGAGCGATGCCCGCCTCGCCGACCGCCGGTCGACCGCCCTCTACGCCCCACTCAAACATGCGCATGCTGTCGGTCAGGGCGACCTGCGCCTCCGCCGGCTTCGCCTGATCGTTGAAGTGCATGGCCTGACGCTGGCGGGCGCTGCCGAGGTGAGTGAGGCCGGTGCCGGCGACGAGCACCCGAGAGGGTGCGCCGAGTACATCGATGGGCGGAAGCAGACGCCACGAGGAGCCCGTCGCTTCCCTGCTCCCGGCCCAGACCTCGTCGTAGAGGAGCAACGTTCCTGTCGCCAGGGACCGGGCGGCTTCGGCCATGGGCTGGCTCTGCTCGACGCAGCGCTGCGCGAGTTCATACACGGACCGGACACCGAGAAGGCAATGCAGATGCGGTTCGTTCACGAGCGCAACGCAGCGTTCGTGCCCGTCGACGCCGCTTCGGATGAGCTGGACGAGGTGCGCGGGTTCGGCTGTCATTCGATTACCCGGAAGCGCTTCAGCGATTCCTCGTTCACGGTGAGTCCCAGGCCGGGAAGGCTGTCGTCGAGGTTGATGCAGCCATTGGTGGGGACTGGCTCACCGTCGAAGATGTACCAGAACAGCTCGTTACCGACCTCGACGTCCACCTGGGGGAAGAACTCGGCGATCGGTGAGTTGAGGCTCGCCATGACGACGTGGTAGTTGTGCATTTGGCCGGCGTGCGGAACGACGGGAATCTGAAACGACTCGGCCAATGCGCAGATTTTACGCGCCTGGCTGATGCCGCCGACGCGGTTGGTGTCGAACTGGATGTAGTCGAGCGCATCGGCCTCGAGCAGATCACGAAATCCGAAGATCGTGAACTCGTGCTCGCCGCCGGCGATGGGAACGCGGCCGTACTTCTTCAGCGTGGCGTAGCCGCGGATGTCGTCGGGGATGACAGGTTCCTCGAGCCAACGGAGATGGAAGGGCTCAAGCAGCGGAAGCATGCGCTTGGCATAGTCCAGTGTCCATCCCATGTAGGCGTCGGTCATCAGGTCGATGCCGTCGCCGATCACCTCGCGGACGGTGCGGACGAGGTCGAGATTTTTCTGCATGCCTGCCGCTCCGTCAAGCGGCCCCCAACCGAAGCGGAGCTTCATGGCCTGGTAGCCTTCGTTCCTGTACTTCTCCGCTTCGACCCGCAGATCGTCGAGCGGCATGGAGTAGAGACGGCTGGCGTAGACGGGGATCCTGTCTTTAGTCCGCCCCCCAAGCAGCCGATAGACGGGCTGTTTGGCACTCTTGCCGAGGATGTCCCAGAGCGCGATATCGACAGCGGAGATGGCCGTCATGGCGACGCCCTTACGACCGAAGGCCAGAGTTCTGCGGTACATCTGTTGCCAGAGATACTCGGTATCCCAGGGATCGGCGCCGAGGAGCAGAGGCGCGAGATAGGTGTCGATGAGCGACTTGGTCACAAGCGGGGACAGCGCTGCATTGCCAAGGCCGACGTGGCCCGAGTCCGTGAAGATCTCAACCAGCACCCATCCATGAAAGGCGAAGTTGCTCATGGAGGCTTCGCCGAAGTTGACCAGGTCCATGGGGTTGGTGCAGAAGTGAGCCGGCAAGGGAACGGTCTTGCCTTCCCACTGCACGACGCGTGTGCGCACTTCGGTGATCTTCATGGGGTGCTTTCTATCCTCTGGAGTGTGCGGGTTGTGAGCGGTTCGATTCTTCCTGCAAAGAGCAGGACGGCGGCGAAGCCGATGAGGTGAAAGGTTCCGATCAGAACGAACAGCGTGCCGTAGCCGAAGCCGTGGCCAAGCAGAAAACCGGCGACCATGCCGAAGACAGCTCCACCGATCGCGCCGCCAAAGCCCACCAGACCCGATACCGTGCCGACCGCCGAGAGCGGAAAGACGTCAGCAGGTACGGTCATGATAAGCCCCGACCATGACTGCTGAAAGAAGAACGCGATGCTAAACAGAAGGATGGCGAGATGAACGGGAACGAGGGGAACGAACATAACGACGGGCATGAATGCCGCGCTGAGGCCGAGCGCAAGCTTGCGCGCGAGATCAAGCGAATGTCCGCGACGCAGCAGACGCGAGGAGAACCAGCCGCCGAGCAAGCTGCCCACACCGGATGCGGCATACGGAATCCAGGCATAGTAGCTGACCTGTTTGATGTCGAAGCCGCGCGCGTCGTAGAGATACTTGGGAAGCCAGAAGAGAAGAAAGTACCAGGCCGAGTCGCTCATGAATTTCGCGAACACGAGCGCCTGAACGCTGTGCATCGAGAGCAGCTCTCGAAATCGGAGCTGCTCGCCAAGCAGGCGCGAATCGATCGTGTTGTGGGAGAGAGTCATGGGGCTGCTTCGGTAGCTCAACATCCACCAGACAACCCATGCAAGACCGACGGCACCGGCCGCGAAGAAGACCGCACGCCACCCGGAGCGAAGCAGGATGAAGCCGATCAACGGCGGGGCTAGCACGGAACCGAAGGCGGTGCCGGCGTTGATGATGCCCACCGCGGTGGACCGCTGCTCGGGTGCGATCCACTCGGCCACCACGCGCACCGCTCCGGGAAAGGCGCCGCCTTCGCCCATGCCCAGGAGAAAACGCGCTGCCAGCAGAAATAGAAAGCCGGAGGCAAGGCCGTGGAGAGCACAGGCAACCGACCACCACAGCATGATGAGCAGAAATCCTTTTCTCGTGCCGAGACGATCGAGCAGACGACCGCCGACCGCATAGAGGACGGCATAGGGGAGCAGAAACGCTGTCTGGAGATAAGAGAACTGCTGATTCGAGATGGGGATATTGTGCTGGATCGCGGAGATCGCGACGGGAAGCGTCTGCCGGTCGAAGTAGCTGATGGCGATAGCGGCAGTGACCAGAGCGACGGCGTACCAGCGCATCGGGAGCCCGGCGCCGGGTGTGCCGCTTGTGCCGATGGATCTGTCCGCCGCCAGTGCGCTCATGCCTGTTCCTTACCACCGCAGGTGCAGCAGAGACGTGCCCTGACGGGGCATCTGCATGGACAGAACGACCTGGCCGTCGGTGACGTCGAGCCACTCGGGAGACGTAAGCGTTTGCAGCTGACCGGCAGCCCGCAGGGTAGCGTACTGCTCCGTAGTCGGATGCTGGGGAGATCCCATTGCTTTCCAGACCGTGTACGCGTTGCTGTGGGTCTCGTCGAGCCGGAAATGTTCCAGAAGAACACGATGCACGCCGGAGGGTATGCCGCCGATCGCGACCGAGGTCGGAACGGCTTCGGCAGGACCGTCAACATCGTGATAGTTCCAGACGAGCACGGCGGCCTCGCGATCGCCTTTGGTGGCGAGCGCGTCTACATCCGGCGCCTGGCGCACGCCGGAGTTGATCATCGTGTCGAGCGATACCTGCCCGGTGCTGGATGTGCTGACGCGATTGCCGGCCATCAGAGCAAACATCCGAAAGACGTTGAGAACAGGCTTGTCAATACCGTTGGTTGCCAGTGAGCGGAAGCCTTCGAAGAAGTCCTTGTCCTCGAACTCGAAGGACCAGCTCAGCATCGAGAGGAGGTTCACGTTGTGCCGGTCCTGCAGTTCAAACAGCCCCTTGAAGGCTGCCGCAGTATAGGCCGGGTACAGCGTGCCGTTACGATAGTTGTTCGCCGGGTTCACTTTGGAGGAGCAGGCGGCGCAACCTTCAGGATCGGCCTCGCTGATGATGATCGGAAGGCTCTTGAAGCGCGGGAAACCTGCGATCAGAGCGAACCCTGCGTCGGCGTCCTTGAGCTCGTTCTGGATACCCATGGTGACCTTGCCGTCTCGAATTGTCGGCTGCCCCTTGGCATGGAATGAGATGAAGTCGATGGGGAGCGATTTGCCATCGGCCGCGCTCCTGCCGGAGTTCACATGCTCGAGAAAGTTTTTGAGGAAGAGGTTCGCTTTGGGACTGCGTGGGCTGGTCGTGGCCGGGCCACCGACCCGTGCTCCCGGAAGCGCGGCGCGGACGCCTGCCACGGCGAAGTCGTAAAGCTTCCAGTACTCCTCCGGTGCTGCGTGCCAGTAGTCGATGTCGGGCTCGTTCCAGACTTCGAAGTACCAACCCAGAACCACATCGCGGCCATAGCGTTCGACGAGGTGTGCGGTCACGACTCGGCAGAGTTCTCCCCAGCGGGCGTAATCCCTGGGCGGATTGTTTGATTTGCCGGAGATCGCGGATTTAGGGTAGTGGACCTGGTACGGCTCATGGCGGTCCGGAAGGTCGGCTGCAAGATCCTTCGGCATAAAGCCGAGCTCGACCATCGGCCGCACACCGGCGGCTTTGTACGCGTCGAAGATACCGTCAAAGATCTTGAAATCGTAGACGGGCTTTCCCTTCGCATCTTCGGTGTAGACGTTGGTCGAGCTGAACTTCAGTTCCGCCTTGCCATCGCCAGAGGTGAGCAGATGATGAGCGCGGATGTAGACGGGCACGGGGCTGAGATCGTGCAGTTCCTTGAGGAGCTCGGTCCCATGCCGCATGGTGGTGTAGTTCGCCTCGTCATAGCCGAACCAGCTATAGATCGGCTTATAGGGTCCGATCGACTTTGCCAGATTTACCTGGATCGACACCGCTGACTGCGAGGACACCGCCGGAGCATCCGGCACTGTGCCCTGCGCTGCCGCGGAGAAACCCGCGCCCAGGATGAATCCCAGAAGACATGCCCCTACACCTCTCAGATATCGCAAAGTCATCTTCCCTCGAAATTCGTTTCCTGTTGTTAGAAGTTGTACTTGAGCGCGAACTGAATATCGCGCGACGGCACGGAGGTGCTTGTGACCTGTCCGCCCGCAGAGGCGTCGATGGTGGCGTTGGGCGCGCTGAAGCTGGTCGTATTCGAGATGTTGAAGAACTCCGCGCGGAAGGAGAGGACGCTCTCTCTTGGAAGGGCGAAGTTCTTGAAGATCGATGCATCGTATTGCCGGAACAGATCGGAGCGCAAGGTATTAGCGTGCACCTGGCCGTAGGTATAGACGGGGGCAACGACATATGCGCTTTTATCGAACCACGTCTTAAGCGAGCGGTGGAAATTGGGGTTAGGGCCCGCGGGGTTCAGGTTCGGTCTCTGGCCGCCAACGCCGGTGTTGGCGCGGTCGCTCGAGATAACGGGGGTGTAGGGCGTGCCGCTGCGTACGACCACAATGGACTGCAGCTGCCAACCGCCGATTGCCGCATCCGCGACGCGGTTGATGCCGCCGAGAAAGTGCCGTCCCCTTCCGAATGGAAGCTCGTAGGTGCCGCTCAGCGCCAGGTTGTGCGGGGTGTCGAAGGGAGAGAGGGCGTACTCATAGCCGAGGTTCCCTCCCAGCGCGGGAGCCTGGTTGAACTGGAGAAACTTCGAGTAGGTGTAAGCGATCAGGCCGCTGAATCCGTTTCCGGCGCGGTGCTCAATTTTTGCCTGGAGCGAGTTGTAGTTGGTCGAGAGATCCTGCGACTGGAAGTTGATGGTGCTGAACGGCTGGTAAGGTCGGCGCGGCTGGATTGCTCCCGGACCGGGGGAGGGGTCGTTGAAGTCGTTCGAGCTCTGAAGATGAACGCCATGGTTGCCGACGTAGGCAATATCGGCGACGGTCTTGCTGGAGATCTGCCGCTGAAGGCTAAGGCTGTAGTGCTCGTTGTAACCGATCTTGAGATGCGTGTAGGTGGGCGAAAGCTGCGGGTTTGCGAGTGCCGAGCCGAGCGGTGTTCCGAGGAAGAAGTTTGCGAGCGTTCGTGTCGGAACGACGTTCTGGGTCTGATTCACATTCTCGGAGAGGCGAAATGGAAGCGAGTTCAGATTGACGCGGCCGCTGGTGCCCTCCGGCTCATAGAACATGCCGAAGCCGGTGCGGAGTACGGTCTTGCTGTTGATGCTGTAGGCGACGCCGATGCGCGGTCCGAACTGGGTTTTATCCGTGTAAGTGAGGTTGTAGGGAAGGTGGGCCTGGCTGCTGGTCTGGATGTATTTGCCGAAGAACTGATACGCTGCCGGAGCCGCCTGCTGCGAGGTGAGATCCGGGACGGGGCCGTTGCCAGATACGATGACCGGCTTCGCCTGAGTGGGATCGAAGGTGCCCTCCTGACCCTTATAGCCGTTCAACCAGGGGGAGTACTCGTACCGGAGGCCGAGGTTCAGGGTCAGCCGGTCGTTTACGCGAACGTCATCCTGCGCGAAGACCTGGTAGTACGTCTGCTGACCACCGAAGTTATCCGCCGGATAGGCACGTGTGACGGCGGAAGGATAGCCAAGCAGGAAGTCAGCGTAGGCGTCGCCCGAGGCATTGCCGTTGAAGTTGAATTGGCCCGCATAGGTCTGGCTATCGTAGCCGAGCCACTGGTAGTAGCGGATCAGGGTGCCAAACTTCAGCGAGTGCCGGCCCTTGAGGACGGTGAAGTTTTCTGTTCCTTCGATTGCTTTGCGATCCTGCGACTTGGGTCGCTGATCGAAGGCGGATCCCTGGAGCGAGGTGTAACCACTAAACGCGTAGTCGGGGAAGGAACCACCGGTGCCGGGCCGGAGTTGGGGGGTGAAACCACTGACGCCGAACTGCGCATTGAAGTCAGTTCCCTGCAGAAAGGCCGAGAGGCGCACGTGGCTTGGCAGGTAGTGGATACGCGCATCGTTGACCTTATTTGCGCCGATGTTGGTCACCAGACCGACTGCGATGTCCTGGCCGTTGGACGTCAGCGACGCCGTGCCCAGAGTCGATGAGGCGTTTGGATCGACCTCGCGATTGTTGACGTAGATCCACCGCGCGAAAAGGCGGTTGTGCGAGTTGATGGCGTGGTCGATGCGGGTGGTGAACTGGTCGAAGTCCACCGCCTGTGAGGGGGCGTAGCTGAAGGTGCCACTCGAATTGTTAGCTGTCGGATAGTACTTCTGGATTGCAAGGGCCTGCGGCGAGAGCCGGTCCACCGGGATGGTGTTGTTTGCGAACGGCACGCGTGTGACGACGCCGCTGGGCGAGGAAGTCGTGAGGCGCGGGTCGAAGATGGTCTTCGTCCCGAAGTTCCCGGAGCGCTGCGCGCTGCTGGCGACGATGCTGTTAAAGATGAGTCCCTGGCGCAGACGCTGACCCTCGTAGTCAACGAAGAAGAACGTCTTGTCCTTGCCGCTATAGAGATGCGGGATGGAGAGCGGGCCGCCAAGATCGCCACCGAACTGGTTACGTTTCAGGATCTGTCGCGTGAGCGCGAAGAAGTTGCGCGCGTCCAGCTTGTCGTTGCGAATGAACTCGAAGAGACCGCCATGGAAACTGTTGGTCCCGCTCTTGGTGGTGGCGTTGAAGAAGGCGCCGCCCCGGTTGTACTCCGCGGAGTAAGGGCTTTGCTGAACGGAAAACTCCTGGAGCGCGTCGATCGAGGTCTGAATGAAGGTACCGCCCTGGTGCTGCTCGCTGACATCGACACCGTCGAGCAGAAACGAGATGGCGCTGCCGCGGATGCCGCTGATGGTGTTGCCGTTGACCACCTCCGGCCGGATCGCGAGGGAGTTGCCGGTGGGCGGCAGCAGAGCCGCGCCTGGCGTCAGTTCCGCCAGCCGAAAGAAGCCGCGTCCATTCAGGGGCAACTCCGTCAGCTGGCGATTGGTGATGACCTGCCCGACGGTGGCGGAGTCGGTGGTCAACAGGGGCTGCGTCGTCGTGACTTCGACGGTCGTGGTCGAAGCGCCGATCTTAAGATTGAGGTCTTCCCGAACGATCTGTCCGACCTGCACCTCGATCTTCGAAGTGGTCGTGGTCTCAAAGCCCGGCGCAGTCACGCTGACGTCGTAGACGCCTGCCTGGACGGGGGTAATGACGTACTCTCCACTCCGGTTTGTGATCGCGGTCTGAACGATGTTGGTCCCCGTGTTGTTCACCTTGACCGAGGCTCCAACGATGATTGAACCAGACTGGTCCGTGATGCGACCGACGAAACGGCCCTGCTCGACCTGCGCTTTCGCCGCAATCCCGAGCCCGAGCAGCATCGTGAAAACAACGTACAGTGTCAATTTCCTGGTGGCTGATTTGGCGCGCATAGATCTCCTGCGAAGATGCTGGGATGAATGTGGACTGCTCGATGCCGGACAAAGGTAGTACCTTTACCGTAGAGGTGTCAACAGGCGATTTTAATTCGCCGCACCGCCGATCTCTGAGGGTGAGATGCGCCGGTTCGCTACGGTCCGTCCAGCTGGATCAACGCAGGTGTCCCGGGACCGGGAGCTTCTGGTGCGGTAGTACCTTTGACATCAACGCCGGGTAGAAGCATAGTAGAGGCCATGAACTCACGCCGAGTCCCACGCCCGAGCTCCTCCGCAAATACGCTCACGCACAAAGAGGACGTGACTCATCTGCTGATCCTGCGCTTTCAGCAGATGCTCTCTGACGGTATGCTCGTACCCGGAACGAAGCTGCCCCCTGAGCGTGAGTTGGCGACTCACTTCAAGGTTGCGCGATCCAGCCTGCGACAGGCGCTCAAAGTTCTCGAGATTATGGGCGTCATCACGCAGAAGGTGGGTGATGGGACTTACCTCAACCGCGATGCATCGTCGGTCCTGGCGGTTCCGATGGAGTTTCTGTTTCTGCTGGACGACACTTCCGTGCATGAGTTGACGGAGCTACGTTTTATGATGGAGCCGGCGCTTGCGGGGAAGGCCGCCGAACGTGCCAACTCCGCGGACATTGCGCTGCTGCGGCAGTCGATCACGGACCTTGAGAGCAGCGAACGCGACCGCGTCAAGCTGGTCGCCTCCGACCTCCTCTTCCATCGCGCCATCTTCCAGGCCTCAGGCAACCGGCTGACAGGCAGGCTGTTTCACACCATTCATCGGGCCATGCTGAATATGATGATGGTGACCTCGCAACTTGTGGATCTGGAGCACACCGTGGCGTTTCACAAGCCGATTCTGGCGGCGATCGAGGGTCGCGACGCGGAGCTGGCCTCGCGGCTGATGACCGCTCACCTCAAGGATGCGGCGGATCTTTTGTCGCTCAGCCGCGAGCAGGAGTTTGCGCGCACCTTGCGCGATCACGTCACCAGCGTTGCGGTCCGCGTGCAGAAGGGGGGAGGGGCCGAGAAGGTCGTGCCCGGCGCTCGCGTCCACCGGGCCGGAAGGAGAGCCGCAGTGCTGCCATAGGTTGATGTAGGTGTTCTGCTCCGGTGCAGCGATGTCTCCAAGCCACACCAGAAGCCCGGGAGCGACTCCTGACGGCACTTCCAGAGGCAAACCTGAAGATTTATCCCCTCAAACTCTCCGGGCTTCAGGTGCTTGTAAGCCCGCGGGATATGTGGGAACGACGACTAGAACTGGCCCCAAAAGGAGTTCGATGCCCTTGGTGTCAGCGAGTTACTTCAGACGACCAGGGCTGATCGACTCGGTCTCGCCGGAGCTGACGCCGAACTGGTCGGGGGCTGGAGACCTTGGTCTGAGTTCCACAACCAGATCAGGTGCGTGCTGGTTTAGCGCTTCGGACCGAAGAAGGCGACTACCCCGACTTCCAGGGTTGATTGTCCCTTCACCAGGCTCGCGGAATCCTTGTTGAAGTACGGCTGATCCGCACCGTCGCGTCTGTACTCGGTACGGACTAACATGCCCTCGGGAACCTTGTACTCCGCGGTAAGCGTAAATTCGTTCAGCTTCTGATGAGCCCCGGATCCGATCGCCGATCCAGGCGCCGTCCCGTCGCCGAGATATTCAACCCGGCCAGCAAATGCGACCGTTGCCGTCGCCTGGTAGCGTGCGGCGAAGGCGACCCCCGAGACGTGGTCCAGGCTTCCCGTGACGTACGAGGTAGGAGTCAGTTGAACCGCATTCCGATTTTGCACGTAATCGTAATTGATGTAGGCGTTGAATTTGGCGGTCGGGCTCAAAAGCAAAGTGCTGTCCAACAGGTTGCGGAAGCCCTTATTCGTGCCTGTGTTTTCAGGACCGGTGTAGTAGTTTCCGGATAAGGTGTACTTAGGCTTCGTGTAGACGCCGGTGAAGCCGAGGGTTTTTCCGGTGTTGTTATCAGAGAAGCTGTTCCATCCGTTGACGACCTGCACGCCTCCCGTGAATGACTTTGTGATTGGCATAGAAGTGCGCAGGCCGACGTGGTAGTACGGGGTTACGATGGAGAACAGCAGCGATCGCGAATAGTTCCAATCGTCCTTGGTCTCGATTACTTCGGCACCGGCCGAAGATACAAATTCACCGAAGTCGGCTTCAAAGCCCTTTGCCTTTGTCGGTTTGAAGCTTACGAATGCCTGCTCCAGATGGGTGAAGTTCGGTTCGCTGGCAAGGATGGTGTTGAAGGCTTTACCGAAGCCGAGGTCCACGCGGAAGCCGACCGGATCAGGGTCATGCGCCATGGTCAGCTTCGCCATGTTCAAGCTGAAGGAGTTCGCATCGTAGTCGAAGTTGCGAAGCTGATTTCCACCGGACCTTGTGGCGGGGGTGTTGAAGTTATAGCTGTAGTAACCGTCGACCAGACCGCTGAAATCGATAGGACCAACGCTCCAGGTGGGGGCGCTGGGAGGTGTGGCCGCTGCTGCCTCGGGCGCTGCTTTGGCGGTGTTGGTCGGTACGGTCGCTGGGGCAGAGGGGGAGGGCGGTGTTGGCGGTGTGGGCTCCTGTGCAGTTGCGTGGATAGCCAGGCCAGCGAGGAATAGGAATGTGAGCAGGGTGGGCTTCACAAAGGCGGACTGCTTTAGATTTGCAGGAGTCATAGGATTGTCCTCTCAGAACGTGGCCTTGTGTGGATGCGACTTCGCCCTTCATCTGACGCAGGTAAGACATGCGAGCCTAGAAGCTACCGATGAAAGCTGGCCGAAGCAGATGGTGTGTATCTGGTGTATAGCATTCGGAACTGGGAGCACCTAGCGAGAAAGGCCCCTATCAACAGATTCGATCCGACGTATTACAAAGAGCGATACACCCTGCAGGATGCGGCGTGCGATCGATGCTTCTCTGTCCATGCAATCTGGGGGCGTGGGGGCAAGCGGGTCAACCAGCCACCGTGCCGTCTTTAGAGGCGTTACCGGCCTCGAGTGATCGCGGTGTTGCAAGCACGCAAGGCGACACGTACCGGTCGGGAATAGAAGCGGATGTAATGCGCCGGATAGATATTTGTTGTAGCACCAATCGATGCTTGAGGCGGAGTGGGGAGCGGTGTACCGTACAGGAACCGAACGATGCAATCTGGCCTTTTCCGTAAAGACGCTCACGCCGTCTTGGCGCCGTGTCTTTGTCGACGAAGCGGATGGGCCCGTCACCGTCGCTCCCGCGGCGCACAACATTGCCTAAAGAAGGAGTTCCCCGGAATGGCCCGAAAAGTCTATCAAGGATCGACGGTATCGTTCTCGCAGAAGTTCAGCCGGTTAGGCAGTCGCCTCAAAGAGGCGCAATGGCGCCGCTACGGCGTTACGTTAGTTGCAGGGAAGCTTCTCGGCATCTTCGTCGTCTTCCTCACCGCGACCTTTCTGACACAGCTCCTGTTTACGAAGGTGTATGCGGCCGATGCTGTACCGCTGAAGGCCGTTGACGTGGTCAATCCCATCAATACGATGTGGACCCTGGTGGCTGCGTTCCTGGTCTTCTGCATGCAGGCGGGATTCACGATGCTGGAGGCGGGGTTCTGTCGCTCGCGAGAGACGGTTAACGTGCTGATGGAATGCATCGTCGATACCGCTCTGTGCGGTCTGCTGTTCTACGCGATCGGGTTTGCGTTCATGTTCAGCCACGGCAATGGCTTTATCGGCTATCACTGGTTCTTTCTCAAGGACATTCCAGCGACGTATGAGACCAGCGGCGTGGCGTTCCTGGCGTTCTGGCTGTTCCAGTTTGCCTTTGCGGACACCTGCTCCACGATCACGTCAGGCGCCATGATCGGACGCACCGATTTCGTGGGCGACCTCCTGTACTCGCTCGGTGTCTCCGGCTTCATTTACCCGATCATCGGTCACTGGGCATGGGGTCCGGACGGCTTTCTGGCCACGATGGGAGCGGCAGGCGGATTCCTTCCGACGCTGGGCACGAGCTTCCACGATTTTGCCGGGTCGACGGTCGTTCACACGATCGGAGGCATGATCGCGTTAGCGGGAGCCATCGTGCTTGGGCCGCGCCTGGGCCGGAGATTTAAGAGAGATGGCGGTGGTCCGATGCTGCCCCACGATCTCACCATCGCCAGCGTTGGCGGTCTGATCCTGTGGTTCGGATGGTACGGCTTCAACCCTGGAAGTACACTTTCCGCGATGGATTACGAGGGCATCGGACGCGTCGCTGCGAACACGACACTGGCAGCCTGCGCTGGATGCTTGACCGCCATGTTCGTTGTGTATTTCATGACGAAGAAGTGGGACATCAGCTTCACGGTGAACGGATTTCTCGCTGGTCTGGTTGCAATTACCTGCCCCTGCTACTGGGTCAGTCCCTTCGGCGCGATTATGATTGGCGGCCTTGCTGGAGTCGTAGTGGTCGCCGGCGTGGAGCTGCTTGAGTATCTGCGCATCGACGATCCGATCGGCGCTGTTCCGGTCCACGGTATCTGCGGTATCTTTGGGACCTTATCGCTGGGACTCTTCGCCGCGGGCAAGTACGGCGCCAGCGGACCGCTCGCCCCGGACAACAGCGCACCGCTCACAGGCCTGTTCTACGGCGGGGGAATCACGGTGCTGAAGGCACAGATTGTAGGCAGCGCGGTGATTACCGTCTCCACCTTCGCGGTAGGCATGCTGCTGATGTGGGTGGTTAATCTGACCGGGAGACTGCGCGTCTCGAAGGAAGTTGAGATGTACGGCATCGACCTCCACGAGCACGGCATCAACGCTTACCCGGAGTATGTCATCTCCTCGCTTGGCACACCGAGCTCCTCGAAATAGGATCGGCGGGAGGGAGCAAGTTGATTTGGCCCCTCCCGCTCGATCAGCGGACCGTAGCAAGCTTTAGCAAACTAACCGGAAAAGGCACGAGAGGACATATGACAAAGATTGAAGCGATCATCAGGCCGAATCGGTTCGATGCAGTCAAAGAGGCGCTCTCCGAGCTTGGAGTGGAAGGCTTGACGGTATCTGAAGCTCGTGGCCATGGAAGGCAGAAGGGCCACACCGAAACCTATCGCGGGCGGGAGTATGAGGTCAGCCTGGTTCCTAAGCTTCGCGTCGAGCTCGTTGTTGTGGACGAACAGGTTGAGAATATCGTTGCGGCCATTATTGCGAGCGCAGCCTCGGGACAGATCGGCGACGGAAAGATTTTTCTCTCCAAGGTTGAAGATGCGATTCGGATTCGAAATCAGGATCGCGGCGACATCGCGCTCTAGCCTTGTGCTCGGCAAGGCTCATCGAGGAACCTCCGGCGAGTCTGTGCACGCCTTCAATCAATCTGGGTCGCATATCCTTTCACTGCAATTTCCAGAAACCCACTGATCGCGCGTGTAAGCGGCCTGTCTTTGAGGTAAAGCAGGCCGAGATCGCGTGTCACTTGAATGGATTCCACTCTGACCACCTCCATCATTCCCGCCGCCAGCGCATCGCTGATGTTGACGGTTGGAAGAAACCCGATCCCCAGGCCGGCGATGACGAAGCGCTTCATCAGTTCCCCGCTCTCGACCTCCAATAGCTTGTTCGGATAGACCTCGTGCATACGGAAGATGTTCAAGAGCAGATCGCGCTGTTTGCCATACTTCGGCAGAAGAAAGGAGTGCTTCACCAGGTCGACCGGCTTGACATTCTTCATAGCGGCGAGGGGATGTCCCTTTGCGGTAGCCAGTACGAACTCGTCGTGGTGCAGCATCTCGACCGTGAACCTCGGATCCTTCACCGGCAGCGACACCACTCCAAAGTCGACCTCGCGATTGAGCAGAGCTTCGAGGGTACGAGATCTCTCCGAGCGAGTGATCTTCAAACCCACTTTGGGGTAACGCTTTTTGAACTCGGCAAAGACTCCGGGAAGCACATAGAGACTTGTCGATTCCTGAGCGGAGATGGCGATCTCGCCACGAGCGGAGTGCCGCTGCTCGGCGACCATGAGCAGCATGTGGCGGTGTATGCCGAGCGCATGCTCCGCGAAGGGCTCGAAGACGCGTCCTGCGGCGGTGAAGGTAATTTTTCCGCCTTTGCGGTGGAACAGCGGCTCCCCGATCTCCTTCTCGAGGGACCTTATTTGCGCAGAGACGGCAGGCTGGGTTATGCGTAGTTGCTGTGCAGCCCGTGAAAAACTTTTCAGCCGCCACACTTCCACAAATGTCCTCAACTGCTGAAATTCCATCGTTCCCGTTCCGGAGCGCCGGCTGCAGCAGCCGGAGTAGGTTCGTTCCGCTCAAACGTATCCTACAGGCGATCCAGCATTTACGGCGCTAGAGGAGGTCTGCGAGGGCTGCACGCGGGCCCGAGAATGTTATCGTTGCGCCCCGATGAGGTTTGTTCAGACGAAACCGCAACCTCTCGCTACGGGTTTGTGATGCCGACCCATTGCGGCACTTCCTCTCCCGACGCCGCCTTCTCCCCCAACCTCAGACAGAGATCGGCCATAGAAGCCCTGCTCACAAAGTTTGTCACACCCATCGCATCTTTTATCGTACTGGCTTCGCCCGACAGGTAAGTATCTGTCTTTTCACGGTTGTTGAGCAGCGGCGGCAAAATGAGAATGGGTCGAATGAGCCCTTCGTTCCTCGCTTCTTCTATCTCGGCCAACTGCTTCTCAAAATCAGCGAAAGGTTTCGACCAGAACAACGTCTTTGCGATACCTACAAACGTGCGCGCAAAGAAGCCGGTGATATAAATCCCAGTTGGGCCGAGTCCCCAGGAGGCGATACTGAGGAATGGCATGGGATTCGGTTTGATCGCAGCGATGGCCTGCAACGCGCTGTGCGTGGCTGTGGAAACTGCCGTGTAAGGCGCAGTCTCCGACGCCAGCATAGCGAATACCACATCTGGATTCGCCTCGCCCATCGCTCGCGCCATCTTGTCCGCCTCATGCAGTTCGCCGGTAAAGGTACGCAGGCGCGGATGTGAGGCCAAATCAGCAGGTGGAATGCCCGGCTTTTTTTGTACCAGTTGAAAAGCGATAAAACTGGAATAAGAGGAGCTAAGAATGAGGCGAGGAACGAAGCATACGGCGGAGCAGATTGTGAATCTGCTGCGGCAGGTTGAAGT
>JAABUK010000896.1_pt1 | contig 59925 bp, 2 predicted proteins | sample 5559141 | NCBI WGS metagenome assembly JAABUK01 (sample SAMN10711869, study PRJNA513367) | rock metagenome | isolation source: Antarctica rocks | place: Antarctica: Victoria Land, Pudding Butte nord | collected 2016-01-03
TCCCGCGCAGACCTTAACTCTAACTTAAAAATCTTGGCGCCAAGATTTGCCAAGGCTGCAAAATGCGCATTTTGCACCGATTAAGCAGCGATTTTGCAGAACTGTTTTTCCGGACTTGCCGATGTATATAAGAGTGTTAATAGGGTATATATAAGTATATATATAGTTTATTATTACTTTTATATAGGGCCCATTCCTGCCCCTATATATAACTCGTTATTATTTATATATATAACTTATTCCTACCCCTATATATGGCCCGTTATTACTTTTATATATAGTTTATTCTTACCTCTATATATGGCCCGTTACTATTTTTATATATAGTTTATTCTTGTTTTTATAAACTATATATAGCTAGTGCTAAAAGATTAATCCAAATTAAATATAAAGTTTAGTGTTTCTTGACCGCTTTCCGAATTATCTTAATCTTTATACTAATTAATAGAGTATATATACGCGTATATATAGGCTATACGGGAGTAGTAATAGGGTATATAAATTATATATAGGGTATATATAGGCTATATAGGAGCAATAATAGGGTATATATATATATATATATAATTATATATAAGAGTAGTAATAAGGTATATATATATATATATATAAACTACATAGGAGTAATAATAGGGTATATATATATATATATATAAACTACACGGGAGTAGTAATAGGGTATATATATATATATATATAACTATATATAGGGGTAGTAATAGGGTATATATATATATATATATATAACTATATATAGGGGCAGTAATAGGGTATATATATATATATATATATATAACTATATATAAGAGCAGTAATAGGGCATGCGTGTATATATATATAAATTATATATAAGGCAGCTTTATAGGGAGAGTAGAGAAGAGATTCTTTATTATTCCCTTCCCTTCCCTACTCCGGGGAAGGGAATTACCGAGTCTTTATTCTCTTCTCTTTTTTTCCCCGGTTCCCTTCCTTGGCCGGGGAAGGGAAGGGATTCCCTACTCTATTCTATAATATAAAAGAAGAAGAAGAAAAGATAACTCTTTAGAATTAATTATACTTATAATAAATATTATTTAAAATATAGGGAGATATACTAGTTAATATATAAGAGCGAATATTATAAATACTATTATAATAACTTAAGAGAGCGAAAGTATATCGTAAAACTAGGATATAATTATAGTTAATAAAATAACTATATTAAAGATAATTACTTATAGTATTTAATTAAGAAAAGAGAAAACTAAATCTTCCTAGGTTACGATAAAGAACAATAATTATAATTATAAAACTAGATAAGATATAATAAGAAAACGAAATATTATAACTAGGATAAATAATACTATTATTTAACCGAAGATTACGAAAGGTATTTTAAATCTAAAGAGTATTATAGATTTTTATCTTCGACGGGAAAAGACTAATCCCTTATATTAAAGAAAAATATAAAGTAATTAATATATTGATTTTAGAACGATATCTATACTTAGTTTAATATAATATATATATACGAATACTAGTAAAAGTTAATGGATATAAAGTCGTTATAATAATAAACTTAGGAGTAATTAGTAATTTTATATCTCGAATAATAACTTAGGTAACTAGCCTACTAACTCGAGAAAAAAAGAAAAAATATAAACTTTAATTAACCGACGTATTAGTAAATCTCAAAAACTCCTACTAAAACCCTAGTTACCGACCGCGCGGATAGGGCTAGTAGTATTTTATTAATAACTTTTCTTAATAAAAGTTATTAATAGGACACTACTAGTAGCCTTAATTTACAAATAAGACTACTAGTATTTTATTAATAAATTTAATAAATTAGAGGTCTAGGTAGATTACTTTTAATAAATTTAATAACTCCGGGTTAATTTTAGCCGAATTAGTAACTTTAGTAATTTACATATATTATTAATATATTAATAGTAACTTAGTTTTATAATAAAACTAAAATAAATAATATTCTATAATCGTCGTTATTAACGATAGCGATTTTTAGTAATAACTATTAACGCTAGCGACCTATAAGGCCTAGAATAATAAGTTTTAGCGAATTTTTTTACAAGGGCGTTACCCGGGTATATCTAGAGAGTATCTATATATAAATACTTTACTATATCGTATATTATGACGTATACTTTAGTATATACTATAATTGCGTATATTATAGGGGGCTTTCGTCTAATGTTTTAGAGACTACTACGGGGGGTATATATCGTATACTATTTAAAATATCTTTACGTATACTATTCGTATATTATTTAATAGTATATATAAACTGCGTACACTATTATATATACTATAGGGTATACTATAACTTATACTATAACCTATACTATAACTTATACTATAGCGTATATAAATACGTATACTATAGGGTATATAATAGGCCTATTTATCTAATATTTAAATTATTAAAGGTTTATCGAGTTATTGAACCTATTGAACCTATTAATAGTAAGTACTATTTATTAATAAAACCCTACCCGGACCCCTAATTTACTAATCTTATTAAACCTCGGGTCGGTATTTGATATAGAGTTTTAATATAAACCCGTAGACGACTTTCTAATAGGGCTAATAACGTTTAGAGTATATTAATATTTACTTTTAAAATTTACCGATACGGGTCGAAGTTATTAATAAAAAAAAGTAGATAAAGAAACGTTTTTATTACTAGTTATTATTCAATACTAATATAAAGAAATTACCTTCGATATAATAGAAATAATTATTTATTATATTATTCTAGGAATACCTTAGTTAAAGAAATATAATTTAATAATTAATTAGAAAATAGGAGTATTTATATTTCCGCGTATTAAAGATATTATTAATATAATACCTATATATTTATAAAGGATAGTTATAAATAAAAAGTCGAACCGTAGCCCGGTCGAAGCCTATAATACTTTATCTTCGAATAAAAATAACTTTATATAAAAATCCGACTCGATATATATTAATTAAAGAAGTTAATAGGGCGAATAAATTAAAATTTCTTAAAGTAAAAACGAACCTCCTAATATCCTTAAAGAATATTAATAATAGAAGTACCTCTTTTAGGAAGAGATAATTATAAAAGTCTTATTTAAATATTAGTTATAAGATTATAAAATCGAACTCGAATTTAATAAATAACCGATATTTAGACCTATTTATACTTTATTAAAAAAAGAACTCGGAGTATTTCGCGGGTATATCGATAAGAATCTTAAAAAAGAATTTATTCGAGAATTTAAATTACTAGTAGGTTATTTAATCCTCTTTATAATAAAAAAAAATAGAAGTCTACGATTATATATAGATTACCGAATATTAAATAATATTACGGTAAAGAATCGGTACCCTCTACTAAATATTAGCGAGCTATAGGATCGGTTTATAATAATAAAAATCTTTATATAATTAAATCTTCGAGGCGCGTATAATCTAATTCGAATAAAAGAAAGCGAGGAGTAGAAGATTACTTTTAAAATTAAATGTAATTATTATAAATACCTAGTAATACCCTTCGGACTTATTAATATACTAGTAATTTACTAAATATTAATTAATAATATTATACGAGTATATTTAAATATAATAGTAATTATATACCTCGATAATATTTTAATCTACTCTATTAATAAGGAAGAATATATTTAATATATATAGGATATTCTAATTTATTTATTACTAGCTAGACTTCTCTTTAAACTAAAGAAATACGAGTTTTATAAGAAATTAATTAAATTCCTTAAGTTTATAGTTAATACTAGAGGTATTTATATAAACCCTAAAAAGATTAGAACTATTAAGGAATAACTTATATTATATAATATTAAGACGATATAGAGCTTCTTAGGATTTACGAACTTTAATAGAAGATTTATTAAAGATTACTCTAAAAAAACCTTATTATTAACGGATATTATAAAGAAAGATATTACTTTCTAATAAAAAAAAGAATAATAATAATCTTTTAAGGTATTTAAAGAGGCCTACGAGAAACCGCCGGTACTATATTCCTTTCGAAGTAATAAACTAACTCGAATCGAAACCGACGCTTTAGATTTAATAATAGGCGCTTATATACTCTAATAAAGAAACGATAAATAATACTCTATTATATACTATTCTAGGAAAATATTATTAGTAGAATAGAACTATAATATTTATAATAAGGAATTACTAGTAGTAGTATCTTTATTAAAGTAGTAGAGGGTATACGTAGAAAACTATTTAAATTTTACTATTTTTATAAATTATAAGAATCTTCTTTACTTTATAATAATAAAGTAGTTAAATCGAAGGTAAATTAAATAATTAGAACTACTAGGATAATATAAATTTAAGATCTTCTATACTCTAGGAAAGAATAACGGTCGCGCCGATATATTTAATAAACGGGAGGACTATATAGAGGAAAAGAACGTAGTTATATAACTAGTCCTTATTTAATAATAGGATAGATCGCTGGTCTTAATAAAATAACTAGTAGCGACGCTATATATCTTTATTCCCGGAATTATTAATAGTATTTAGAAGGAATACGAAAACGATACTTTAACTAAAATATTAAGAAGTTAATAACTATAAACTAAACTATTAAAATATAATAAGAAAACTTATTTTCCTAAAGGATATTTTAAAGAAATTATTCGCGATTATTATAATAATCTAGTCTAAGGATACTCTAGAGTTATTAAAACTATAGAATTTATTTATAAAGAATATAACGCGCTAGGACTACGATCGTACATCGAGAAATATATTAAAGAATATATAAAATACTAGTAGAATAAATCTATAAGGTATATTAAATTTAATTAAATTTAATTCGCCCTAGTACTAGAGATACTATAGGACGATATTATAATAAACTTCGTTATTAAATTATTAAAATCGAAAGACCTTATTACGACAGAGGCCTTTAACTCTATTATAGTAATTTATAATAAACTTAGTAAATATACTATAATAATATTAATTAAGGAAATTTATAAAGTAGAATAACTCGCCTTTATATTACTAAATCGACTAATTAAGGATTACGGAATACCTAAATTAATTACCTCTAACCGAGATAAATAGTTTATTTTTAACTACTAGAAAATACTTATTAATACTATTAGAACCAAATTACGGATATTAATTACGTACTATTTATAAACGGACGGATAGACGGAGCGGACTAACATCGGTAAGTCCAGAAAAACAGTTCTGTAAAATCGCTACTTAATCGGTGCAAAATGCGCATTTTGCAGCCTTGGTAAATCTTGGCGCCAAGATTTTTAAATTAGAGTTAAGGTCTGCGCGGGAGCGCTAAACTTAATCCTAAAAGTAGCTTTATAGCCCTATAGGGTAACGCTAGTAAAAATCTAATTAAAAATTCGGAATCTAAGCTAAAAACAGATTTAGTAAGATATTTATATTTCTATATAGGGGCCCTAGTCTAGATACTCTTAAAAGTTAAAGTTAAAAAAAAAGTTGTTAAATCGGTGTAATATCTCTACTTAATCGGTGCATAATGTATTTAGAATACGGGATATGAGTAGATACGCATTTCCAGTATTTTATACAATTTCGGTATAAAATACGTAAAAATCGGGGTTTCCCAAGTTACCGATAAACTAAATAATAAAAATATATTTACGATATTACGTTAATAAAAAATAAAACGATTAAGTAAGGCTTTTGTTTATAATTTAACTAATCTAATATAATAAAACTTATATTATTCTTCGCGAATTATAATAAATATATTAATATATTCCTCGAACCTAAATAAAGATTAAACGTATAAAAGGCCTTGATTTATATAATTAATATAAAGATATTATATTAAGATATATAAACCTAGACTAATTAAACGAATACTCGGACTAAAAAAACGGTGAATAAATATTAAAAAGAGTATCTTTAATTAAAGGAGGGGGATAAAATATATCTCTTAATAAAAAATATAAAGAGTAAGAAATAAAATAAGAAACTAAACTACGTTAAAATCGGATTATTTTCGATTAAGAAAAGTAAAGGACTAGTTAATTATAAACTAAATCTTCTAGCCGATATTAGAGTATATTTAATATTTTATATCTCCTTATTAGAGTTAATAAACTCTACGTTATCTTTATAAAAAACCTCTTATTTTTATATAAAAAAAGAAATAAAATTCGAGGTCGAGAGGATCCTAAAATATAACTATATAAGTTAGAAATACCTTATTAAATAGAAAGGGTATAACGAGATAGAAAATATATAGGAATCTAGTACTAACTTTACGAATTATCGATAACTCTTTATAGAGTTCCGTTGACGCTAGAAAGGGAATAAATCATACTTAATTAATTAAAATTAAGGAATAACTCGAAGAGCTCGGACGAGATATTAAATAAAAAATCATTAGAATTAATAGTACTAATAGTTTTAGTTACCCGCTTATTTAATTCTAACTTCTCGATATTTTAAAGTTTTTATTCTATTAATTTTTCCTTCTCCGCCTCTACCTTATTATATTAAGACTATAAATAAATAAGTTTCGCCTATATAATTTTTATCTTAAATTATAAATCCTTCTTCGTTTTTTCTATATAATGTATTTCCTCCGGCGATACTATAAGGTCGTATTTCCTACTATTATATATATACCGAGTATACTAGTCTAACCTAGGACTAATTTTATAGTTTTTAAAATTCGATACATAGTTTTTATACGGATATATAGTTATAATAAAAAGAGTTAAAGCGAGCTCCTTATAACGGATAATAAGAGATTTAGATTTCTCGATTCGACGGGGAGGTATTAAAAAGAATAATTTAACTTCCGAGAATAAAAATCGAGAGGGGGAGCTAGTATTATAATTTTAATATAAAATTAACTAAACTTATAATAAAAATAACTACGGTTATAATCGTAGTATTAACCGAGCGACTATTTATAATAACTCTTAATAATTATACTATTATAGAAGACTATAAAGGTCTTAATATAATTTCCTTCTATTATATAAATAATATATTTTTAAATAAATAAAAACTTCGTATTTAACTTTCTTTAAAACTTTTAATTATAAATTATAAATATAGATATTTATTAAATCTTTAATTAAATTTATTAAATTTATCTAGTTTTATTTTATATTAATACGAAGTTTATTATTCTTTAATTCTTAATACGCCTCTCTACGAGTACTAACCTAGGTCCTATCGACGTTATACTATAATATTGAACGGAGAGCCTTAATAACTATTAATAAAGAATCGACTAGTTTTTAATATTATATTATCCTTCTATTCAGCTTGACTTTTATTGAATTTAATATTAATTTATATATAATAATTATAAGAGATAGTAGGTTTAGTTTATATTAAGTAGTAATTAATAAATTATAAATACTACGTCTATATATTATTAACAGTATTATCTTTCGATATACTATTTTCTAGTAGTATATAAAGTATTTTATAAAAGTATCTTTTTAAATAGTACTTTTTAAGTTATATATTTTTAGATTATATCCTAAATTTCTATATTAATATTTCAAGCAAGTTAATTAGTAGTAGGAGAACCTAGTTATAGAAATAAATATTTAATATAATAGTCTTAATAACGCGGTAGTAATAGAAATAAAAATCCTAAATACTTTCTAGGATATACGATTTATAGCGCTTATTATTATCTAATAAATAATTAGGAGTATACTTTTAGTTAATTATCCTCCGTAGTAAAAAGTATAACACTTTAGTAGTACGTTATTTTTACTATATTATTAGCGGTATATAAAATATTATCTTTAAAGAGTAATATATACTTTTTATATTATAACTTTAGTATTTTATCTTAATAAACTATTTTAATACTAAATAACTTTACGATTTTACGACTTTATTTAAATATACCTATAATTTACTAAAATACCACTAAATCTATAATTAGCATAATATAATTTAGCGCTATATTTTTAAATTTTCTTTTATATTATACTTTAGCTCTAAACTTAAGCGCTATATTATTATTAATAAATAATAGATAATAATAGTAAATAAATAGGATTAATTCGATTTATTATATAGGGTATTATATAAATATAATATAAAAAGCCTCGAAAGTAAAGAATAATAATAAATTCTAATTATATATAAAGAGGTAGGTACTAAAAGGGTATTAAAATTTAAAATTATATATATATAAAAGAGTATTACCTACTCGGTAAATTATAAAATCGAATCTTTATTTAAAAGTACTCGCCTAAATACCTATATAAGTTATAAATATATATTTCTATATTTCTACGGCTAGTTAGTAAAATTACGAAGGTTTTTTTACCCTTTAAGTAAGTAGCGCCTTTATAGGAAACGACGGTAAAAGGGGCGGCGGTATACCGGCGAAAAAATACTCTTTATCTTCGTCTAGATATAGTATTAAATTCGTAGTATTATCTCTACTTCGCCGGCGGCCTCGTACCTCTACGCGTATTAACTTTATTAGAGAATACTAATACTCGGTTATTTTAATTATTTTATTAAACTAGATTATTAATTTATTATAAATATAATATAATTTAACGAGGGTATTTAGATCCTTTTTTTAATTAATATATAATTTAATCTTTACCGCTAGTATAGTAAAGACGGCTAGTAGTATAATTAATAATAAATACTAGATAATTAAAGAAAAGAATAAAAATACGAATACTTTAGAAAATAGTACTAGTATTTATCCTTATCCGTTTCTATAATATCCGTATATTATCGCGCGAAATTAAAGATATAATCGAAGGTAAATAGCGAGTAGTAGGCTTTAAGAAAATTAACTAAAATCCGAGGATTATTATATAATCTAAATATACTTATAGTATCTTTTTTAATCTACTCTTTTACTTTATTCTTAAAGGTATTAACGATTAATAGAGGTAAATAAAGAGAAATTTATAATTATATAATTAATTAATCGAGACTTCTAATTACTCGTATTTTAGGATAATTAGGATATTAAAGTAATATATTTTTATTCTTTAGCGCCTAGGTTATTACCCTAGATTTATTTTATTAAATATTTAAATAACTAGGTATTAAATTAGTAAAGTATTAATAAACGTTATTATTCTTATAATTCTATAAAAGTGGCTTTTATATTTATAGTATACTTCGAGATCTTATTTTTAACGTCCGTAACGATTTTATCTACCCGTTTCTCTTTAATTATACGAGATTTAGGGTTCGACTTCGATTTAGATTTTAATATAAAGGCCTTTATCCGAACTATTATTTATACTATTTTATCTAACTCCGAGTCCTAGTCCCCGTCGAAATCTTCGATATTATTTTTATTATTATTATAATTTAGAGGTTATTTCTAATTATCTTTAATCTTTAAGAGATTCTCCGCCTTATTATTATTATTTAAATATCGTAGTCTAGTATAAATTTTATTAGAATTAAACTTATTTATTTTACTAACTCTTATTATCGTAAAGCTCTATAAAATATATTAATATTAAATATATATAAGATATCGTATATAGGGTATCGTAGGTAGAGGAAATTTACGATTTTATTCGTTTTAAAATCTTTAGTTCTTAACTTAATCGACTATTATTTTAGTTTATACTACGGCGGCGAGATAATTATAAATTAGGTATAAATATCCCGTTTAATATCTTTCGTTTCTTGCCCGAGATTTAGGGCTAGGATTCTAAGATTACTTTTAAATAATATAAAGTCTTAAGTTAACTCTTAGATAACTAATTTTAAATAATATTCTTCTTTATAAACTTTTTATTATTAGTTATAACTATATAAAAATAATATATAATATAAGTTTAATTAATATATAGAGTTTCGATAGAAGGCCTAGTATAAATATAAAATAGCGAGGAGTATAGGCGGAGATATTAACTAAATTAACTTTCATCTTATAAAAGTAACGACTTCAGCTCTACCGAATTTAGTAGTTTTTTTAATTATTAATTATAACTAGCGAGCTAGTATTATTTAAATATAAATTATTTATAATATTATCTTTAGGACTTATACTCTTATATTATATTTAGGAATATTATATATTAAGCCTCGAATAAATACTAGCTAGCCTTATATTATAAATATAATAATTCTAATAATATATATTAAAGCTAGTAGTATAATAGTCTTTTTATTACTTCTCCGAACTATTATAACCTAGCTCCGTATAGTCCGTTATACGAAATAAATAAAGAGGAGGGTATCTCCTCTATTTTTATAATAAACGGTAGGCTATAAATATTCTAATATAAAAGAAGAAATTCTCTATAAATATAACTATATATATTTATTTACTAGAGAAGTTAGAGGAGTATAATTAAAGTAACTAGATATTTTACGATAAAAGTAGAATAATTAGTAGAAACTATCTAGTAGTAATATACTTTTATATAATCTATAATCTATTAATTCGATACTAATATTTTATACTATAAAGTTATATTTTTAAATTTATTTTTATTATACCTCGCGCCCTTATCCCTTAGCTTTAGTAACTAGGATATTATAATAAATTATTAATTAATATAAATTCTCGATAGATTCGGATTACGAAAGATATAAAAAGGGTATATTTAGAGTAAAATATTAAAGATCTACCTAAATAGTTAGCGCTCGGCGAAGAAGAATCTTTAACTTTCCTCGATTAAGATATATTTAATAAACGCTCTATAATTTTTAATAATATTATAGTACTAGGCTAGTAGGTAAATTTGTATTATATATTAATAAATAAATTAAATTCGTTAACTTTTTAGGATACTCTTAATATTATTAAAACCTTATATAATTTTATAAATAATACCGACGAATTCGACCTTATATATAAGTTTCTTAATTATTAAGATAGTATTAATAATTAATTAATATCTTTAGAGATATTAGAGGTCTCGTTATTACCCGAGCTACTTATTTAAAACTTCGTCGACGATTTTAATAAACTAACCCTACTATCGATTAATAAAGGCGATATAGGTATATTTCTATTATCGCGCCGCCCGTCTACTACCGATTTATCTAAGGAGGTATTATATAAAAGAGCGAACTTTAAGCTAAATAAATTTAGTATAATATTTAACCTATAATATTAAGTTTTTAATATTATAAAATATAATTATTAGAGTCTCCTTGAAGTTTTCGCGCTCGTTAATAATATTAAATATCTAAGATAGTTACCTCGTATAGTTTCTATAATTAAGAAATATATTATTAAATAGTTACTACGAATAAAGCTACGAAAAGAGGAGTTATTTATCGAAGCCGAGTATCTACCGACTTATAAACTATAAGAATAAAGTATTAATAAACTTTTTATAGAAACTCTCTATTTCTTTAACTCTATAAATTTATTTAAAACGACGTTATTATTAGATACTATTATAACTAAAGTATATAAGAGTATATTTTACTTTATTAATATATTATTAGAATTATTTTATTCTTATACCTAGGCCTATTTAATTCGAGTTTATTCTAGCGAATATATTACTATTAGTAATAAATCGATTATTATATTTTTATTAAACTATATCTATTATATCTATTATAATAAGAATTATAGATATTATATAAATCCTAGTCGTAAGTATTTAGGTCGAGTTTATACGATTAGTAAAGATTATATAAATATAACTAAATATAGAAAAGGCGAAATATAGTTCGTAGTTAATTCTTTAGTTAGTATATCCAAGTTTAAATTTAAAAATAATAATTATCCATTAATTATTAATATTAAGAGCGATGAATACTTTCTATTAAATAAAATATTTAAACGATTTTATTAAGACTATATTATCTCGCTTGAAAAAAATATTTATTTTAATTATTTATATTATAGCCCCGACCTTACTAAAAAGAGTTAATTAGCTAAGTATATAGAACGGATTATTATTCGAAATATATATAATTACCGCGATAAGTTAACTCGTATATTATAGTTATTACTAGCTTATAGAGGTTATTTAGAACTAGTTATTTATAGATATTAATATCTTATTTAATTATTTAAAGATACTTATATTTTAATATTTCTATTTAATTTTATTAACGTATTCGGCCTCTTTCGAAATATGTATAAATCGATTCTTAATATATATATAACTATAGTAGAGATATCTTAGAGAGAGTGAAAGCGCCGAGCGAATATTCTACCTCTTTATTTAAAACCTTATATAGTTAAATTTAAAAACGTGATTAAGGTTTTAGAATCTAGCCTATTTATATTTAAAAATAGGATACTTTTTAATATTAACGGCGTATAAACTTGGCTATATATATTTATATTAATATATATCGGTAATATAAAGTAGTAATAAGAAAATTCGGGATTTGGGAGTATCTTATTTAATCGTAATTACGATAAATACCTTATTATAAAAGTATAGAAAGACGATCTTACGTTCGATACGACTTTGAATACCCGTTACTATTATACGGTTATTCGCGAGCGAGTTATAATAAGCGAATTATCTCGTAGTATTATATATCTAAAAGAATTAAATATAGTAGTAGAATAAATACCTTTAGTTAATATCTCGCCGGTATTAAATATTATTAGATCTCGGTTAACGGATACTATTTATTCGGAATTTATTAAGATTATAAAATAAGTATAGTACTATCTAGTCGATATTATTCTAACTAATAAGGGTAGGACTATATATATAATTAAATTTAAATATTTCTTATTTCCCCCTAATTAGGGTTATTTATAATTATTAACTAAATACCTATAAAGTTACTATATATAGGAATCGGTTAGACTCTCGATTTTTATTTTTATCCTCCTTCGTACCTAACTTTAGACTAGGTAGATATAATTATTATATATTAAAATTATCGAAGAGACGATAGTCTCTATTTATAAACTCCGTTTTATTAATTATATCGTCTACTACTATATATTAATAATTTATTCGAATGTAAGAATATTCTCTCTAGTTATAATAATAGACGTAAAAAAATAACTATATATATACGTCGTTAAAACTCGGAAAGTATTCTAAAGACTATTTTAATATATAGTATTAGTATCGTTATTAGATTTTAAGAAAAACGAAACCCCGTTATCTTCTTATACGATATCGCTAGACGCTATTTTAAATACTAGTATAGGTTATAAATATAACGAATTATATTAACTAAAGAGGACTAAATATAATATTTTAAAAGAGACTTTTAAGATATTTAAAAATAAGGTTTTAAAAAAGCCTCGAGTATATTATAATTTTATAAATCGACTAAATATTTATACTAGTCTATATTTTAAAGACGTCGCGTTCGAGTATATAATTCTAAATAATCTAGTTATATTTTCTAGCGAAGATAAATATAGATTTAAACTTTATTTTAATTAAACTCGTTTTATTAATATATACTAGACGTTTTAAAGCGGATATCTTATATATTAATTATCGCGATATTACTAAAGTTCTAATAACTAAAGAAGTTATATATTAAATTATTAAATTTATTCTTATTAGAGCTTTTAAGTATATAAAGTCTAATATTATATCGAGGATATTTAAAATTAATTAGAAATATCCGGTACTACTAGATATATTACTACTATATTCTAAAAAGTATAAAGTAGAAAATAATAATAATTCACGACTTATAGTACTAGGAGAAAAGGGATACGAGAATTCGATCGCTTCATCCTATCTAGATCGGTTTTATATTCGCGATAAATTATAATACGTCGGCAAATCGAAAACCGGCTCCAGCGGCTCGAGGTTATTAGGTAAGCTGCCTCGGGCGCCCGAGGTAGGCTCGGGGCGCCCGAACGGCGACGGGCGCCCGAGGCCGCTATAAGATACGCGTCGGGCTCCTAACGAGCGTAATTTAAGCCCGGAGCTTCAGGGGCCCTAGCCTTAGAAAATCACGTGATTTACTACCTAAAATTTTAATGTTCTATGATCGCCCCTATCGACGGTAGCGACCCCCCGGAACCACCCCTAACGCCAGCAAGTTTTGATCCCCGGAATCGATCGATTCAGGCGAAATCCTCGCGGGGGTGATGCGCAGGCCATGCGCCAGGGCATACGTCAGGGGTTTATAGGTGCGACAGTAACAGTTAGGGGGTGGCGACAGCGACAGGACTATAGAATACGCCATGGCCATAAATAAAATGGGGCCATGGCCATGAATGGAATAGGGCCATGGCTATGAATAGGGGCCATAGACGGGGGTCCAAAGTTAGTAGCGTACCCCTAATTTAGTGCCCGTTAGTGGCGGTTTTAGGCTTACTCGGTATGCGCCCGAGTGGCCTTAGGCCCCTTGGCTGTATGCCTCGGGCGCCTGTCGAGTCGGTAGATAAGTGTCGCGTTTGAGGCTCCCGGGGCGCCCGTCGAGCGCCCTGAGCCACGATCGAGCCACTTTTCGTTTTGCCGACGTAATCTTTATAATTTAATTAATTAACTTTTTCTAATTCCTTCTATATTATACTCTAGGAAATATATAAAATAAATTATAATAAAGGGATCGTAACTCTTCTTCGTAATTATAATATATAATAGTACTAGAAGTTAGTCTTTACGGAAAAGTAAATTATAAATATCTTAATATATAATAGAAGGTTTATTATAAAAGAACTTATAAATAAATTTTTTATAATTCCTAGTTTTTATAAATCCTAGCTTTTATAATTAATTTTTCTCGTAAATATTATTTTCGTAAATTATAATATTATAGTTCTTAATTTTATAGTCCCTTTATATTATATTTATTTTAATAAAGATTAAGTCTTTATTTATACTAATCTATCTATAATATAAAGTCTCGGAATATCGAATTATTTTTAAAATAAACGACTTTATCGGCCTCCGATTTAATAATATATAACTAATTTATAAAGTTATTAAGGAACTTTAATATACTCGCTTTAATAATATATTTTTATATAGATTTATAAAGGGGAAGTCTAGACTCTTCGTTTATATTACCTTTATAAAAGACTTTAAGGAATATAAATTTAATAATATTCTATAAACGATATTACTTTAAATATTAAATAAAAAGAGAATTATTAAACTCCCTCGTATTAATTATAAAAAATAATATATCTAACTTATCGGTCGGGTCTTACGGGATAATAGTAGAAAAAGATTAGAATAAAGTAGTCCAATTTTACTTCTATACTAAAAATACGATATTTAATTTATATAACTCTCGATTAAAATAAAAACCAAATTAGATTTAAATCTAATATTATCTAACTCCCTATACCTCCTTTATTTTATTATAAAATTATAACTATTATACTATACTTTACGAAATACTATACGAATAATTTTATAGATTTATCCGCGAAAAATATTAAACCGAGGCTCTACGGGTAGCGCCGTAAAGCCTTAACTCTAATTCTTAATACTAAAAATCTATTTTAATATTATTCGGGTAGCCCCTAAATATTATAATATTATAAACGTCCCCTAGTATTTTATATATAATTATACTATTATATAATAATTTAGAAATATAGTATTAAGTAAAAAAGCCCTTCTATAATAATAATATAAAACTACTAGTTTTAATCCTAACCTTAGGCGCTTTAATAACGAGTCTTTATTAATTATACCTAAATATATATAATAAAGAATAAGTACTTATATTAGAAGAGGAGATTAAAGGAAAGCTCTTTAAATTCTATTTAATCTAACTATTATAAAATAGAGGACTATAATAAGAAAACCTTTTAGGGAAGAGATACTATATAAATATATATAGTTTATTAATTAAAGAAACTATATATAAGCGGCCCTTTAAATTATATAACTTTATTATTCGAGTAAATATAACTATCTAATAGTTAGTATTACTATATAGAATATACTATAATATTATCTAGTATTAATATTAGTTTTTAAAGAATAAACTCTCCTAAATATCGTAAAACCTTCTTTTAAAACGAGTTTATAAACTATTTTAATATACCTAGTTAATATAATATAAAGTCTTATTAACGAGCGTAATATATCGAATTTTATAAAATATAGTACGAGTAAAAATCTAGTAATATTTAGAATATAACTAAATAAAAAAACTAGGTATAAAGGAATTATATTATTAAAACTTAATCTAAGGTAAAATGTAAATATATAATCGCGATAATTATAATTATAGGCCTATTATTAAAGTAAAATTATAAAAATAAAGATAAGTTTTTTTATCGCGTTAATTTTCTAAAGATCGGTCCCTCCCTTCTATATTTAAATTTTATATTAATTATTTCGGTTACTACTTTCCTCCTCCTAAAGTTTTATAATAGTTATTAATTCAAAATAATACTTCTTAAGGTACTAGCCTCCCTCTTCTTATTAGATTTTCCTATCGAATAACTCGACTTAATTTAATAATATAACTAAGTCCGTTACTAGGTATAAATAACTAGGTAATATTCTATTATAGTAATATTTAAGGCGTTCGATTCTAGTAGATAAATAATTAATACCGATAACCTAAAGTAAATACTAACTAAAGAAACCGTTTTTAAATTACGACTATATAGTTTCTTTAACGAATATCCCTTAATTACGGCTCCCTTTAATATATCTCCTATAAAGATAACTTCTTTAGAATAATAAATACTTCGCTATAAATAGCCCTTCTTTATATAGTATTATATATCTTAATTTTATAATAGACGGCGGAGCTTAAAGAGGATATTTATTTAAGATAAATTATATAGTATCTTAATCTAGTTTATACTCGAGTAGGTTATTTTCTTTATTTATATAAACTATTTTCTTAATAATATTTATTATACCGGAAAATATAACGTTAAACTAGTAATTAATTAAGTGATTTTATACTTTTCTTTTTCTATTTATATACTATTTCCTCGATACTAGGCTAGAATAATTATTAGGCTATATATTTATTTAAATATAACGAAAATTAACTACCCGGTAGGTTATAACTATATAATATCGTATTAAGAAAAAACCTAATCTACGAATATTCGTCTATAAGATAGGACGAAATTTATTTAATTCTAGTTTATATAAACGTAATCTACGAGGATTAAAAAACCGATTATAAATAAATTAACGGCACGAGCACGATTTACGATTTATAATTATTATAGAATAATTAACTAAACTATATTAGAAACTTAATTAGAGTACGAATTTACTAGTAAGAATAATTATATAATTAATAATAACTATATTAAAACCCGACTAGGCTACGATAGAGAGTAAGAAGAAATAACGATATAAATATAATTTACGACTTATAATTACTATATAATAATTAGTTAAACCGTACTAGAAATTTAATTAAAGTACGAATTTATTAGTAAGAATAACTACGTAATTAACGGTAATTATATTACTAAATAAAGATATTAAACGTTTAATATATATTCCTACTCTTATTTTAGATTTATTTATATTATTATCTATTAATTTAAGAAAGTAAAGTAATTAAAGTAATAAAAGAAGTAAATAAAGGAGGTAATAAAGAAAATAAGGTATTTAAATAATTAAGATAAATAAAAGAATTAAGGTAACTAAAGTAGGTAAATAACTAAAGTAAATAAATAGTTAAAATAAGTGAATAACTAGGGTAGGTAAATAACTAGGGTAGGTAAAGCGATATAATAGGTAAAATTATAAAATATTATAATTATACTAATTTTCTTAAAGTCATCGTTAAAGATATAAAGTAGCGGTATTATAACTAGTACGTAAATCCGCCTCCTTAATCGAATTAATTTAATATATTAGTACTAGTATCTATCCTAGTAATTATACTTGATTTAATAATAACCGAGGTAGGTAGTAAAAGATAGAGGTTAAAGAAAATAAAGATAAAAGTAGTATAAATTATAAAATAGTTTAAAAAGTAAAGTTATAACTACTTTTCGTTAAACGTCGGGAGTAAAGACGTTTCGATTTATTATTTTATTTTAAACCCTTATTTACTTCTATCGCTATAACTTTTATAATAGAGTAAGTATAATAATAAACTAAAATAAATAAATAATAAATTCCGAGTACACAGCGATAGAATAATATAACTATATTAATTAGTTTTTAATAACCTTATAATATAAATATAAACGCGGTATTAGATCTAGCTCTACCTTAAGATATTACTAATTTAATATCATCTATATTTCAATCGGTCGTTAACGGTGTATTAATTATTTAAAGTAAAAGTTTACTAGTAAAAGAATATTAAAAGAATATTATTAAGATAATAAATAATTAATATATTATTAATAATATTTTAATATTAAATTAATTATTAGTTAATTTCAAGTTAATATTCTTTTAAAATAAATCTATATTTAAATTAATATTGAGTTTAAATTTTAATTAATTATTACTCTCTAAAACTATTAATAAGTTAATAGTTTAATATAACTTAATCGAACTAACTTAGATAAAGTCGGAATATTTTAATTAATTAAAAGAAGATAAGCTATCTTAAGATACGGGTATTATACGACGAGGGAAATTCTACTAGGGGTACGAAATTAATTAAGATAAAAAAGAATAAAAAGAATAAAGATAGGATTTAAAGTACTAGGGTAGAGGGTAGATATAAACTATTAACGTATTTTAACGCGACGAAAACGTCGTAATAAATAAAAGAGATTAATAATTAAACGGGAGAGTATAAAAAAAATATAAAAATATTAAAAGAATTAATAATAATTATAATAAAGGTTATAAAAGATATAAAGTATAAAAAAATATAATAAATAATATACCGCGGGCTATAATTAATATAGATTATATTAAGAATAATTCTTAATTATATATAAAAATCGGTAGAAGAATATACGCTTTAACTAGCCTAAATAAAATCGTTAAAATAAAAGATTTAAAAATTCAAAGCGAGGAGCGTATCTATACTACTAGTATAAAACTAGGCTAATATTACCCGTAGAAATATATTTATTTTATCGAGGTATATAGCCGAAACGAACCCCCCTCCCCCTATAATAATAACTAGCGCGAAAGCGAAATAATTAATAATTAGGATAAATAATACTAAAGTTAAAGGATAATTTAAAAAAATAATTAATTTTTAATTAATTAAAATATTCCGGAATAAAGTCTACTCGGTAATAGAGTCGATTATCGGAGTAAAATAAATAACGAAAAAAGACTTCGTTTTATATTATATAATAATAAAAATAAAATAAAAGTTAAAGTAACAAGGTTATATTCTATAAAGTAGTAATAATTAATTGATTCTAGTTCGTTAAGAGCGAATTGTTAATATAGGTAGGCTTCGGCGCTAAGGAACTAATTATAAATAAATAGGTCGGTATAACTATATTAGTTACTACTTTATAAATAAAACTATCGCCCCGATAATATAAACCTATAATAGTTCTATAAGTAGATTAAATATTTAAAATATAGTAAAGATAATTCCGTTAAGCCTAACGTAGTAATAAAGGAGTATTTCCATTAAACCGAAAGCGCTATAATAGACTATTTCTATAAAGCCGAAAGGCTAGTAGGATATCCCGGCGAATTAACTATAAATTTATTTAAAGTCGTTTATTAGTTCTAAAGTATACTATAATTATTTAATAAATATCTATTTATTATTCTTAGGTCCATATCCCTTCTACCGAATAAAGTACTATATAGTTATGTTTTTTACTCTTCCGAACCGGCGCTAGCGCTTTCGTAGTAACCTATCCACCTCCTATTTATCCTCGTTATCGACGACGATAGGTAGTAGAATAACGGACTCTTTTTTATACGGATCTAGGCCCGGTGCCGGTTCAAAGTAAATAACCGAAATTATATCATAAATAACTATAATAGTCGGAAGTTTTAGACGATACGCTAGTCTACCTATATATTCTATAATTTAAAAAGGGCCGATAAATTATTAACTAGTCTTTTTAGATAGGATACTAGTTATTTAATAACCGCGGTAAAATTATAGGTATACTATATCACTAACTTTAAAAAATATAGGTTTATAATTAGCGTCGTACTACTCTTTTATACGTAGCGACGTAAATACGATAGTATCTTACGTATCTATATACTCAGGTCGATAGACTACTAGAAAAGTATCCGTACTAGGGTAGTTAAACTCGCGGAAGACTCCTATAGTATTACCGTACTATATTTCTATAGTAGGAAGTTCAATATTAACGTTTACTTCGGTAGTAGGAAGTTCGGCGTCGCGGAAAACTTCGGCGTAAACGTCCGCTACGTTAAGATCGGATATATTAAGATAATTAATACGTAGTAGGTCTAGTAACTCCCTAATTTTGAATCCGTATAATACCTCTATAAGGGCTAGACGCGTACTATTATATTTAATTAAATTATTTAGCGCTACGGATAACTATAGTAAGACCTTCGGCTAAATAGAAGTATCGACGGTAAATAGGAAGTAGTATAGGGCGATTTCGATAACTTTATTTAACTTTTCCGACTACCCGTTAGTTTATAGGTAATATATAGTTAAATAGAGTATATTTACTTTAAGTTTAGTTATAATCTTCTTCTATAATTAGCCGATGAACTAGCGGTTTCGATTATTAATAATAATAAAAGGTAGGCCCTAGCCGAGTAATATTAATTTATTTAATAACCGAGCTACTTATTAAAGACTACTTTAAGTTACCTCGCCGGCGATAAACGTTATAGCCTTACTAAATTTATATATAACGAATATTATATAGTCTTCGCCGGTAGAAATCTTTAGTAACCCGAGGATAAAATCGATAATAATAGTCTCGAAAGGTTTAGATAGTGAGTAGATCGGCTATAAAGACCTATATAACTAATATTTTAATATTTAATATAGTTAGTAGTAAGGGTAGTACCGAAGGTATTTATAAAACTTAGTCGATATATTAAATATATAAATACTTTTTATAAGCTTTTTATACGTCCTAGTATAACCGGGGTATTCTATATTATTATAAACTTTCTAAAAAACTTTATATTTAAAAGTAGTCGGTAAATATAAATATAATCCGTATTTAATATTATCGAAGTAGAGTAGGTTGTCGATAAATTTATAAGGGAGCTTCGCTACGTTATTTTCTTTTTCTAGAGTAATATTCTTTTCGACGGTATTAATAATTCTAGCCTAATATAGTTCTATATAAATATTACGAATCCTTATTTTGAATTCGTCGTTTATTATAATAATATTAACTAGAAAAGCTGAGAGCGCGTTAAGAATTAATTAATTTATTTTAGGACGATATAATCGGCTAGCGAGGCGAGATAAAGTATCTAGTATAATATTCGCTTTACCTAGTTTATATTTAACCTTAAGGTTAAAATATTATAAATACTCTAAAACTCGGATAAGGCGTAGATTTAACTTTTCTATAAATATAATATTTATAAACGTTTACCTCATAATCCCTATTATAGAAATATAGTCGGTATAGATAATTATAATATTAACTAATATTTCGATAATATAACGGACTTTCTTAACTACCTATATAATATTAATTATTTCTAGTTCGGTAGGCTAGTACCTAGTTTTAGCCGAAGTTAGTTATCTCGATAAGAAGAGGATAAACTAGAGCGATTTCTACTTTAATACTACCGTAGTATCGACGACGTTATTCTTAATATAATATATATATATACCGAAGCCCCATTCCTTACTAGTATCTAAATTAATAAATAGCGGCCGTTTTAAATCGGTATAGTATAGTATTATAAAACTAGCGAAGAGCTTTTATAGGTATTTATATACGTTAGATTCTAAAGGAGTAGGCGTATTAATTAACGATCTACCCGTCGTAGATTTATAAATATTCCCTTAAATACCTTTTTTATCTAGTCTATAATTCTAGTTTAATAATATTTTCCGATCCTAGAGAGGCTTCACGATAGTAGTATAATATAATATATATTATTTTAAATAACCCGTTATACCTAGGTATTATTCTAAAGTTTATAGATTCTTTAGGAATTTAAGATTCTTTATAATAATAAGTTTATCTTCTATCGTAGTAAGATTTAATATATCGATATATTATTTAAATAGCTACGCTAATAGGTATCCTAGGAATAACTTTTTAACGGAAAAGTAAATATTTATTTCGGATAAGGCCTAGAATACTTGGGTAAGATATTCGATATATTTAAATAAAAAGGTAGAAAAAATAACGATATCGTCGATATACGCGCGGTAGAATCTTCGGTAGGGTCGTAGGATACGGTCTATTATATATTAAATATAAACGGGCGAGTTCTAGTATTTTATAATAAAAACGTTAAAGGTTTCCTACCCCCTATAGATAGTTACTATAAAACGATAATAGTAATATTATTTTACCTATTATTAGTAGAAGAAAGCGGCAGCGTCGATAGTTAAAATATATATAATATATATAAAAAGTACTAGGATCTCAGCTTAAATTAGTACTAGATAAATATTAAATATTATAATTTTATTAAATACTTTAATATCGACGATTATATATTCTTTAGGACCGGAGTTAATAGTCTTCTAAATAACGAAATAAAAGAAAGAAAAGGGCGTTATTATTATAATCTACTCTATACGATCTTACTTTTATAATATATTAAACGCTTCGTTAATTACGTCCTTATCTCGCTTTCCTAATAGATATATATGAGTTTAGCCTAATTTATAGATCTCTCTCTAATTATCGACGAGTAGAATATCTATTTATTTTGATTCTAGGATATTTATAATATTCCTAGTATCTTTCTATAAATCTAGAAACGAATCGATAACGTCGGCGATATAACCGGTAGAAGTTTCGTCCTTATAGATAGTAATATTAGAAGGGTAGAGGGTCTTTAGACTTTAGAAATCTATTAAAGACTTTTATAAAATTTACTTCGGCTCTACTAAAGTCTATTATATCGAAATACCTAGAGTAGTAGTATTCGGAGTAATAAAAGTCGATATATTTAGGGATATACTAGATTTAATAATAGTATTAAAGATTATTAGAAATGCTAGGCCGGCCTTAAAATACGATTTAATAGAAAACTTCGAAATTAAAGATTTCGGTAGTCTTATAGTTAAATTAGTAGAGGATAAATCGACTTAGAAATAATTTACTACTTTATATTCGACTACTCTCCCGAGCTTAGTATATCTACTAATAATAATAAGTAGATCGCTATTATTCCGTATTATAATTCTATCCATATCGTAGTTAACGATATATATAGAGACTATTAAAGTATTATATTTAGATAATTCGAATAAGAGATCTCGGTCTTTAGGAAGTTTTATAGTTATAAATTTCACTCCGATAATTATTTCTAAATAAGGTAATATAGTTTAATGTATTTTATTAACGACTAGAGTATTAGTCCTAGTACCTTTAGCCTTTATTATAACTAGAACTTCTAATAAATTATATAAAGTAATAAGCGCTATATTTTTATCTATATTAATTATAATACCTTTAGGCTTTATAATATTAATATTTATTAATATCTTTACTAAAAGATTATTAATAATATATAACTCTTTAGTTATTAAAGTAACACCTTCTTTACTAGGGATATATATAGATACGATAATATATTTAGTAGTATTATATTTACTAGATCCTAGCCCGCGAACCTTTATAATAGTAGGTATTTTATAGATTTTAATATATAGACCAAGCTCTATAAGCTTCCGTAGGAATAGTCGATTAATTAAATTTATAGTATATCCTATATTAAAGTAGAAGTTATATAGAAGGCCGTCTATATTAAGAGATACTTTAATTATTATATAGCGGTAACCTCTAAATACGTAACCGCGAGTAGGTTTATTAATAGAGGTCGATTTAATAACCTTCTACGAAGTAACTTTATTAATCGCTAAGATAAAATAATTACCTACTTTAGTATTTATTAATATAGAAACCGTAGTAGAATTCGTTAATATAAAATTATCTAGTAAGGTAGAAGATCGGTATTATTAAATATAAATATATAACTTATTATTAGAAGAAAATAAAAGTTTATATAACCGATATATTATTTTAGTAGTAAGAAATTATCCGATAAAAAGACTATTAATTATCTCCTTATAAAGTTCCTCTAAATCGACGGCGTCGTTAGTATATTTATTAACCTACGTCGTACCTTAATAGAAAGTATCTTTTTAGTTATTATAGTAGTTACTTTAACTTTTATTATAAAGGTTTTCGGTCTAGCGGAAGGCTTTTATAGATTATTCTTCGTTATAACCGACGTCTTTAATAGCTTTTTAGTCTTTAGTATAATAAGCCCTCGAGGTCGAAAAGGGCTTTTTAAAAAAGTTTTTATTAAAGTTTCTTCTTACTTTAAAGTTTTAATTTTAGTACCTAAAAGAGAATATCTTCTATCTAGGTAACGGATTTAAGTTTCCGTTTATTATTTATAACTACTTTCTAGGAGGTAGTATATGGTTCTAGTATTACTATTATTAATTAATATTATTCTACTAGGGCTGAGAGTGAGACGGAGGAAAAGGCCTATATAGGTTATTTCCGTAAAGAGTATTAATACTCCTATAAGAAGCGTTATTATTTCTATAAATAAAAGTACTATTATAAGAAGGTCTAAAGCCTTCCGCTAGACGGTAAAGAATAAAAGGTTAACGGAAATTCTAATACTAACTATATTAGTTAATATTTATATTAATAGGTCGTTTAGGCGCTTTAGATAAACGATTAATTATTTAATTATCCCTTCTACGGTTCGTTCTACTAGTATAGGTCCACTAATCGTATTTAAATTTATCGAGATCTACTAGGAATTTATATAGCGTAGTTATATCCTTTAATCGACGTATATTACGTCTGAGCTCAGTATCTAGGCCATTATAGATTATATTAAGTTAATTTCTAATATTCGTAAACTAAGTATCCTTAGCTGCTCGAAGAATTTTCTAAATATATTCTCTTAATTTACGATAACCGATAGCGTCGCGGAGGGTATATCTTTCCCGAAGAATTAAATTTATAGCGACGTTAGTTAGTTATTTAAATTATTCGATTAATATATATTTTTATTTATTAAGTTTATTACCTAGCTTAGTAAGTCTCTTATTATTTTTAATAAATTCGGTTAACTACTAGTCTAGAGTAGAGTCTTTTAAATATATTTATAAATTTATATAAACTAGCTCATCGCCTTTAATATTAGAAACGTCTCGTATATACTCTAGGAATAAATAAACGTCCCTAAAATACGTTTCTTTAGGAGTATATTCTATAAAAGCGGCCCCGGAAGAGACTAACTTATCTTTATATATAGGATTGAAAAATCCTATATCGCCGGTATTCTAGTAATTTAAATATTTATTCGTTAAACTTGAATCTTTAGGTCTAGGAGGACCTAGTAGGCCTAATAGGCCTAATGGACCTTAAGGCTATTATTATCCTATTACGATAATAGCGAATCTAGTAGCTACTACTTCGACGGTATTATCGATTATTCGCTAGATTACGGTTTCGTTTATAATAAAAGATTATTTTAATAGTTATTCCTTTAGCCCGATAAGGCTCCTAAAGATAGTTTTTTCTATTAAAATTTATCTAGTAGAATAGCCTAATAGCGAGGATATCGAATTTAGAGGTAACGAAAAAGGTATATTTCTAGCCAATACTAGAGCTTTAAATAGTAAATATATAACCCGAGTATTTACCCGAAATCGTATTACGGTTATTTAAAAGGCGGTAATATTAATAGCCTAATCGTTTAGCCAGCTTTATACTACTTCGATAAAGCGGGATCGTACTCGCTATTTTCTCGAATTAAGGGTACGTAGAGGCTGGGTAGGCCGGAAATTACGGCGGACTAAATAAATAATAATATAATAAATAATATCGTCGACGTTATTAGTATTAATAAAGATATAATTAGAGTTAACGAACTCGTCGAGCTAGAATACTAGGATTATAATTTTACGGCTAGTAATATTAGTAGACACTATAGTAATAGTTTTATAGAAGTAAAATTAATAATTCTTTTTAGTACTCCTATAAATAATAATAGAATAATTAATATACCGGCTCTAAGAATAGTAAAGTAAAGGACTAGTAATAGTATAGAGAACTTAAGATTAGAGAATAAGGGACTAGTAATAATATAGAGGATTTAAAATTAGAAATAAAATTCTATTAAATTATAAACGTAGTTATAGTAGCCGCTTTCGTAGCTTAGGTACGTCGTAGCGGAAGGTTTCTATAACTATATTAACTAGCTAGGTATAGTATACCGAAGTATAGTATTCCTAATTTTAAATAAAGTACTATTATAGTTTGCCTTAGTATAGTGGAGCTAGCTACTTCGGTAGGGAAGAAGGAGGTAATATTCTATTCTAACGAAACGAATTAATAAAGGAGATAGGGCGGAAGAAGGATATTGTCGAAGTATATAATTCGACTACTAGTACTACTATAGTAGCTAGTAGATCGAAACGTCTATTAGGTAGTATATAGTATTTAATAAAATATATAAATACCGTTACTACTAATTGACAAGGTTATATTCCATGAAGTGGTAATAGTTAATTAATTCTAGTTCGCTGAGAGCGAATTATTAGTATAGGTAGGCTTCGGTGCCAAGGAACTAATTATAAATAAATAGGTCGGTATAACCGTATTATAAAGAAAATAATTAAATAAATAAAAAATATTAACCCCTCGGCGAGAGTATTAAAATAAATCTATATAATAATAATATATAACGTAAAGAAGGAGGCCGTCGATATAAATAATTAAAAAACAATAATAAAAATATTAAAAAAGATTATTATAGGTTATATCTAGAATTAAATATTATAAATATAAAATGACTAGGACTCGTTTTTAAACTAGACGAATACGGTTATAAAAAAAGTATTTAATACTCTTTTTTAAGATCCCGGACCTAAATATAATAAATAAACTAGTAACGAACGGGTTCCTAAAAAACGAATAATTATTATTATATAAAAAGTAGGAGAGAATAAATAACCCGAGGTAATACTTTAACTATTAAGAGTATAATTATATAATTATAGTTTATAAAAACTAGCCTAAATACGGGATATATATAAAATTATATTAATTATATAAATATAGTATTAAAAGCCCGAAGGAAAAGCGCTACGCGGTTTATTTTAAACGTTATAAATCCTAAAGTAAAATATACCTAATTAAATAAAAAAGGATATACCGAGTTAAATAAAGATTAGAGAATAAATTTAAGTAATTTATAGTATTACCGAGGATAATAACCTTAAGCTCCTAGGTATAATTAATTAATAATAAATTTATATTAATACCGGCTAGGGGTATAAAGAATAGGAAAATAATAATAAATATAATTAATAAAATCTAAAATATTATTATTATACCTAGGAAGGTAAGGAGGCCGAGATAAAATAATAAACTAATAATAATATTTAGGTAAATAATTCTTTAAGTCCTAAATAACCTTTTAGGAATAATATTCGATTAATTAAATAAAAACCGGTTAGAATTAATACTAGTAGGTAGCTAGGAAATAAACGAGGAATTTACGAATATAATATTAACGCGTAATAAGTTATAATACCTAATTTAAAGTTATATAAATAAAATTAAAAAAAAAAAAAAATTACTCTAAAACGAGTAAATTAAAAATATTAATATTTTAATTATTTAAGAGCCTAGTTAGAACCCTACTACCTAGGCGTTATATAATAATAATATTAATTATTTCTACCTAGTATATAAAGGAGGCCTAGAGATCTATATATATTTCTATATAAATAAAAGAATCGATATAAATAATTAAAAATTAATTTATTATAAAGGCGATTTATACTTTATAAAAATTATATTAAAAGAGCGAAGAAATAAAAAGGAATCTCGATTAGATAAAATTAAAAAAGAGGAGACTATTAATCGGAGAATCCCCTATTATAAGAAGGTATAAATTTATAATATATATAACCTATTATTAATATAGTATACCTCGATTAATAATCCGTTAATATTATTATTATTAAAGGAAATATTAATAGAGGAAAATAAATATATTTTTTTAAAGAATTTTAACCTTTAGTACCCTAGCTAGAATAATATTAAGCGATATATATATTATACTATAACCGATTATCTCTTAAGGATAATAAAGTCGAAGGAAATAAAATTAAAATTATTAAAAACATCTATTATATAAAAAGCCTAAGGATACGAAGATATAATCGATTTATTATTTTTTACGAGAGGAGCGTATTAAATTATAAATAACTTTATAATCCGCGAAGATTTATACTATAACTTCGATTATAAATTAATAATAACGGAATTCGAGTAGGTATAGAAAGAAGTAATATTATATACTCGTCGTATTTAAAAGAAGGTTAAGGATAATACTACCCGAGAAGAAATATAATAAAATATAAAGTCCCTTTATTAGGTATTAAAGAAACTAAAACTTAAAAATAAAAAAGATATTAATTAATATTTAAATAAAATAATAAAAGACTTTTAAAAAATTATAGAGTTTATAATCTTATAGGCCCGTTTATATTAAGAAGCCAAATTTTACTAGAACTCCCGCTATATTAATATTATATTAAAAATAAAGGAATATATAAAAGAGTATAAATAAAATCGAAATATCTAGACGGGGGAGGCCCTAGATATAATAAATAATAAAAGAATATATATAATTTAAAGAATAGAAACTTTTTTTAATAGGAAAATATATATAAAATTTTATTAAAGCCGGCGGGAATATAAAAACTCGCGAGATAAAAAAAAAAGAATAACTACTTTAAAATCCTTTTTTTATTCCTAATTATTAAAGATAATAAAGGAGGAACAATTAAAGACTTCGAAAATAAAATAAAAATTTTATAAAGAGTATTATTCCCCCCTTTACCGACGATAGATTTAAATAATATCGACGGAATAAAATACCCGGAGCTCGTTAGAATAAACTAGGAAATAATTAAAATAAAAATATATAAAATAATATAATACCTAATTACTAATAAAGCGCTAGGAATAACTAGAATCCCGAATCGATTCCTAAAAATTATAATAAAAACGGGAATAATAAATATTATTATTTATTTATTCTAGGTCTACTTTAAATAAAAATACTACCCGAGGTATTTTAAAAAGATTAATATAATAATCTTTAAAAAATCGAAGAAAAGCGATTATTTAGAGCCAAAGTTATATAAGTTTATTATATTTTTTAATATATTTAATAAAGCGCTAGAAATAATTATCTCTAGAAAATTAAATAATATAACGAAGGAGTACGAATTATTATTATTATAATAAATAGAGGTTAAATAAAAGTATTTAATAAAAACCGCGCTAAAGACCCTTATAGATATAAGATATATTATATAGAATTATAATAAAAACGGGAGAGGAAAGGTAGTAAACCTACTATTACTAGATATAGCGGGAGCGTTTAATAATATCTCGTTTAAGAAATTATTATATAATTTATAAATAAAAAGTATACCTAGCTTAATCGTTAATTAAATAATAAATTTTCTATTAAATAAAGCTATATCTATAATATTTAAAGAAAGAACGAGTATAGTAGAGGAGGTAATAACGGGTATCCTATAGGGATCGCTTATTTCACCGGTCGGAGGATTCGTAAACGACGTCTATCTACTCGCCTATAGCGAGAGTATAAAGAAGAACTATACGATAGGACGAGCCCACGATATCTATTTAAAATAAATAATTATTTATAAAATATTATTTACCCTCTAAAAGTACGAGGTAGTCTATATATCTCGAATACCGAAGAAGTTTAATATAGAAATAGTAATAAACTTTAGGAACGTAGTTATTAAATATAAAATAAATATTAAAGTCTTAGGATTATACGTCGACTTAAAATTAAAATAAAAATTATATCTAGCCTAGATTAAAGTTAGGGCGATTAATTAAAGCCGCGCTATAAAATATTTAATTAATTCGATATAGGGCGCTACCTTCGCGAAGTATAAAATAATATATAATATAATAATTAAATTAATATTAACGTTTACGGCTCCGATATAATATTAATTTAAAAAAATAACGGAGGTTATAAAGGAACATACAAAGAAATTAATAATTATCTAAAATAATTATTTTAAAATAGTTATAGGAGTATTTAAAACTACCCTAGTTCTAATATTTAAAAATAAATTAATGATCGCGTTAATTAACCTCTAGTTAGACCGCCTAATAATATAATATTAAATAAATCGAGGGACCTATTTAGTTACGTCTATAAGAAATACGAGGATTTAAAATAAACTCTAATATAAAGGAGGTAAATAGCGATAAATATCTCTAATACCGATGATAGAAAAAAAAGCCTAGATATTTCGCGCCTTAGGATTTAAAGAATAATATAAAATAATTATAATTATAAAAAGGAGAAAAGACTAGATAAATTTAATTAAAGATATTAAAGAATATTAAAATATTAAAGTTATCGACTAAAGAGTAAAAGACTAAACCCGTTAACGATAATTAAATAAATAGAAAAGTTATAAAAGGATAATTTTTATATAAATTACTAACCCGGCTTAAAAAAAAGATTTATTCGAGGATTAATTCAATTATTATAACTAGTTAAAGAAGGTTAAAAACTTTATAATAATATAATTAAAATATAGTAAAATCGGACTAAATAAGTTTTTATACCGAATAAAAATACCTATAATCTATAACGCTAGTTATTAATATAGATAAAGGAAATAGAGTATAAAATATATATTATTATTTTATTTAGAATTAGCTAGCGATAAAATAGAGTTAATAGAATAAATAACTATATATAACTTTAAGAAAATATTAATATAAGTTTAAAATATATATATAACCGCCCGGTAAATAATAAAAATGGGATAACTCGGTTAATTCTTTTTTATTAAAAAATAGCTAGTATAATTTAAATTATTATTAGGACCTAGCGATATATTTAAATTTATAAAGAAGAGGAAAAAAAGAAAGAAGCCGCCGGCCGGAGAGCCGTAGGTATTAACTATTTAATAAATTTATAATAAAGTAATTTATAATAAAGCGGCTTATAAGCCTATAAGATAAATAAATAGAATTAAAAAAACTAAAGTAAAAAGAAAATAAAGAGAAGAATAAATAATATTTTAAAATAATTATAATTATCCGTTATTAACTAGTAAAAAAAGAAAGTAAATTATCGATAAATTAGAGTTTTTAACTAACGAGGTTTCTTTAGCGGCTAGTAAACGCCGCTAGTAACCCTACTAGGAAAAAAATCGCGGAACTCCTTTTTTAATAAAGTAGTTTTACTAGAGTAGATATACTAATTAATTAATTAATTAATTAATATAATTTATAATTAATTTCGTTAAATAGTTAATAATTAAAAAATTAAAAAGTAAGTTTTTTAAAACTTCTTTTCAATCGTTAATTAATAAATAATTAACTACTAATCTAGTACTCGCGTAGCCTCGTTAAAGTATCCTAGATTTCGATTATTATTTAAAGAGATATTATAGAGATATTTTTTTTATTTATATAAATACTCCCCCGATTATTATATAAATACCCTCTCGATCGCTATATAGATACCCCTTCTCATATTAGGCTAGTAGTCGTGATTAATATAATAAAATATAAGAGAATTATTTAAGCGACGTGGGTATATAGTAGTAAAACTACTACTTTATCTCTAATATCGTTAGCGAGGACGACGTTATATATATCTATATTCTAAATAATTAGATCTTCAAATATAATATATAGCTAGGTACTATAGCGAGTATTTAAAAATAAAGTCGTTATAGAGTAAATATAAATAGGATAGTCTTTATTTTCGTCTTTATCCTAACCGAAAAACGCGCCGGGGGGAAAATTTATTTTAGCGTCGTTAAATTAATTTAACTATTAAATTAATTTATTAATTTATTATATTTACGGCCCCGAGAGTCTAGTAATACTATCGCCCTAACTAGAGCTAGCGCCGACGTAATAGAGGTACCTCGCTTAATATTTAATCGGCGTACTAGTTAGGAGAGGAGAGAGAGGAGTAACGACGCGACGGTTATAATATTTACTACCGTATTTACCTACGGTAGAATTACTATTTATTTATAGTAGATATATTAATTATTATAGTAATAAGTACCTCTAGCCTAATATAGGAAGGGTATCTATATAGCGATTAGAGAGTATCTATATAAATAAAAAGAGTATCTCTATAGAACCTCTCTTAATTTATATACTTTTATAATAACCGCCGTTTTTAATATTCTATTTAATTCCGAGTTATAATTATTATTAATTTCTTTATCTTCGGCCTTATTTTAATCTTTATTTTAATCTCAATTATTTTAATTTAACCCGTTATTATATATAAAATTCTTTACTTTATTATTATTATTTAACTATTATAATTTAGTATTAATATTATTATTATTTAAATTATTTATTTTATTATCTTTTACGATCCTAAAGCTCTAGAATACGAATTAATATTAAATAAATATAAATTATCCTATATAAGGAATTATAAATAGAGAAAGTTTATAATTTTAATTATTTTTAAACTTTCTCTTTTAAACTTTAAACGACTCCTAGTTTCGTTAGTATTATATCGTCGAGATAAATATAAATTAAATATTAATATTCTATCTAGTATCTTTCGTTCTTTAATAGATTAGGAATCTCGTATAGATTTAATATAACGTAGGGTAAGTAGTTTAGGCTAGTTTCTAGACTAATTTTATATATTTTTCTTCGAGGGCTTATTCTACTTTACTATATTAATATAAAAATAAAATTAATTAATTAATATATCTAGTATAGACTAAAGGCCTTATTTAATACTTTAGAGAAAAGAACGGGGGGGAGTTTAAATAAGAAACTGGAAGTTAATTTTAATATTATAAAATTAATTAACTTTATCGAATTTAATATTTTTTCCTTATTATAATATATAAAATATATATTAATAAGTTAAAAGACCGGTACGGGGTATTCGGGTTAATATTAAAATACTCTTATTATAGTATTTAAACTAGAATATATTATAATATTATAATTATCCCCCCCCCCCCTATGGCCACGTCCCCGTAGCGAAGGTAAATAAGTAATTATAGTATTAAAAATAACTAAGCTCCAAGGGTACGACCCCGAGTATACGTAGTTACTTTAGGAATTAAAACCCGGGTTCTAGGGCCGCCGGGTACTACCGGTATATTATAATATATAATTTATTCCAAGGCCCCCGAAGGGTATATCTAGAGGACGTATATAAACGTAGTATTATAACTTTTAACGGGTACTATTAATAGGATTTAGGATTAAATAAATATTTATAAAGTTTTTTTAAGGCCCCCGAAGGGTACCTTTAAAAAATATATATAAACGTAATTTAGTTCCAAAGTATTAAGTCATAGTACCTAGGGTATTTTATAGTAATATAAAAGTAAATATAAAGTCTTAATAGGAAAATAATCTTTATATTTAAAATAATAAAATTAATTTTTAAAGAGTTAGAGCGAGGGCTTTAAACCTCCTATTTCTAAAAAGGGCTCCGGAGCACCGGAAATTATAATATAATATTATAATATAAATAGTATAACTACGCCGTATACTCTTTATATAAGATTTATATATTATATTTAATAATTATTATAAAGCTAGTCTTAATATAATATAATAATTACCTCCCCTTCTAGGGGTTTCGCCCTCGAAGTTAATAAATATTAATTTAATACTTTAATATTTTAACGAAAGAGTATAATATAGGAGAATCCAAATTTAATAGGGTATACGCGTAACGCCTACGCCTTTTATTTAATTTTATTAATCTCTTATTTTAATAGTAGTAATATATCGATAAAAAACCTCTAAATTTAATAGGAAAAAGGGAGAGAAATAAATTATATTTTAAAATTAATAATACGTCGCGTGTATTTTATATACTAGCGTAGTTATATAGTTATAGATTATATTAAGTATTTAATAAAAACCTTAAAACCTAAAGAGAAAAGTAAAGGAAAGAATATTATATTCGTTATCAAAAATTATAAATCTTTATTACTAGTAGGGCTTTAACGATATCGGCGATAAAGTAAATTATTCTACTCTATTATTTAGGAAGAACTCTAGTTATAAGAGTAAATACGTACGGGTAACGGTTTTAGCGTAGGTATAAAATCTTCGTTAATCTTTAAATTTTTCTTTTTTTATAATATCCTATTATCTTCTATATATATAAATTTCTATATATTATTATTAATAGTTATACTATATTTAGACTTTTATTAATTTATAATAATCTCGGCCGTATCTTTAAGCTTTTTCTTCGAGGTCGTAAATATTATATATATATTCCGTAGGTAAGGCTAGAGTTAATATATTATAATTTAAATAAATTTTTCTTTTCTTCTTTTAAATTCTTTCCTTAATCTTATAATTATTAAAGTAAATGAATAATCTATTTTATCTTTAAATAAAGTATTTATTTATATTTTAAAAGAATTAATATTATCGTAATATTTATTTTATTTTTAAATTATTAGTTTTATACTTTATTTTATTAGCGATATATATATAGCTAGATTATTTTAATATTTAATATATTAATTTAATCTCTACGGTATATAATATTAACGATAGTATTTAGATATTTAATATATTTTTAACTCTCGCTCTTTATAAAATAACCGCCCGCTCTACTCCTACCCCGTTTTTATCCGTATTTTTATATCTTTATTACTCTAAGCGGATAGATGTAAATAATTATATTTTATATAATAAAATACTATATATAAAATATATTTATTATATAAAGAATAAATACCTATATGATCCTATATATCGTTAATATTCCGAAACTAAATTATATTAACGCGTCTAGATTCCGTCTAAATTTTATATTTTTATAAATTTTCTTTTTAACTATTTAGAACGCCGAGGCCCTAATAAATATCTTCGCGAGTATATCGTTAGGTATATAAAAGATATTATAATCTTCCTTTAAAAGATTAAACTTAAAAGTAATAATATTAAAAAGGGGAAAGATATACTATAATTAATATCTCGACTTATTATAAATATCGAGGGTATAGATAATATCTTTTATATTTTTATAAATTAATATAGTTTAAATACGATTCGTATATTAATAATTTTTTAGGGAGGGATTATTACCCGGGATACGGGTATATTTTAAAATAAGATTATATAATATTAACCTAACGATTTTCTCGAATCGACGGACGAAAATAAAGCCGATAATAAAAATAAAGTTAAAGACGAAGTTTATACACGATATATATATAATATCTCCGAATATAATTCTCCTCTCGGCTCTAATCTTATTACCGACTAATTTTAAAATATTTAATATTAACGATCTCGATATTATCGATCCTATTTTATTCTTTAATAGTATATAAAGAGTTATAATATTTAGTCGTAAAGTGTTTTTAGTTAAAAATATTATAAAGCCTCGCCTTTAATACGACGGTATAAAGAGTACGAGTCGTTATATTTCGGATAAATTAATATCTTCTCGCGAGGTTTCTAAGGAAGAAGTTAAAAATAAAGTTAATAATTTTAATTTTAATTTTAATTTTATTCTTTATTTTTTAATTCGATTTCTCGGCCCCGGTCTTATTTATAAATAGCCGAGTTTTAATATTAAGAAAACTAGCCGCCTTAAATATAAACCTACCCACGAGCGCTTTATTAACTATAAAGATATATCTCGCTCGAAGTCTATTAATAAGAAGTAGCTAGTAGTAATTAATAATTAATAATATTTCCTCTTCTTACTTTTTACTTTCTGTATCTTTTTTATTTTCGTATTCTTTTCGAATACTTTTTATAGTTCTAGCGCGTTATTTAAAGTATCTATACTAATTTATTTATTAAAGGTCTTTAGTTATCCTAATTATTTTATAAAATAAAATACCTCGCTCTTTATTTTCTTCTTTTTTAGTATCTTTTTTAATTCTTATTCGTTCGTATTATTTATTAGTTCCGGTAGAGGTATATTAAGAATCGAAATATCGCTTTATTATTAATAATACGACTCTAAAAGCGATATATAGAAAATATTATAAATACGGTAACTAGTTAATAATCCTAGGCGGTATATTTATATTCCGACGGTATCCAAAATCTTAAATAATTTAATTACTTTATAAAAGAGCTTTTTATTTAATTATTTTTATATTAAGTTTTTAATTAATAATAGTATAAGGTTATTTATTATTAATAATTTCGGTTTATACCTTTTATTATAATTATATTTCTACGCCTCGACCGCGATAGTCTACGCTTTTATTAAGTACTCTCTTAAAGTATTTAATTTTTTAATTCTTTTTATACCGACGGTACTTCTCCCCCGTATATTTCGCCCTCGAGACGCGGTTTAAGAGATAGATTATAATTATATATAGTTATAAATAGTATCTATTTTATTATTATATATTATATACTATAATATACTTATTTTATTATAGGTAAAAATACTATCTAATTATTTTACTCGCTTAAGTAAAAGGTTTTTAAATAGTATTTTAAAGTTTAATTCTAGCGTTTTATCTAATTATCCGTTTATAAATAAAATATAATATTTAGGCGCCTCTTAATTTTTATTAAATAATATATCTTTAATTAAAACGTATTTATAAAGATAAAACCTCTATTAGAAATAATCTTATTAAGAAGTCTAAACTTTAGGATAATTTTTTTAAATATTAATTTTATTAACCCCGTAGAGTCGATTATTTTAGTAGTTAAAATATATCGTAATATCTTTATATATTTATTTATAATTATAAAGACTATATTATAAACGCGCCCGTATCGTTTATTTAGAGGTAAGTTAGTAATAAAATTTATTATAATTTCCTTCTACGACCCCGTAGGATATAGTAGAGAATTAATCTCGTTATAAAGGCGGTATCGATATACCTTAACCCGCTAGTATATATTATATATATCGATATATTTTTATATATCGGCCTTAAGAGTACTCTAGGATATTTTCTAATAAATAACTTCGTTATCTTTTTAATACTAAAATACCCCGTTAATATATTATTATAATATTATTTTAGTAACTCTTCGCGGACTAATCTTTCTTTAAGTATATATATCTTACTATTATATTTAAAAATTAATACGGAATTTAAAGTTTATACTTTAGCGGAATACTAGTAATCCGCCTATATAATTTCGGCGATTTTTATTTACGAGAAAGAATTATCCTTTTATAAAGCGCGAATTATTTTAATTATTAAAAAGTTTTTAATATTATAAGTCGTTTCGTAAAATACTATTAATTTAATAATAATATATAGAATAAATAGTCTATAGCCCTTATTTTAATAATAGGGTTAAATAATTTCTTTATTATATTATAATCGATTTAAGTAAATATCTTATTTAAATTCTTTAGAATTTCCCGTCTAGGTATTAACTCCCTAGGCCTAGATAAATATACTATTAAAGAATATATATTTTTTACGGTAAGTCTTAAAGACCTTAATAATATAAATTTTATATATATTAGGTTTTATATAACGCCTACGGATATACTACCTAATACTAGCGAAATACTATCTATATCTAGATCTTCTATATCTACGAATATATTTTATATTATAGCGAAAATAGGGCCTTAATTAATACTTTCTGAATTTAATAACTTTTATTATAATATAGATAATATATTATTTAAAAAACTATTCTAATCTTTATAATTAAAATAATATAAAGAGTTATCGGCTAGGTTATTTTTCTTAGAATAATATAAAATTAAGAACCTAAAAGATAAAAATCTTATTACCTAACGCGCCTAGCGATTATTTAATTATTTAATATTTATAAAACCCCTTAGGTTATTATAATTAATTAAGATTTCTACTTTATATAAATTACTTTTAAAGTAATATTATTATTATTTAAATATTATAATAATCACGAGTTTTTTATTATAAATTTTATATTAAATTTCTAAACCTTATATTTTACGGGACTAGAAAGTAACGGGATATTATTCGTTATTATTTTATAACTATATTAAAATCGTAGCTATAATAAAATTAGAAGTATTTATTTTAACCCGAATTTTTAATTCTAGATTAAAGTATATTAGAATAAATATATATAAAAATAAATCGCGAAGTAGGTAAAACGCTTACTCTACCTTTTTAGGTTATTTAAATAAACTAAATTTTTTATTATCTTAACTATCTTTTAGTAGACCCGTTAATAGGCCTATTATCTACGAATAACGATAAATAAATCGACGATAAAAATTAATAAAGCCTAAAAATATTTATATATTATAAAAGGACTTTAGTTTTGGCTAGGACTAAATTATATTAATTTTATATTCGTTTATCGATATACCTTCGGTGTTTACGATAAACCCTAGAAATTTAATTAACCGAGTAAAGAACTCGTATTTCTTAAGACTCGCGAATAAAGAATATTTTCGTAAGTATTTAAATATTTATCGTATATAGTTAATATACTCCTTTTTTAAATTTAAATAAATTAGGATATTATTTAAATAAATAATATAAAATATATTTATTAAGCCCGTTAACGATTTATTAGTATAGGCTTAAAAAGTAGTAGGTATATTCGTTAAATTAAATAATATTACTATATATTCGAAAAGATTATATTATATACGAAATATTATCTTTTATTTATCGCCTTCCTTAATTCTTATTCGATAATAAATATCTTTTAAATTAAGTTTCGTAAATTATATAATATTATTTAGGCGGTCTAGCGTTTTACTAATTAAAAATAATAAATAACGATTCTTAATAATAATTTTATTAAGATCTCGGTAGTCGATATATAGTTATAGTCTATTATTATTTTTTAAAATAAAAAGGATAAAAGCCCCGGCGGGGTTTATAAAGTATTTAATTTAACTCTTTACTAAAGCGTCGTCTAGGTATCTCTTTAACTCTATTAATTCTAGGTTCGATAAATTATAAAGAGGCCCGTATAACGGGTTACTCTTTATATTAATTATATAGTCGCCGTCTTTATATAATAGTAATCGATTAATTTCTTTATTTAAAAAGATATTATTAAAATCTATAAATTCGTTAAGAAGCGTAGGCGGTATAATAATAAAACTATTAAAAAATATTATATTAATAATAGTATCGCCTTTCCTAGCCTCGTTTTTATTAATAGGATTTTAATTAAAGGGACTAGCCTTAATATAAATTAATATATATATAATTAACTATATCTTTAATAATTTCGTAAAATCCTTAAGTAATTCTAATATATATATATTTAACGCGATACCGAATTACTAGGTATATATATTATAGTCGGTTTAGATTTTTTTCTTTTTTATAATTAATATATTTATAGTAATAGGCGAGCCTTTTTTATTAATAAAGTAAAAAATATTATTATACTCTTTAATTTATCTCTATAAATTAGTTAACCGGTAGATAATATTATAAATATTATAGTAATAAATAAATTACCCGCTTATTTATTTAAGAGTCGGTAGCGGCTCGCTCTCGAGATACTCTAAATTATACTACTATATAAATATTTTATTAATAATATTTATCTCCGCTCCTAGATCTTTATTTATTTTAATAGGAATAATTTTTATATCGATATTAATTAGGTTTATAATAACTTCGTTATTAATATTTATACTCGGTCGGGTTTTTATTTTTCTTTATTCCCTTAAGATAAAGACTTTCTTAAAGATTTATTATTTTTTAACTCGGCGGTATAATCGCCGATATAATTAATAATTTTTATTTTCTTCTCCGGATATTTATTAGAGTAATAGCCGAACTTATAATAATTAAAATACTTAATATCTTTAAGATTCTTATCGCTCGCGCGAGTTATATATATTTTATTTATATTTCTACGATTATTATTATTAGAACCTTATCTCTTTATATTAAATTTATTTCTATTATCTCTACTCTTTAACCTTTTTTTATACCTTTTCCGAGGTTCTCATTAATTATTTTAATTATTATTTTATATTTTAAAGTCTCGATTAAGATTATATTTATAACGTGTTATAAATAATATAAATTCGGTTCGCTTAATAGGAATACTTTAGGCTTAATTAACTTCTTTTAAAATATTAGATTTTAAATAGGTTATTAAATAAGCTATTTATTATTCTTTATTATAAAGAGGTAGTTCGGTTTCTAGGGTATTAAAATAGGTATCGAAATCTTATACCGATTAATTATTTCTTTAGCGAGTATATTAATATTTAAGATTTATATTTATAACTCGGTTTAAAGGGTCCTCGATTACGTTAAATAAATAATCCGTAAAGAACTTTTATATTAATATATTTATTAGATAAAGTTCTTTATATTTATTTTATAATTTCTTAATTTACCCCTTTAAATAGGGTATTATATATAAAATCTCCTTTTTATTTATTCGAAAGTTTACGGGTATTAAGCGGAACGTAGTCTCTATATTATAAATTTATTCTCGATAATTTTATAAACTCTTTATATAGAAATCCCGTAGTTTTAATAACCGTAAATTATCTTAATTTATATTAAGACCGATTTAATTATAACCTACCATTAAGCCGCTTTCGTTTTTTATATTTAATTTTTAAAGATTATTTTCGATTTCTTTATCTCCTTTACCGGCTTTTTATTTATATTTTAATTTTATAAATTATTAATCTATTATAAGATTAATATTCTTTAATAAATCTTTTATATTTTCGTCTAAAGTATTAATTTTATACGTCTCGCCTTCGGGATGATTATTTTTAAAGAGATTTTTTATACTTCTAACGAATTACTACCTAAGAAAGTTAAAAGAGATTAAAATTATTAAATTATAATACCTAAAGTATTTTATAATAATATAAAAATAAATATAAAGCCTTAATAAGAAAATAATCTTTATATTTAAAATAATAGAATTAATCTCTAAAGAGTTAGAGCGAGGGCTCCGAGTCTTTTATTTCTAAAAAAGGCTCTAGAGTACCGGAAACTATAATATAATACTATAATATAAATAGTATAACTACGCCGTATACTCCCTATATAGGATCTATATATTATATGTAGTAGTTACTATAAAGCTAGTTTTAGTATAGTATAATATAAGGCCCCCGAAGGGCGCTATCGGAGTATATATAAATACGACTTTTACTAAGGTTTTATATAAATACTATTAACTCTAAAAGAGTAACCCCGAGTATATATACAAGTATAATTTATATACGAATACGACTTATCTAGGGGGCCCTTAATAGGTACTCTATAAATTTAATTAATTCGATTATAGGGTTAATTAAATACCCTTAATCTAGAAAATCCCTCGAAATTTAATTATTCCGGCGCCGTAGCGCTAAAAGCCGGAAAATAATTTAAATTCTCTAGTATTCGAATACTCCGCCTTAGTATAGCCAAGACCTTAAAGTAGATAAATAGGGTTTATATAACTCTCTTTAATAGTTTACTCTTAGGTAACTAGTCTAGAAACGTGGCCCGAATACTATTATAATATATAAAGTATATATTAATAAGTTACAAGAGCGGCGCGAGGTATTTAAATTAATACTAAAATACCTCTATTATAGTATTTAAATTAGAATATACTATAACGTTATATTTATTATTAATTATAAAATCGAATATCTATCTAGTAGATATATATTATTTATAATATAATATATAACTTTATACTTTTATATTATATTTAGGAATATTCTATATTAAAACTCGAATAAATAATAAATAATATAATATTGTAAATATAATAACTTAAATAATTATTAGTAAAACTAGTATTCTCTATTATCCCTCCGACTTTAATTCTATATAATTAATTATATAAAATAAATAGAGAGGAGGGTAGGCCCTCTAGTCCTATAAAAAATAACTAAATATAAATATTCGAGTACTAGGGGAGAAAATATTTAGAAATATAATTTTATAAAGTATTTAATTAGAGAAGTTAAAGAAATTAGAGAAGTTAGAGAAATATAATTTAAATAATATCTAAAGGCTATTTCCTTTCGGATAGTCGATTACGATAATTAATAATTATCTCGCGGTAAAATACTTTCTAATTATTTACTATATCTTTATTAAACGTTAATATTCAATATTATAAAGTCTTTTTCTAAAAAGCTAAAGTCTAATCTTTAAATACTTTATTATTTTATTTATTCGATTATATCTCGTTTACTTATCTCTTAATTTTAGTAAATATAAAACTATAAGAAATTATCCGCTAAAATAGACCCTCGATAATTCCGAATTAAGAAAGGTTCTAAAAGAGTATATTCCGAGTAATATTTCGATAATCTACCGGAGTAGTTAATACTCGGCGAAATTTTTTTATTAATTTTTCTTAATTAAGATATTATCTCTAAATATCCTATTATTCTCGACGATATCGTAGAAATAAGCTAGTAGGTAAGTTTAAAAGTATATATAAAATTAACTCCTTTAATTTTCTAGGATATAATTAGTATTATTAACTCTTTATCCGATTTTACTAATAATATAAAAGAAATTAACTTTATATATTAATTCTATAATTAATAAAATAGCGTTAATAAAACGGAGTTTTTAAAAGTATTAAAGAATTTATTTTCCTTAAAACTACTTATTTAAAACTTTATTAATAACTTTAATAAATTAACTTTATTATCGAATAATAATCGCGAATTAAATATATTTCTACCTTTATATCGCTTATCCGTTACCGATTTATTTAAGGAGATATTATATAAAAGACTAAACTTTAAATTAAATAATTTTAGTATAATATTTAACCTTTAATATTAAATATTAAAGATTATAAAATATAATTATTAAGATCTTCTCGAAGTTTTCGCGTTCGTCGATAATATTAAATATTTAAGATAATTACCTCGTATAGTTTCTATTATTAAAAATTATATTATTAAATAACTACTACGAATAAAGTTACGGAAATAAATATTATTTATCGAAGTAGAGTATTAATTTACCGACTTGTAAATTATATAAATAAAGTATTAATAAACTCTTTATAGAAACTCTTTATTTCTTTAATTATATAAACTTATTTAGAACTACGTTATTATTAGATATTATTATAGTTAAGGTATATAGAGGTATAGTATACTTTATCGATATATTATCCGAGTTATTTTATTTATATACTTATACTTATTCTATTCGAGTTTATTTTAATAAATATACTACTATTAGAGATAAATCGACTAAGTATCGTCTTTACGTTAAATTACGTTTACTATATTTATAATAACTAGGATTATAATTATTAGAATATTAATTCTAGGTATTTAGATCGCGTTTTCGCGGTTAAAAAAGATTATATTAATATAACTAAAAATATTAAAAAAGCCGCGATTTAATTCGTAGTTAATCCTTTAATTAATATATCTAAACTCGATTTCATAAATAATAATTACCTAATAATATCTAGTATAAAAAGTAATAAATACTTTTTATTAAATAAAATATATAAATAATTATACGAAAACTATATTACTTCGCTCGAAAAAAAAATATAATTCGATTATAAATATTAAGGCCTAGATCTTTCGTAAAAGAAATAATTAATTAAATATACCGAGTAGTTTATTATTTAGAATATATATAATTACCGCGATAAATTAATTCGTATACTATAATTTTCCGTTACCTATAGAGGTTATATAGAATTAGTTATTTATAAATATATCTAAAAGTATTTATATTTCGATATTATTTTTTAATTTTATCGCCGTATTTAACTTCTTTTATAATATATATAAATTTATTCTTAGAATTTATATAATTATAACCGGTATATTTTAGCGAGAATAAAAGTGTTATATTAATATCTTATCTCTTTATCTAAGGCTTTACCTAGTTAAATTAAAAGAAATAATTGAAATCTTAAAACCTAACTTATTAATATCTTAAAGAGATATTTATTAATATTAATAGTATATAAACTTAATTTTATTAATTTACTCTAGTATATATCGGTAATATAAAATAATAGTAAGAGAATTTAGGACTTAGTAGTATAATATCTAATCGTAGATATAAGATATATTTAATTATAAAAGTTTCCAAGGAAGATATTATCTTTAATATAATTATAAATATATATTATTATTATAAATTATTCGTAAATATATTCGGGTAGGGAATATATCTCGCGATATTATATATTTAAAGGGATTAGGTATAGCGGTAGAATAAATACCTTTAATTAATATTTTACTAGTATTAAATATTATTAAATCTCGACCAACGAATATAATTTATTTAGAATTCGTAGGTATTATTAAATAAGTATAATATTATCTAGTCGATATTATTCTAACTAATAAAGATAAAATTATATATATACGACCGAATTAAGATATTTCTTATTTTTATTAAATTAAAGTCACGGTTATAATTACTACTTTAATATTATTAGGGTATTATATCTATAAACTATATTACCTAAAAGACTATCTATATTATATATATCTATAAAACTTATTATAAATAATAAAGAAATAAAGATCGTATAAAAACCTTCCGCTAGATACTTTAAAATATAGTAAAAGTATAAATAACTATTAAAAGTAATATAAGTTTAAATAATACGGATACTACTAGTAGCCTTCCGTAGTACCTATTATACTAATTATCGGAAGAGTCGCTATTATCCTTATTAACCTAATTATTACTATTATTATTCTAGTTATTATTATTATTAATAGTGATATATTCTATATATATAAGGTCCCCGCTCGTATTACCGCTCGTAATATCTTATTCCGAATTATTTATAATATTATTAGTAATAGTATTAATATTCTTAATTCTAACTCTATTGACTTTATTAAATCTATTAACTCTATAATCTAAATCGATATTAGACGTATACGAGTCCTTATTAATATTTAATTTTAATTAGTATTTATTCTAGATTATATATAGAATAGCCCTTAATAAGTAATTATTAATATTTAATTCAAAACTATCTTTACTATATAAGGTATTAAATAGGTTAAAGAGATACCGTTTATCGTATTTATATTAATATTAATTAAAGGGCTACTCTTTATAAAACTCGTTTATATATTAATAAATAACTAGTTAAAGAAAGGCGTCTAGGATATTTATAAATAATATATATATAGAAGGTTTTTATAATTATATATATTTTAAGAATTATAACCCTTCGGATTTAATTTTATTAAAGTCTACTATATTAATAGTAAATTTAAATATCGATTTTAATTATAATTTATTATACTCCTAATTAATAGTACTTTTAAAGATTTTAAAAGTAGCTAGTTTTAAAAACTAGTTACGACGGCTTAGTCTTAAAGTTATAATAAAATATTATTATTATTTATTGACGGCCGAGAGGATAGTCGCTTTTATTATTTATAATATATTTAGATCCTCTTCTAGGCCTTTTTATATATAGGATTATTAGATTTTAGACTTAAAAAAACTACTTATATAAATTTATTAATATAGGTATTAGATAAATATATTAAGAAATAATAATAAATAAGAAAATTAAGTTTTATATATATTTATTCCTTAGTCTTATTAAGGTATATAGATTATTTATTAATAATCTTATCCTAATTAATATTCTTATTTATTTATAATTTTTTAATTTTTTATAATTTTTTATAATTTTTTAATCTTCTTTTAATTCTAGTTATCCCGTTATAATATAATTAAATAGTTACTACGAGACCTTATATTATTTTAGTAGATAAAGAGCCTCTTTTAATTTATTATTATTAAGTTTACGGAAGATTTTTAAAGTATAATAAATAACTTCTCAAGAGTTACGGAAGACTTTTAAAATATAATAAATTATTTCTAAAGAGATATAGAAGACTTTTAGGGTACGGTAAATTAGAGTATAATAAATTAGAATATAATAAAAACCTTCCGCTAGGGTTAATACTACGACTAAGTTTTTAATAATAAGAATTTATTTTATAAAAGAGAGTTTAAGAGAGGATTAAATTAAAATTAAACTTCTTTAATTTAAGTTTTATTAATTAACTTTTATATTAAAGAATATATTATTTATTTATTTAAAATTATTAGAAAATAAAGAGATATCTTCTGTTTTTAAATCTTTATTTAGGTCTCGCTTTCGCCGACGGGCGTTATAGTTAAATATAATTCTAGTTAATTTATTTCTTAATTCCCCGTTCTTAGATATAATAGGTTTATTAGGTATAAATAATTTAATTTATTACCGAGATCTCTTTTTCTTAAATATTAAAACTTTAAAAAAATTCGATATAGGAGTAGTTTTCTAGGATCCGCCCCTCGTCATAAATATATATAATAACTTTACGATAGTAAATAGGATAAAGACTTAATATAAAATATAAAAAAGTAGAATAAATAAAGAGTTAGATAATAAATATATATTCGATTCTATTAGAAGATATAGTAGGCGTAAGTTAGATTCCGCTATTTTATATTAATATTAATATAATATAATATATAATATCGGAATTCTATCCTACTTTAATTATTATATTTAAATATAAATAAATCTTACCGCTATTATTGGATATAACCTAGAAATTTATTAGCCTATAAGTTTTATCGGAGTATATATATATTCTATAATCTTCTATTCGTTAACTATTATTTCCGATTATTTACTTCGTATTATTATAACTCGTTAATATTTATTAAACTCGTTAAGGCCCGTATACTCTTTAATTCCCTATTTTCCTTCTCTTTTTTATAAAAACTCTAATATTCTTAAACTTTATTATAGTTTCTATTTTAATATAATATATAAAAGACTTTATTAATTATCTCTTCTTTTAATACTAGTAGCTTTATTATAATATTAATTATTAAAGGTTTTATTTATACTTTACTCTAAATTTAATACTAGTAAAGACTTTAATTATATCTTATTTAATAATTAATAATATTATCGGAAATCTTTAATTATACCTTATTTTTAGTTTACTAAAGATTATTAATATTATTTAGTAATTCGTAGTTTTTCGTAGTTATATATATCTTAGTTAAAAACGCTAGTAAATATATATTAATATTACGGAAACCGGCCGCGCTAAAATACGAATTAAGATTCACGATAATAAAAGAGATAATAAAATTTATTAAAAGTAAATATTTTAAAGCCTTTTTCGACGAGTATACGAAAATTTAAATTTATTTATAATAAACCTACGTAAAGTAGTCCGGTAAAAATAAAGTATAAAAAACTAGTTTAGAGTATATAGGAATAAGGTTTATTAACGGTAAAAGAGTAAATAATAATAAATTCTTTTATAAATACCTAGAGAAGAACTTTTAGGATAGTGTCGATTATTCCGCTATAATATTATATAATATCCGAGAGGTTAATTTAAAGAGTATTTAAAATTTATTTTATAAAAAGGGTTTTTTAAAAAATATATATTAAAATCTAGGCCTTAATTAAATATTAAGAATATAATTCTATATCTTTATAAAGGTTAAAGATTTTTAAATTTATAATACCTATATCGGTAAAGCGGGAGACCGCACGAGAAGAGTCGAGGTATTAAATACGTATTTTACTATTTTAGGCGGAAAAATAATAAAAAAAAAATTATTTTAAATAGAAAATCTAAAAATAGTAATTTCGGATTTAAGATTTTAAATCCGTGATTTTCTACTAGCGCCGGGTAGCTCGCTAAAGTTATATAAAGCGCTATAACTACGTTAATTTAATTTAAATTTTAAATTATATTAATTTACGAAAATTATATACGCGCGTAATACCCCCTAAGTTAGCGCGGTATTATAGACTATATGATTCATTTATAACTATATATATTTAATTATAAACCGGTACTATCTAGACTAACTTATTCTAATTTATTCAAAATTATTCAAAATAAATCGAGGTACTAAATACGTATTTAGTAACTCCGGTATCAAATCGATCTCTAGGGCTAGTATATAAACTAAATAGATCTAAACGTCTTTTCCGTCTTTTTCGGTAGAATACGAGTTTATTACTTTACCGATATATTAAATAATCTACTCGTATTATCGGCGGGGATAAAGAGTAACCTAAATTTAATAAAAATTAATTTATATTTAATAAAGATTAGTTTATTCTTATTATAGATTAGGAGTAAAATAAAGAGGATATTTTTTAATTAATATAAGAATTCGATATTAAAAATATTATTAAGAACGTTTTATTAAGGTTAAATTAAAATATCTAGAAATTAAATAATAAATAATTATACTACCTAATCTTTTATCTTCTAATAATAATTATTAACTAGTAACGAGATCTAGGTATATATCCTACTAGTTACGAATTTTTAATTATTATTTATAGTAGTTTAGAGAGTTATAAGATTTTATATTATAACGCGTTAAATTTATTTTATAATAATATCTATATTCTTAACACGACCGTAATATTAATAAAGAGAGATTTTTTTTTCTCTTCCTCCTCTTCCTCCTCCTCCCCCCCTTTTTCTTAACGAATTAAAACGATAAAGAACGAACCCTCTACGATATAATTAATTAGAAAAGTAACCGTAGTCGCGGCCCGATATATTAGAAAATGAGAATTATAAAAAGAACGTATCTACTATACCTATATATAAGAAAGAGTATAGAATAGATATATATATATAAAGTCGAAATCTTAAGCCTAAATAAAGACTCCCGTCTAATTATTTATTAAATATTAATAATATTCGAACTATAAAGAGCTTCCTCTACTCTAAGAATTATAAAATAACTATTATATAGAGCCCTATAAAACTAAATATTTTCCTCCGCCGTTAATAAATAAGTAAAGTATAAATATATAAAATAAAACTCGCGTAAATAAAAAGACCTTTATTTATATTTTTAGATATTACTATTTATATAGGAGTCGTAACTCTAGTAGCTAGGTAAATATACTAAAATACTAATAGGACGTGAAATCCGTTATAACGAAAAAATAACTACGCGTATATAGTTAAAAATAAAGGCGAAAAATTATAAAATAATAATAAAGAGAAATAGTAGAGCTAGTATATTAATATAATAATAAGAGTTATAATATTTAGCTACGATTATATTTATATATACTATAAGAGTTTAAACTCGTAATAAAAATAAATAACGAGTTTTAAAAAAACGGGTAAATATAAAAAATAAAATAACGAGGTTATTTAAAGTTAATATAAAATCGCTAATATAAAAAATTTACGGAAAGAAGAAACCTAGAAGAAGAACTAGTAATATATAGAAAACCTTACTAGTTAATAGGTTAAAATATCTAGAACCGAGATTAAAGATAAATTAAAGTTTTTATCTTTTTAAGAGGTTTCTTTAACGGCTAGTTAATAACATTATCGGGTATTATATATATTCTATAGAACTCTTTTATAAGCGAAATAGTTTTACTTAAATAAATATATAAATTAATTGATTAATTAATTAATTAATAATAATAATTTTTTATTAATTTACACTCTATTTAATACCGAGTATATATATATTAAGAATAATAATAAGAATTTCGATATCTTAAAAAGATTTTAGAAAACTTAGTTAATAAATTAAATTATAAAATATTATAACGATATTTAAGACTTTAAAGAGAAGTTAGTTTTTATTATTAATCTCGATAATTTAACTTTAAAAGAATAAATTATTTATCGGTAAATTTTAAAAGTAAATATTAATATACTTTAAGCGTTATTAACTCTACTAGAAAGCCGTCTACGGGTTTACGCTGAAACTCTATATTAAATACCGACCCGAGGTTTAGTAGGATTAGTAAGTCGGGGCCCTAGGCAGGGTCCTATTAATAAATCGTACTTACTGTCAGCAGGTTCAGTAACTCGGTAAACCGTCAGTAACTTAAATACCGGAAGAAAGCCCCCATTATATGCTTAATGGTATATACCATAGTATGCGTCATAATATGGGCTACAATATGAGCTACAGTATAAGCAATTGCATGGGCAATGGCATACGCAATCATGGCATACGTAATTGCATGCGCAAAGGTATACGCAATCATGGCATACGCAAAGGTATGCGCAAAGGCATGCGCAATTATGGCATGCGCAAAGGTATGCGCAAAGGCATGCGCCATGGTGTGGAACATATGTGCGCATCCTCCCCGGACATGCCTGCGTGACGCCCCCGCGAGAACTTTCGCTAAAACTCATTATTCCGGGCCTAGTAGGTCGCTGGCGTTAATAGTTATCGCTAGAGATCGCTACCGTTAATAGCGACGATTATAGAACTTTATTTATTTCAGCCTTATTATAGGGCTGAGTTATTATTAATATATTAATAATATATATAAATTACTAAAATTATTAATCCGGCTAAAATTAATTTAGATTTATTAAATTTATTAAAAGTAATTTACCTAAACCCCCGATTTATTAAATTTATTAATAAGATATTAGTAATTTTATTCGTTAATTAAAGTTATTAATAACTTTTTATTAATAACTTTTTTTTAAAAAGTTATTAATAGGACACTACTAACCCTATCCGCGCGGGCGGTAACTCGGTTTTTAATAAGAGTTTTTAAGATTTACTAATATTATATTTAAAAAATCAACTTAAAATCTTAATAAAGATTTATAAATTTATAATAATTTTAATAATATAACTAGAGATAAATTCGATAAATAATAAAAATAGTTAAATAATATTGATTTTTAGCGAGAAAATATTAAGATAATATATAAATTATTAAAGATACTTTAAGAAGAGTCTACGATAATCTTTTATATATTAAATATATCGTTATTTTAAATACTCGAATTCTAGTAGTTAATAATTATTTTATTAAAGCGATTATTAATTTCTATAATAACTAACTAGGAGATTATATTTTAATAAATATAATAAAGTTAGGTAAGACCTAGGTTATTAAATATTTCTTATTATTTATTAATCTTTGACTAACCCTCTACGGAAGGTTTTATACTTTATTAATATTATATTTTACCGAAGACTTCCGCGGCTTTATACTTTATTTATATTATATTTTAACGAAGGCTTCCGCGGCTTTATATTTTATTTATATTAAATTTTACTAAAGTTTTTCATAGGGTCTTAATTAACTCTATAAAATCTTTCGTTAATAATATTAAATAAAGAGGATAATAATAAAGATTAGATATATTATTATTAAATTAATTTTTATCTTTATACTTAAGAAGTTTATTATTTAAGAAATTATATAAATCGAATTTATAACCTTAAGAAAGTTTAGCCATCATAAATACTAGGGTAATATAAAGAGATATAAATTAATAATAAGTAATAAAGTTATAGAGGGTAGATTTATATAAAAATATCTAGTTTTTAATAAAGAGGTTAAGAATTACCGTATTATCGTCGTAAATTTATATAGTACCTTTATCGCTCGTTATAAACTAAATATATAACGTTTATAGTATATTAATTTAAAAGGTTAAATAAAGATAAAGATAGATATTACGATAAAATAATTAAATAAATAATAACTCGATCGCCTTAATTATTACTTCGGGTATATAATAATAAATAAAATTTATTTAATTAAATAACTCTTAAATAAACGATCTATTATTATTTAATAACTAAAAATATATTTTTATACTTTTATAATAACTACTCTAATCCCGAATAATATCGATAATTAATATAATTATATATTATTTCTTAAGGTTAAAGATATTAATATTTAATAAAAGGAATAATCTTTTTAAAAGATAAACTTTAAAGAGAATTTAAATTTATATAAATTTAATAATAACTACCTAGCCGCGAAGTTATAAATAATTTCGAGAGTATTAAAAGATTAAATTTATATAATAAAGATTACGCCGGTTAAAAAAGGGTCTCTATATTACTAAAGTTTAAAAGAATTATATAAATATCGAATTTACTTAAATTAAATACTATTTAATAAAGGTATAATAATTAACTCGCGGTTATTTAGAGTATAAATTATATTTATTAATTATATATATAACGTAGAAGAGAAAGAGAAATATAAGGTTATAAAAAATAAAATTTAATTATAACTAGATCCGGGAAAATAAAGTTTAAATAATTACTAGTCGTTTATAAACAACTTTTTATATTTATAATATTATTATACTATTATTACTCGACGATTTAATTTTAAGGCGATAAATTTAAAGAAAATATTCGATAAATAATTATTCTACCTATAGTAATTCTTAGATATAAATATAAATACCGATATTGAAAATCCTATTATTATATTATATATATTATATTAAGGCGCGCCTAAGATTAGGGTACTCCTACGGAATATTAGAAACTAGATAAATACTCGTATAGAGGTTTTATATTTTACTTATTTATTAAAGACTTCGATAAATACTAATTTAAAATTATAACTTTTTAAAAATTAATAAAAAAGATATTAATATTCTATTAATTATTTATAATAACTATACTCTTATTTATAGAATATTAATTATTATAATTAGAAGTAGTAATTATTATTATATTTTATTTAAATTAAAAGTATTAAATTATTATCGACTAATTTAATTAAAATTATTATAAAGTTTAGATTTTGATTATAATTTTCGCCGTTAAGGCTACGGGCCTTAACCTCTAAAATATATATTAAAGAATATATATTATCGAGGGGATAATTAATATCGGTATATAAAACTAAATTATTAATTAGTTTAGATAATTAGGTAATCCGAATAAAGTAATATATATATATAAATATTATATTCATAATATATTTAATAATAAATAAATTATATAGAATATTAAGAAAATAATTTTAAAGGCTATAATTATCCTTAATTAGATAATTTTTAGTAAAGATAATAATAATCCCCTTATTATAAATATCTATTAGGTTATAGTACCTAGGGTATTTATAATAATATAAAAGTAAATATAAAACCTTTATAGAGAAAATAATCTTTAGGTTTAAATAATAGAATTAATTTCTAAAGAGTTAAAGCGAGGGCTCCGAGCCTCCTATTTCTAAAAAACTCCGGAGTACCGGAAACTATAATATAATATTATAATATAAATAGCGTAACTATACTATATACTCTTTTTATAGGATCTATATACTATATTTAAGAATAATTATAAAGTTAGCTTTAATATAATATAATAATTACCTCTCTTTTTAAAGATTTCGCCCTCGAAATTAATAAATATTAGTTTAACACTTTAATATTTTTAATAAAAGAGTATAATATAGGAGAGTCTAAATTAGATAGAGTATATACGTAATATCTATACCTCCTACTTAATTCTATTAATCTCCTAGTTTTATAATAATAATATATTAATAAAAAACCTCTAAACCTAATAGGAAAAAGGGAGGGAAATAAATTATATTTTAAAATTAATAATATATCGTATATACCTCGCGTGCTAGTATAGTTACATAGTTATAGATTATATTAAATATTCGATAAAAACCTTAAAACCTAAAGGGAAAAATAAGAGAAAGAATATTATAATTATTATTAAAATTTATAAATCTTTACTACTAGTAGGGCTTTAATAATATCGGCGGTAGAATAAATTATTCTACCCTATTATTTAGGAAGAACTCTAGTTATAGGAGTAAATATATATAGATAGTAATTTTAGTATAAATATAAAGCCTTCGCCGACCTTCTAACTTTTCTTTTTTTATAATATTCTATTATCTTCTATATATATAAACTCCTATATATTATTATTAATAATTATACTATATTTAGATTTTTATTAATTTATAATAGTCTTAATCTTATTTTTAATCTCTTTCTTTAAGGTCGTAAATATTATATATATATTCTATAAATAAAATTAGAGTTAATATATTATAATTTAAATAAATCTTTCTTTTCTTTTTTTAAATTCTCTTTTTAATTTCATAATTATTAAAATAAATAAATAGTTTATTCTATCTTTAAATAAAATACTTATCTATATTTCGAAAGAATTAATATTATTATAATATTTATTTTATTTTTAAATTATTAATTCTATACTTTACTTTATTAACGATACGTATATAACTAGATTATTTTAATATTTAATATATTAGTTTAATCTCTACGGTATACGATATTAATAATAGTATTTAAATATTTAATATATCCCCGACTCTCGCTCTTTATAAAATAATCGCCCGCTCTACTTTTACCTCGTCTTTATTTATACTTTTATATCTTTATTACTTTAAGTAAATAAACTTAAATAACTACGTCCTATATAATAAAATATTATATATAAAGTATACTTATTATATAAAGAATAAGTATCTATATTATTTTATATATTATTTATATTCTAAAATTAAATTATATTAATATATCTAGATTCCTTTTAAATTTTATACCTTTATAAATTTTCTTTTTAATTATTTAGAATATCGAGGCTCTAATAAATATCTTCGCGAGTATATTATTAAATATATAAAAATTATCGTAGCTTTCCTTCGGGAGATTAAACCTAGAAATAATAATACTAAAAAAGAGAAGGATATACTATAATTAATATCTCGATTTATTATAAATATTAAGGGTATAAATAATACCTTTCGTACTCTAATATATTAATATAGTTTAGATATAATTTATATACTAATAATTTTTTAGGGAGAGATTACTACCCGGGTATACTTCGGATTAGTGTAGAGTAGAGTAGAGATCGAGGTATAATCCCTACCCTAGCCTAGCGTAGGGATCTATTAACGTAGGGCCTAGAGTAAAATAAAATAAAATAGAGATTTATTAAGGGATCTCTACTACGTTAAAACGGATTTCTAATAATTATTATAATAACCCTAGGGACGTATTATAGTTACTATTACCTCTATAAATATATATACTCATAGCTACTATTACCTCTATAGATATATATATTTATAACTACTACTACTACTACCCCTATAGATATACGTATTTATAACTACTACTACTACTACTATTTCTATAGATATACGTATTTATAGCTACTACTACTACTACCTCTATAAATATATATACTTATAACTACTACTACCCCTATAGATATATATATTTATAGCTACTACTATCTTTATAGATATATATACTTATAACTACTACTACCTCTATAGATACGCGTATTTATAGAATAAATACTCGGACTTAATAATTAATCAAGTTAATATTAAAATTAAAACTATTATTAACTTAAAGTTAAATATAATTAAAGATTTTATTAAAAACGTAGTTTAATTCGTTTATTTTAAAATTAAGGGAACGCTTAAATAATAGTTTAATTTTAAATTTAAAACTAACTCTTTTTAAATATTTATTAATCTATTTCAATATTAGCGTTTTCTCTTAAATTTAATATTTTATTCTAAAGAATATTTCGATTTAAAATCGGTTAAAAAGTAAAGAGTAGAGAATAATAATAAATATTAATTATAATAATTATTGTAATAATCGTCTCTCTATAGTATAATCTATAATATATCTTATTATTAATCTATAATGGGGGTAGTAGTAGCTATAAATATATATATCTATAGAGGTAGTAGCAGCCATGAGTATATATATCTATAGAAGTAGTAGTAGTTATAAGTATATATATCTATAGAGGCAATAGTAGCTATAAATATATATATCTATAGAGGTAGTAGTAGTAGTAGTAGTAGTAGTAGTTATAAATATATATATCTATAGAGGTAATAGTAGCTATGAGTATATATATCTATAAAGGTAATAGTAGTTATAATATATTCTTAAGGTTATTATCTTAATATAGTAGAGATCCCTCGGTAAATCCCTACCCTACCCTACCCTAATTTAAGATAGGGATCGAATTATAATTTTTACTCTATACCCTACCCTACTTTACCCTACCCTAGTATTCCCTCTAGGGATCTCTATACTAATCCGAAATATATACCTAGGATATAAATATATTTTAAAATAAAACTATATAATATTAATTTAATAATTTATTTAAATCGACGGATAAAGATAAAATCGACGATAAAAATAAAAACGAAGTTAAAGATAAAGCTCGTATACGATATATATATAATATTTCTAAATATAACTCTCCTCTCGGCTTTAATCCCGCTATTAATTAATTTAATATATTTATTTTTAATAATCTCGATAATATCGAGATTATCCTTCTCTTTAATAGTATATAACGAGTTATAATATCTAGACGTAAAGTTTTTTTAATTAAAGATACCGTTACTCGCTTTAATCTTTTTAAGAGTTATTTTTAATATAATAATATAAAAAGTATAAATTATTATATATTAAAAAAAAATCTTTTTATAAAACTTTTAAGGAAGAAATTAAAGATAAAATTAAAGATAAAATTAATATTTTTATTTTTTATTTTATTTTTTATTTTTATTTTCTAATTCGACTCCCCGGCCGCGGTTATATTTATAAATAACCGAGTTTTTATATTAGGAAAGTTAGCCGCTTTAAATATAAACTTATTTATAAATACTTTATTAATCGTAAAAATATATCTCGCTCGAAGTCTATTAATTAAAAATAGCTAGTAGTAATTAATAATTAATAATATTTCCTTTTCTTAATAATATAAATATTAAAGAAAATACCTTAATAAGAATTAGACTAATTTAATTATATACCTCTAAAGAAGATATAGAATTATACGACGAGGGAAATTCTATTAAGGGTACGAAATTAATTAAAATAAAAAGAAATAAAGATAGTAGAGATAGAATTTAAAGTATTAAAGTAAAAAGTAGATACGGGCTATTAACGTATTTTAATATAACGAAGATATTATAATAAATAAAAGGGATTAATAATCGAATAAGAGAGTATAAAGGGGGTATAAAAACATTAGAAGAATTAATAATAATTATAATAAAAGTTATGAAAGATATAAAGTATAAAGAGATATAATAAATAATATACTATAAATTATAATTAACGTAGATTATACCGGGAATAATCTTTAATTATATATAAAAATCGTTAGAAAAACGTATACTTTAACTAGTTTAAATAAAATCGCTAAAATAAAAAGTCTAAAAACTTAAGGCGAGGAGTATATTTATATTATTAATATAAAGTTAAACTAATATTACCCGTAGAAATATATTTATTTTATCGAGGTATATAACCGAAACGAACCCCCCTCCCTCTATAATAACAACTAACGCGAAAGCGAAGGAATTAATAATTAGAATAAATAATATTAAGGCTAAAGAATAATTTAAGAAGATAATTAATTTTTAATTAATTAAAATATTCTAGAACGAAGTTTATTTAATAATAAAGTCGATCGTCGGAGTAAAATAAATAACGAGAAGAGACTTCGTTTTATATTATATAATAATAAAGGTAAAATAAAAGTTAGAGAAAATAATTAAATAAATAAAAAATATTAACCCCTCGGCGAGAGTATTAAAATAAATTTATATAATAATAATATATAATATAAAGAAGGAGGCCGTCGATATAAATAATTAAAAAATAATAATAAAGATATTAAAAAAAGATAATTATAAGTTATACTTAGGATTAAATATTATAAATATAAAATAACTAGGATTCGTCTTTAAATTAAACGAATATAATTATAAAAAAAAGTATTTAATACTCTTTCTTAAGATCCCGGACCTAGATATAATAGATAGACTAGTAACGGACGGGTTTTTAGAAAACGAATAACTATTATTATATAAAAAATAAAAGAGAATAAATAACCCGAGGTAGTATTTTAATTATTAGGGGTATAATTATATAATTATAATTTATAAAAACTAGCCTAAATACGGGATATATATAAAATTATATTAATTATATAAATATAATATAGAAAGCCCGAAGGAAAAGCGCTACGCGGTCTATTTTAAATATTATAAATTTTAAAATAAAATATACCTAATTAGGTAAAAGGAGATATACCGAATTAAATAAAAATTAGAGAATAAACCTAAGTAATTCGCGGTATTACCGAGAATAATAACCCTAAACTCCTAGGTATAATTAACTAGCGATAAGTTTATATTAATACCGGCTAGAGATACGAGGAAGAAGAAAATAATAACGGATATAATTAATAAAGTCTAAAATATTATTACTATATTTAGGAAAATAGGGAGGCCGAGATAAAATAATAGGCTAATAATAATACCTAGGTAAATAATCCTTTAAGTTTTAAATAACTTTCTAGGAATAATATTTAATTAACTAAATAAAACCGGCTAATATTAATACTATTAAATAACTAGGAAATAAATAAGGAATTTACGAATATAATATTAACGCGTAATAAATTATAATACCTAATTTAAAATCGTATAATATAATATTAAGAAATAATCGAAGTTAATAATAAAATTACTTTAGAACGAGTAAATTAAAAATATCGATATTTTAGTTATTTAAGAGCCTAGTTAGAACCCTATTATTTAGGCGCTATATAATAATAATATTAACTATTTCTACCTAGTATATAAAGGAGGCCTAGAGACCTATATATATTTTTATATAAATAAAAGAATCGATATAAATTATTAAAAACTAGTCTACTATAAAGGTAATTTATATTTTATAAAGATTATATTAAAAGAGCGAAAAAATAAAAACGAATCTCGATTAAATAAAATGAAAAAGAAGGAGGTTATTAGTCGAGAAATCCTTTATTATAAAAAAGTATAGATTTATAATATATATAATTTATTATTAATATAATATACCTCGACCGATAATCCGTTAATATTATTATTATTAGAGGAAATACTAGCGGAGGAAAACGAGTATATTTTTTTAAAAGATTTTAATCTTTATTACCTTAACTAGAATAATACTAGGCGATATATATATTATATTATAATTAATTATCTCCTAGGGATAATAAAGTCGAGGGAAATAAAATTAAAGTTATTAAAAATATCTATTATATAAAAAGCCTAAGGATACGAAAATATAATCGATTTATCGTTTTTTATAAAAGGAGTATATTAGGTTATAAATAATTTTATAATCCGCGAAGATTTATATTATAACTCCTACTATAAATTAATAATAACGGAATTCGAGTAGGTATAAAAAGAAATAATATTATATATTTATTATACTTAAAAGAAGATTAAGAATAATATTATTTAAAAGGAAATATAATAAAACGTAAAATCTCTTTATTGAATATTAGGGAAACTAAAATTTAAAAGTAGAAAAAATATCGACTAATACCTAGATAAAATAATAAAAGACTTTTAAAAAATTATTTAAATCTACGATCTTATAGGCCCGTTTATACTAAAGAGCCAAATCTTACTAGAATTCCTATTATATTAATATTATATTAAAAGTAAAGGAATATATAAAGGAGTATAAATAAAATTAAAATATCTAGTTAAGAGAGGCCCTAAATATAATAAATAATAAAAGAATATATATAATTTAAAGAACGAAAATATTCTCTTAACGGGAGAGTATATATAAAGTTTTATTAAAGCCGGCGGGAGTATAAAAGCTCGCGAGATAAAAAAAGGAGAAAAATAATTATCTTAAAAAACTTTTTTAATTCTTAATTATTAAAGATAATAAAAGAGGAAAAATTAAAGACTTCGAAAATAAAATGAAAACTTTATAAAAAGTATTATTCCCCCCTTTACCGATAGTAGATTTAAATAATATCGACGGAATAAAATATTTAGAGCCCGTTAGAATAAACTAGGAAATAATTAAAATAAAAATATATAAAATAATATAATACCTAATTACTAATAAAGCGCTAGGAATAACTAGAATCCCGAATCGATTCCTAAACATTATAATAAAAACGGGAATAATAAATATTATTATTTATTTATTCTATTTATTCTATTTATTCTATTTATTCTATTTATTCTATTTATTCTATTTATTCTATTTATTCTATTTATTCTATTTATTCTATTTATTCTATTTATTCTATTTATTCTATTTATTC
>JAABUK010000897.1_pt1 | contig 59916 bp, 62 predicted proteins | sample 5559141 | NCBI WGS metagenome assembly JAABUK01 (sample SAMN10711869, study PRJNA513367) | rock metagenome | isolation source: Antarctica rocks | place: Antarctica: Victoria Land, Pudding Butte nord | collected 2016-01-03
AGCTACCACGTCCATCAAATGTCAGTCCCATTATTCCATTTCGTTATAATTACTTCGCACAGGGCTATGTTCTTACCCACCCACCAAATTCCCCAATAGTACCCAAGATCTGGAGATTCAGCCGCCGGATACTAAAGCGCCATTGTCCCCAGTGTCCATCCGTACTCTTAAAGTATACGCTGCCAGCTTTCTGCTCGGGAGGGATGTACCAGCTACCACAACGCTCGTTTGCGATAAGAGGCAAGCTAAAGCTACGAGCGACATCTTGGACGAAGATAGCATCGTGGTGGATTGACTGCAAGCGATTACTAGTGGAAAGCGTCGAGCTCTTGAGGGAGGAAAGAGTGCTGGAGAGGTTTTGCGAAGCGGTGGGAAGAAGGAGAGAAGCTATCGAGTTTGGGAAGGAGGTTGTTGCCGCCATAGACGGCTTTCTCGAAACGTCCTATGCTGGTACTGTAAAGTGCTGCTTTTGCTCTTCCCAGTGGAGAATCGAGGCTGCTGCCAAGACATCGCTCAAAAAGGCTAGAACTAGTTCTAGCGTATAGTCGCTGGCATCCTCGGCATCCAAGCATATCAAACTACTTTTAGGGCGCCCGGGGGGTAGGATAAATCATTCCAGGACGGTTATCCTAGTAGAAAGGCTTCTAACACCCTTTTATAAAAGCGATTATGCTAGTATACTTATAAGTAGCTAATATTACATATAAAAGAGTATTACTTATAACACTTTTTGTAGATAAGATAGTATCCTAGTACTATTAGCGATTGTAGATATTTCTACGCTAAGGATATCACCTAGTAAAGAGTATTAGTATATAAACCTTAATTTAACACGCGTTAAGCGCTTTTCAGGTAACGTGTACATCGTTACCTACTAACACTAGTAATTATTAGAGGTTAGATTCAGTCGATTCAGGTGATTTTCTCGCGGGGGTGACCTCCTAAATACTGTGCGCGCAGTAGTGGTAGCCGGTACCTATAACGGGGAAGGTATTAGGTAGTATAGCGTATATAGTTAGCGCTATCTTAAATACGGCTAGTCAGCCATTTCCTTCTATTTCTAAATGTAAATATTTCCTTAACACGATATTTTTAGTAAGAAAAGTATCGTCTTAGATCTTTAAATACCGATCTCGTAGCCCGGATACTGTATATATATACCCTGGGGTACTTTATTCAAGGAAATCTATTGGCTAAGAATATCTACAGATATCCTCCCTGTATGATTTATCCTACCCCCCAGGCGCCCTAAAAGTACACATGTCTAGATTCACCGTAATAGCTTGCCTTTGAGAAACTGATGAGAAGGTCGGATTGCTTTGGATCTGTAAGATTATGCCCGCAATGAATGGTCCGTCGCTCACAATGATTTGGGTTTGATAGGGAGAAGTCGGGTATCTAGCATTGAATGTCTCGCAGGAAATTAGACGAGGTCAACCAATTTATAAGGCCATTGGTCACATATAGAATGCCTTGGCTGGTCGTTCGATCGGTTGTAATCTATACTACGCGCAATTCATCTTCCTCCTTCCAAGTTTTCTCATCACCAGGACTTCTCTCGACATCATCCTCACCCACCATCTTACCCTCGATTGTTACCGCTGCCCCCTCTTCGCTTTCATAAACCTCATCTGGTAGGACCGCCCTTGGTATTAAAGACTCTGTCGGCTTCCAAATTGTCGAAAGAAGTACATATATCATGCTCGTAATCACGAAGCCCAAGATCCAGGCGAAGGTATACGGGCGCTTTCCCACGCCGACATCAATCGATGGATTGATACTATTGATGAACCCTGGCAGATTAGGCGCCACGCCGATTACGAATGCGAGTAGGGCGCGGAAATTGATGCCGTAGGTGTAGCGGTATATGCTTGAGGATCAATCAGCGCTCGCTGCCAGCAGGGACGGATGCAGAAGGTGAACAATACCTTTCAGGATGGTACAACGCAACAACATCATACTTCATGTCGTGCACCCACCAGAAGTCCCACACCAAAATCGCAGCAATAGGCCCCAGAAACACACTGTAAGCAGACATGAAGTTCAAGAAGCCACTCGCCGTCGCCAATATCTTCCATGGCACCATGACCCACGCAATGAGTGCGCATATCAGCTGCCCACGGCGAATGTTGATGTAGGCAGGAAAAAGAGCGGCTAGATCGTTGGCTGCAGAGAGACTGTTTGCTGAAATGTTGACCCCGAGAGCAGCGAGGCAAAAACCGAAACCAGCGAAGAACTGGCACGCTCGGTTCGGCCAATTGCTGATGAGTGTTGCTGGGTTCCAATCTAATTGCCCATAATGCTCTTGGCCGGCAGAAGTAGCCGCAATACCGATGAAAGAGATGAAGGTAAACACAATAGGTAGCATTGGCACGTACAACCACTGCCATTGCACACTCGCCTTGCTGTATCGCGAAAAATCAGGCATGTTCACAGAAAGTGTTGCATAATTACCTATGACGGAGGTCAGCGACGACAACCAAGCGTACGAATATGCTGAGCCGGTGATTGAGGCTTTCGCGCTACTGCCGAGAAGAGGTCCGCCTGTGCCGCCAGTGGATCGGAAGGACCAGATGAGGATGGCGATGAAGCAGATGGGGACGATAATGGACTTTGTGATGAATAGGTAGCGAAGGCTGTTGGGGTGCATGTAGAGGAAGGGGATTTGAATCAGCCAGACTATCGCGAGGACCGGTCAGTGTGCCTCCCCAAATTCGTCGTTCAATGCGGAAACTAACAGATGAAGAACGAAACCATCTGAGCCGTGGTGATGCCTTCGCTCACAGGGATTGTATTATGCACACGCGCAAAGCTGGGCCAGATTGCTGTAATCATGACCTGCACGACGTCACCGCCATTGACGGTTTGAATCGCGAACCAGAACATTGCCAAGATCACTCTGGAGATGATAGCCACTGTGCATCATATATCAGCCTCCATCATCCTTCATCCCTGCTTCATTTCTATTCCCACAACCCCCATGAAGGTAGAGCTGGCGTACCATAACTTCCCCAAAATCCCCAGCCCGCTCTCGCCAGCACAGGGAATGGTGCATGATATAACACTCCCGTCGCGCCATTGAGACTGATAACCACAGACACAATCAAGAAGGCTGTAGCCACTATGCCAACCGCGTCCTTATAGGATAACCCGATAGCGATGATCGAGCTGGCGAATTCCCAGGTAGCAGCATTGAAGGCATCACTGAACCAGTAGGCGATGAGTGCATAGACGGACCATTTGCGGTCGGAGCGGCGGATGGGATCAAGGTCTAATATGCAATTGGGTATCAGTATAAAATCCCTACCCTCAGAGAGCTGACATGCCTTTGTTACTCCATCTCGAAGCGCCTACAGCACCTGAGAAAGCAGAGGGGACTTGTTCAACATGTAGATTGGGCAAATGAAAGCGCGGACGCTGCACGTTGCGAAGTCGACTGGCCATGGCCATTGTGCATAGACAGCGTCTTGCCGACTGGGGACCTGCATGGCGATAATATGGCTCTTATTCAGAGGGATGTTATCGCGGAACCATGCATGCTTATCAACGAAGACCAGGATGGTGCAGATACGCGGTTATCGCTATGGTCGCGGCAAGCTATCAGATAGAGTCAAGTAAGTAGAGTAAACAGTCACCTGCCTAATTGGGCTTAGCGGAGCACGCTAAGGGATGGTGGAAGTCCAGGCTCGGTGCTCGTAGTCTAGCACGCAGATGGTAAAATGTTGCGTGCATGAAATGGAATCTCTTTGGCCAGCTATAGATTCGGGCTAGGGAAAAGTTGCTTCTTTATCGGCCTGAAAGGTGGAATTTCTTAGAAAGAGGTACCAGATACCTTCTGACTGTCTCGTAGACATAACTAACTGGAGGAACGGACAATACTCGCAACGCTTCCATCTACCGAACAGGTAAATTCCAGTATAGAGATTCTGAACAAGAATCTTAATAACTATCTGATGGGCGTAGCAGCGTTCTACCGATCAAAGAAGTATTCCCCATCTTAGATATCTTGCAAATCTAGGAGCCAAAGAGAGCTCGTTTCACAGAGGTGTCAACGAGCATTTGAGCGGTGGGTAAAGGTCATCATATCGGACTCGATCAAAGCGAAAGTACGGGATGGCGAAGTTCGAGGAGGTCGTTTCACTGATTAAGACAAAACAAAGGTTATACGCATCTGTTGCTGATGACTGGGATTGGTTCATGCTATCTGACATTGACTGTTTGTATCGTGATGCTCATTCTGCTTTGCCCTACCATCTGATGAAAGAAGAAGAACGCTCGTTGAGACCTGTGAAAGTCATCTGCTTGTGTGGTGCAGGCCTTTCTACTCCCATGAAATCTTTCTCATGCGGCTAAACATTCTATATCGCAACCTGCACTCTGAGTAATCATCGAAGGCAAATATCGCAGACACGCTCAAAATCTCTACAATCTGGTCAGTAAAGGAGGCTTGTGAAATTGAGTCCTCCAGACATACCAACCAATCTGCGGCATATTCAGGCACTTGACTTCCTAGGAAAACTCATTGGCAGCCACGGCAATAACACAGAAGATGGCGAGTCCTTTCTTGCATGAAGTAGTCTTGGAAGATCCGGACCCGGTCGGCTTTGCTGTGGCTTTGGCTTTGGCCGATGCAGAGCTGCTATCCATGCTAGTCGTTGACATCGTTGCTATGGTGTTCGTGCCCAGAGTGGATGTTGAGGTACTACCTGGAACGGTCACGATTGAAGTGATGGTTGGGCTAGGACTTGAGGTTATGCTAATGGCTGACGGCGATGAAGTCGTGGTGAGGGTAGCTGTCGCGGTAGGTATGATCAAGGGTGTAGTATCTGACAAGATTGCTATGGGTACGTTGGTGTTTATGCGTGTGGTTCCCTCGGTGGATTGCTGGTAGTAGCTGCGAGCCGCAGAAGCCGCTGCTGAAACTCCAGCTTCATTTGAGTAGGTTGTGAAGCCGATCGAAGTGTGTACCACAGTTCCACTAGTGATCACGGAGGCCACTGGGAATTCGATTGGCAATGAGGTTGTCGGTGCACCTGGCCCGGCTAGGGTAACAGACAGCGAGGGAGGAACGAATATGTAGTCCCTGCTGCTGACAGTTGGCGTGGCAGTCGGATTCAGTAGTGATGTCAAAGTAGGAGGCATGAACACATAGGGCTCGCTGATGATTCCAGTTGCTGAAGTCATCGTGGCTGCGTTGGCGGCAGTATGGAAGGTTAGGACGTATGAGTATGCTTCGGACATCTAAGTTCTTCCGAGTGAGCCTATAAAGTTTTCAGTAGTCTCGAATCACAATGTTGGAAGGATGTGACACATACAGAGCCTTTTGCTTGAACAGTCGAGATGTTTAAGGTGATTTGACTTCGACTGACAGACCTGTGCAATTGGAACGCGAGTCTTAAAACTAGTAAACTACCAGCAGTGACAGCAAAGTTGTCGAGTACTGATTCGCGGACTTCTGAGTAGGCGATGGCCGTTCTTCCTTGTTGATGACGGTGAGAGAATGCGGCCCGAGGTTCTTGTATCTCAGATGTTATGTGTCACCTGAGAGTGTTGATGTGCTACCACGGGCGACCAATCCGCGCATAGTCATCCGCGTGTGAAACACAGTGGCAAATACATCACTCTGTCACCGACCCTCAAAGTGACAGCTCTTCGCAGAATGGTTTTGGCCTGAAGCCAATGCTTTGGTCCAAGAAAATTGATTCATAGCATGCTTAGAATAACACCACTATTGAAGAGAATTAGAAGCGACGATTGTCCAGATTTTTAATACGCAACAAGTGAAATAGCTTCAGATCACGATTCAGCATGCATGTTCAGGGATGTTCTTCGCAGATGAATTCTCTCGCGTCCCAGGCTGGTTTCAAGTTGAATTTAGCTAGAGTCAATTATTCTCTAGCCAAGATCTCAAGTTTTGCATAACACTCAGATAATTAGAGATAATCTCTAGTCAGACATGATTTGGGTGTGGAGATTCCATAGAAAAGTTGACTATTTGATTTCCAAGGTCTTCAGTAAATTTGACGTCGTCTCTAATGCAAGGTCTCCAACATTTCCCGTAGATGAGCATTCTCCTCAATAGGCCACTGCGTGTGTCCCGATGTCAGGTCCTTCAAGATTCGAAAGATAACCATGTATCTTGAAGCGAGCCTTCATAAGTTTTTGTCGCTTTCTTTACTTAACGTTCTAAAATATGCCAGACGGCATTAAAACCTCCGAGGCAGGATTTCTTCCGTTACAGAGCCTCTTTTCTCGTCAGGGGCTCGAGCCTGGCTATCTGTAGTCCTTCTCTCGCTAAGCGCTATCGTATATGCTTGATTAGACTCGTACCTCTAAGGAATTGAATTTTCTTCTAGAGTGGATAATCGTAGATTTCTCGAAACCTCGTAAGACGCTCCTGCAGACTGCTGAGGTCAAGTCCAGGGAGAAATCCAGTAACTGATAGCGGAATCGCTGTGAGAAGAGGAAACGTCTACGCTGAGATTGTGGAGAGACTGCTGTCTTCAGCACGCGTATGAAAGTCTCTTATCAGACTTAATATTAGAAAGACGGCATTTTGAAAGAAGCATACGTGCTTCGTAGACCCTATGATCACGAGATCCACCTCAAGATCAATGTTTAAAGGAGCAAAGGATATTCATATCTTAATCTTGAGACAGATATAGCTCGTAAAGTAAGGTGGTAAGTACCTCAAGGTTCTGAAGATTGCATACAAGCAAACCTTGACTCGCCTATTCCTCTTCCTCACAACCGGGTTGGAGCTTTGTCCAGCTGTAATACTAGCGTGTGCAGAAGAATTCGGCCACAGCCTGTAGACGTCTTATTGACCCGGAGCTCTTCTGTATCTCGCTCAGCCGGCCCATGAGCTACTGTCCTATCTTGATCTTGTACTGCTAGTAGTATGAGTGAGGCTAATAAGAGGCATAACGGGCAATATACTCACGACCGGCGGAGCGAGATCGTATATAAGAGTGTCAAGTGCCATTCAGGATATTCATAAGCTGTGGCGGAGAAGATGTCTGGATTCACGTGATTCCAGGTGAGGAAACAATATTTTCTCGCGCCAAGGATTCTAATGTCTTGTGCACACGCTAATAAGCGCTTGGCGCGCGTTTGCCTCGCGCTAACCTTCTCCTCGTTCTGTCCGCTACAGAAACGTGATTCGACGAGCAAGTGAGTACGGTGTCTCCACTAAGCCCGCAAGGCAGCTATTTTCGCAAAAGATGACGAAACACGTGTTTTCGAAGTGTTTTCTTCGTGCTGCACATCCACGGGGCGTCCACATGAAAGAGGAATGAGCCAAGATCAAGAAGAATGCCCTTCATCTGCAAGCACTGGAGCTTCATCGGGAGACGAGAGGATTTACGGTTGTTGAGCTTGGCGCAATATGATAAGAACAAGCCGTGCTGCGTCCCGAAATCAATGGTAGACAATGGTGATCCGACATAATTAAGTTCTAATCGAGAAGAAGCTGGCGGCTCGCTGGACAAGTGATGCAGGTGCATCTTTCCTCAGGTTGTGTGGCCGATGAAGCTTCTTTCTCACCGCGTGATCGTTACTCCACTCCTTCGTCGTCGAATAGGCTGGCCATATCATCGACCATCTCCTCTTGGTTCTCGACTAAGTCTAGGACCCCCTCTGCAGAAGCTCCTGGGCACTGCAAATCCTTGGTTGGTACGTGTCTTTGAAGATGTACTGGTCCAACCACGTTCCTATCCCTGTCATCTTCTATCGAATCGGCCACAGGTTCTGTAGCACTCTCAAGCTTTGCGTTGATATATATATGTGTAATCGCCCAAACGTGTGGCTTGCCGACGATATCTCTTTCGGTTGCCCATGTGAGACTCGGGGAATCAATCTCGGTACCAGCTGGTACTGGCCATGCACTCCGGGGTCTGCCGTCTTCGCTACGTCTAGTTCTGAAGCTCCGGATAGACTGTATTCCAAGCCTTTGGGTTGGCCCTGGTGCTACTTCTTTGAACGTTGTTTGCTACATGCAGGGTTCTGAGCATTACATCGTTTTCGGTCGAGTCAGATGCGTTCGACTTTTGCGCGAATCCTTCCCCCTATGCTGTGCTGTGCTCTTGGCAAAGGAAGCAGCCGGCCACATGGGTCTTGAGATGCCTCCTTGTGGCTATGCATAAAGATTTTGAACACTTCCGTTGAGCTTTGGCTTCGAAGTGGGGCTCTCCACATGATAACACCGAGACAGTAGTCGCTTTTGCACTTGCGGTACAGCTCATTAAGCTTGGACTGATCTTGAAGTGATGTCTCTGATTTCTTAAACCGAGAGTTGGCTATGACATATTGAGCAACGTTGACTTCAGGGTTCGGCTTCCAAGCTTCATGCGTTGTGGTATCTCTCCTTTCTTTGCCAATCTTCCGACGCATTCGTTCGTGGGGTCATATGATAAATGGCTCTGCTGTCTGGGGATTGCCACCCTTTCCGGCAGTTGTACCTTGTTCGGTCAAGCCTGCATTGCTATCGAAATATACTCCGTCACCTCATCACTACGTGTTCGCTTGTTGAAGGATGCGCTGTCGGGCAACTTGAAGTCATTGGAGGGCGGAATGACTTCCCCGTCAAAATCAGTGAATGGTGGGACCGAAATGTCATTCCAAGTACTGAGACCGCATTCGTCTCCTAGGTCGAAATTCCAAAAAGAAACAAGAGCCTGTAGACTTGATTGGTCGCGTATCCCGGTGGCTTGATGGTATGAGCATAGATGGACATGAGGCAAACCGAATGCCTCATTGATATGTTGAAAGTATTGTCCGCTTGCGTCGCCCCCTGCAACGTCGTGAGCGTCCTTTGACTGCTCGAAATATCTTCCAGAATGATCATACTCTCCATTGTATGCAATTGTCCACACGAAGAAAAATACGGCAGGCCATGAGGCTTTGTCCTGGAACTGGTATGTTTCATAATCTGTGGCGAAGTCTGGTTTTATGAAGGGACCAGGAGGGTGAAAAAAATTCTTGAACTCGGTTTCCCGCCGCCCTGAGATCCCGACAGGCCTTGAAACTTCACCCTGATATGGGTATTTCCTGAACCTGTAGATTCACACGGAGAGGAAAGACGTGAATGGTATTGACGCAATGATGATGGCTCCTGGCATAACGAGATTGTGCAACCAATTCCTGTGGCGGTCGGGTGCTGCCGGTATAGTGGTAATCGATGATATACTGGCACAAGCTGGTACTTCTATACAGAAGTCTCGTGATTCGACATGACCGTGTTAGGTTTCCGTCTCCATGATGTTAGCCTTGGTCTACATGTGCTGAAAGCTGTTGCACTCACTAGATACTGTATCCCTATATCCCAACATATAGATCTTCTGGCGTTACTGTTCGAGCATCAAGGGTCAAGAGGGCCGGCGATGACGCCCATTGTATTCTACCAGAAACATCTCGTTCCGTTCTGAGGTGTTGAGGCCATGGATCGTCAAGACTCGTTGTGGCGGTGTTGTTTTATATTGATCGGCGTGATCCTGGGAATGAATGCAACAGTGAATACCCACAGTCTCGGCTTGTATCTATGGGGATGATTTACGGGACAGGAAGCGGCGGTGGGAAGTATGCAATTGTGTTAGAAGAAGTGAAATGAATTGCTCTCAGCAGACCGTTTCGAATGTCGAGGAGCCGAAGGTGATGTCGGTAGAGGGAGCTGTTCACCAAAGTATTGACGCAATTGAGTGCTGCAGATGCTGGTGCCCAGATTATCGCCTTGGTTGTTCTTCAGGAGTTCCAGATGTGGCAAAGAGAATGAATGGCCTCCGCCTGCTCGATCATGCAGGCTTGACTAGGACCGAGACGCTCAATGCTTTCGACCATTATGTATGAGGAACGATGGCCATTTAGCTGGGCTTCGAAGATGGAGTAGCGCTGTGCGCCAAGACTTTGGGAGAATTGGCTAATAAAGTCTTGGGCGGTGGTTGCAGCCAGTGCTTAACTACTGTCTGGATGACATAATTCGGTCGCCTTTCCAGAGGGTAATTCTGTCTCTACGGAGTAATGATAATTAGGGAGCACAGGCCTGTTGGAGCCGGTAGTCGGGTCAAATATAATAAGCTACGAGATAATACTGCTGCGAGCAAAGAAGCCTCTAAGGCGGACAGACACCTCGAGACAAGCGTGAAAGAGCCTCTGCAGCCGTATCAATAATCACTACGGCGAGCGATCGTTCTGGGCAGTCACAACTCCTCCTCTTGATCCTCCTCCTCTTCTCGAAATGTTATGAGACCCATCGCGCGGTAGCGCTCATCTAACAAGAACGAACGCTCTACAGGCGGGTACCTAGCTATGCGCTCTAGAAAGTCACCAGGCAAATCGAATATCTCCTCGTTCGGCAGTCTAACAATAGGCATGCGATGGCTGCGCCTCCAAGCTTTGTAATATTTGGCATCTTTCATGTGGGGTGGCCAATCTTCCAGTGACGTGTACCATTTTGGTAGTTGAATAAGCTACGGTGCTCTACCATTCGGCCTATCGCTCCAATCGTACTCTTCGAAGCTCGCACGTAATTGGGTCCACTGCCGGAGGTAGCTCTCGGTTGAATCTGTCTGTGGCGCTGGTTCGCCTACATACTCGAAAAATGCCTCGCGGGTTGCCCGTAGAGCCTCCGTGATGCTCTGGCGCTCTGACTGGGTTTGGGGAACGACATTTCGGCAGTTGATTTTGGCAGCTGGGGCGATGTCAGGCTCGTCGATTGTGTTCACCTCTAAAGTCGTTGCTTGCGGTTCACTCTCAAGTTTAGATCGAGAGGCTTTGGTGGTCTTAACAATCGGTGTCTCCTGGTAAGCCGGACGACGCTGCCTCGCTTGGCCTTGTGGGTCGGATAGGACGCTGACGTCTGGTGGTGGGTATGGACTTTGAAAGAGGTGCAGATCAGATTGTTTGTCGGTCCCTGAAGAGCGGTCGTTACCCGCTGCTGCGCTCTGGATCAAGCATCGAAGACCTTCATAGGGTTTATGAAGATATGGAAGAATCTCTCCAGCTCCTTGGGGGCTCTCGTCTCCGCGATTTGCCTCATGTTGACTATCGTCGCCATCTAGATCGTCTTCTGGGTCTCCAAGCATCCGAGGACGCTTCGCGAAGATTTCCCAATTTCCATTGTAATCGCTCTGTCCCTCGCCGAGATATGCTCTTACCTTCCGTCGATGGTTGTCGAGATCATCATTATGAACAAGGAGACCGCTAAAGCATCCTTCTTTTTCATCCTCTGGGGTTGGTGATTTTCTATCTGCTGTAATCGGCTGAGATCCTACATCCACAGTCACTGGTGCCTCAAGCTCTTGATCCTCTTCATGGTCGCTCAACCCACCATATGCATCATTGAGCCGTTGAGAAGATGGAGGGTGTTCAAAATCATCCCACTCAATGTCACCCGACAACGATCCGACGTCCGTCTCTTTGTCTTTATAATTCCACATCTCACTGTCCGTTTCCTCGCTTGGAATAGACATCTCTCGAGACACCGGGAATTCTTCTCCGGGAGTTGGCTCCTTGTACTTGCAATGCTCTCGGTGTACCCTCGTGGACTTGATCTGACCATCAATTCTGTCAATTCGCCTCCTATGCTGCTGCATACCCTTCGCTTTCTTCTGTGCCCGCATACTCGCTTGCACTTGCTGAGCAAGGTTTGTTGTGAGGACACGATTGTATCCTTCCTGGCGTTGCATCGCCGCAGTGTGACTTCCAATGTGCTGTGCGCTCATGTTTTGAGCGTCTTCGCCAGTGGTCATATGGATTCGCTTCCGATGCTTCATGCCTCGAAACGCGGTTTGACATGGTGAGTCCGCGTGTACTTTGGAACCAGGGGTATCCTCGCGGCCCACCTCGTCATCACTTCCTTCCGCTTCTTCGTGGCTTCGCTTTCGAGACTTCCCAGTTCTCGATAGTCCGATTACCGCTGCAAGGGTTTTCGGGGGAGAGTTGGCTTGATCCCCTTTCTTCACCTCCTTCTGCTCTTCTGTCCCGAGATCTCTTCCAAATGGTTTCGTCGAGTTACCATTCGTCTCTGGATCGACACCCTCAGATCTCATTAGTTTCAGTGTTCCCGCCCTCAGCTTTCCTTGGCGTTGGATCCATGCTATGCAGCCCGCTTTATCTCTGAAGCGCTGCATGGGCATATTGATAGTGGCATTCTTGTGTGGGAGAGCTTCACGGATAGTACGGCCGTTTACCGCTCTGAAGTGGTATCTGACCATACGGGCTCTCACTAGCTGACGTTAGTACGAGACTTGTGGTACTGGGCGGCGCCAACTTACTATCTTCCTGCTCGAGACCAAATTTTCGCCTCCATGCTTCCATCAGAGCCCCAGGGGTAATTGAACTCAGTGTTGTAGGTATGTTCCAATTCAAAACAGGGTTGTTTTGATGATTGAGGACAACCATACCGTCATGCATCATGAACCCTGGGCGGGCACGCTTCGCTGGCTTTTCTGGCGGATCGAATTCGTACAGAATGCTTGGCCTATCCTCACGCTTTGGACCCCAAGTTCGATAATCTATATGGAAGGAGGTCACATCGTGGGGCCCTGAGCCAGCTTCGTGGGGGTGATCTGGCGTTGTTAGTCAAAGCTTAACAAACTCAATGGTGAAGCAACGTACCATAGTACCCTGAGGGGTGAAAAGCTTGAGCCCGTGAAATCAATTCCGCTCGAATATCGTGATGGATCACTGCACGATCTGCGACAGGTCAGCATACTGTATACTGGGACCAATCGGGCAATCCGAGACTCACGCCAGCCTTTGGTCTTCGGATTTTGCCATTCGAGATACCCATTGTCCTTTCGGACTCTGCCGGGCTTTTCGACGTGCTGTACACCTTTCACGTCGTGTATCACGAATTCGGCATGGTCAACATCGTAGTCGTTCTCTTCATTGTCAAGATCCTTAGAGCCTTCAAAACAGCTATTTGCTTCATCATCGGCTTGTTCAGAGGTTTGGTCTGTAGACGGCATGGCTCCCACCCAGTCTTCCGTATCATCCAATGTCAGTGATGAGCATCGATGAGGTATCAGTTTCGGGGCACTAGGCTGATGGGGAACGATCTGGCTGCTTGCGTCGTTATAGGTGTGATACTGCAACGGCACGCTGCCACTTGCGAAATCGGATTCTTGCGTCGAATTTGGGCCATATCCACACGATGGTGGTACATAGGCGCAGAATGACCCGGAGCGGTCGTTACTGAAGGTGTTTGGGTCCTGTGTGAAAGGCCCGCTAGGGATTGAAACCCCTGTGTAAAAGCTGCTACCATAGCTGTGTTGGCTTCCTAGCATGTCCCTTGAGGTCAGTATCAACTTATAACGTTCATAGCACTTGTTGCTCACCGGGCTCCTGAGATAAATCCTCTCCCTGATAAGCAAATTCTTCGCTAGCATCGTCAAAGTAGGCAATAGACTTTCGATATCCTGCCATGCTGGTTTGGGCTACCACGATGGCTGATACCGACTTAGGAGGCAAGGAAGTTTCGACGTGTTCAGAGATCGATGGATGGCGTGGGAAAGACTCGTGCCCAGGGAGCAAATCATCCGACTAATGCAATGGCAGTATGCTGTCAAAGTGGATCGAGTTTCCCAATAAATTCAGCAAATGTTCGAGCCTTCCCGGAATTTTGTTTAGTGATGTCCGGATTATTTGCGTGGGATGTTGAAAGTCATGGGAGGAACATATTTGATAATACAGGTGCGGAATCTGGTAGGTTTGTATGCATACGATGCGAAGGTTCAACACCTAGAGTGTTGATGCTCGCGAGTGTTCAGGCCGAAGGTGTCGAGCGGCCTGCTGCACGCATTTTTTCAGGGGGGCCGACTTTGAGGCTCCAGAATTGATGCAGTTGCTGCAGTTGCTGCAGAGGTAGATCGATTCGCTGCATGATGTACGATAGGGTTGTGCGACTGTTTTTGCTGAAGCTGTACAGCTTGCTTTCCTCAAAAAAAAAAGGCGATCTGGAGAGTCCTTGATCATGATACAGACATCTATGATGTAAGCTAATACGTATTTCTAGGCGCGTGGAGGTGCTTGTAATTACTGACAAAGTTGATATGTCGATGTGCAAATAGGGAAAGCTTGGCGCGGCCATTCTGGCGAAGAAACGGACATTAGCTCCACTGGACCAAGTAGAAGCGACAAGATCTCTCGTAAGAGCATGGGGATAAGATCTTGTACTAGTCGATCAGTATAGCTTTGTTCAATGACACAGTGGGACGAAGTTAGAAGCGGTAAAAGATATTGTTGCTAACAATTGCACACATTGTCTGAGAAGAGCTTGTTCCAACTGTGAGCCAGCCAATATTCGAAGCTATGTATATATAAGAATGGACAGAGAGGATCAGTATCAAGTTCAATTGAGAATTTGTATGTTTCTTGTATTGCTTTTAAGGTACAAGATGTTCTAACAAAGGTAGTTAAGGGATCGCCACTCGGTCATTGCTCTTCGTCCCGGTGTTGGCTTTCTCCAGCCTGGAAGAGTAGCGCCGCATGTCAATGACAGGATATCAGAAATCCACCCTCGATACCTAAGTGAGCAGAGAAGCTTCGAGCAAAAGGCCGAACGGAGATTACGCTTGCAAGCCAGAGCCTCGGAAAGAGTGTCCCTATCCCCGGTGACTCCACTCAGCAGTCTGCACTGCTGGTGTTACTACTCTACCCCGAGAGTCAAGGGTCCATAACAATTAGTAGGGCCGGGTTGTACTCCCAGTGGAAGCCCATGGAAGGAAGAAGCGGAAGAAAAGGTATACGCTGTAAGCATTGACCTAGATAGTCTTCCACCGAGAATGATCTTCGTTCAGCGGTCTCCTACCTTAAGGCGCTCTGAGTGCAGGTAGTAACAACGACTGTCGAGCTCAGACGAATGACCTCGACTAAATTCCTTAATGAACCATTTCTCATCTTTCTCGGAGCCGTAAGGCACAGTCGTCCTCTACCAATAAAGCGTATCGTGAATGGCGCCATACTGCTGCGGAGCCTTTCACGAAGCCACCCCATTGAACTCCGTAACATTCGTGCGTAGAGCCCACCCAACCTCTTGCTGAACGACACCTCATCTCCCATTGACTGGGGAACAGAGCATGTTAAAACATTGCCCTTCCCTCGGCGTGACCCATCCAACATCGTTGAGCATGTAAATTTCTATCTCGCTGAGACGCTGGATACGGCGTTGAAGAGATGGCATGAATGCCTTTGGGAAGGAGTGTTGGGGCTGTCTCTGGCTTCTGCGCCTTGCGCTGGACGATGGCGATTGAGGTAAGTTCGATCGTTGTTTTGTTGTGCCTGAATTGAACTTGGGCAGGAGCCAGTAATGGACGTGGAGTCTAGGATTTTGAAGACACCTTTGCAAGGTACGTCGATGCTGATTTTCTATGACAGTGTTTATCCGCCTGTGTTTGTTTTTCGAGGGTGCTTTGGTGATTCCATGTTCTGTTAGATCCCCGTGGCCCACTCCTTGGTGTCAGATGGTCTCTGCCCGTATTTGCTGACGGGATCGTTTGAGTGATTGTACTATTTCTTCCTTGGGGGAATCTCTCCAGCTTCGGGATGGCTAGTTGTCTCCATTCTGTTGATTGATTGATTGATTGATGCTCGAAGCGAGTCGTGCAAAGGTAGGCCAGATGAAGCTCGTCTATGTGAAGATGTTACTCCGAGCAACGCTATTGACTGGAGTGGTTGAATTGGCCCCGCTGATGAACCCTCGAGTTTCAAAGCCAGCCCCTGACTCGTTAGTCCAGAGCCTCTGGTCAGCCTAGCAACACCACCAACTTTGAAGTTCAGCTACCGGTGACGTCGTGGTCTTCGAATGCGGCAGCGAATGTTGTTAGACATAGGCTTCCCCCTTTTTGACGTTGGTTCAGCGAGACATAATTGCTTCGTTCTGTGCCAGTAGCGTTGGGATTTGTCCTGACCGTTGTCATCAAAAAAAAAGACTTTCTGCGCTTCTCTTCATTCTTGTTGCGTGCTCTTGCATGTTTTCATATTCTACGCTTCTCATTTTTCGACCGGCTCTTTATCATTCTCCAATCCTCCTTCGAAAAATCCCAAGGCCATCTATATCTTGCCAAAGAGGGAGTTTATGGTGCCGTCAAGACTGCAGAGCGAAGTGCGTTGCATATTCACAAATGGAAAAGACACCCGAAACTCTCATAAGGCCTCTCGATGAAGGGTCTTGAGAGAAATAAAAGAGAATTTCCAACGGTTGAAGACAACAACGATGATCAAAACGGAAGAGGCAGATGACTCCAACAAGATATCAGGCGTCATGGATTCGCTATGGCGGTAAGATGTGTTCAACCATTTCTACTCGCTTGAACGATATCAAGTGCAAAGACAAGCACGCCGGATGCTGAGTGAAAAAGAAGGAGCGTCGATATGTGCCGAAATATAGTAAAGCTGAAGTGGGTGACGAGGGAGTACGGGACCGAGAACCTCGGTCTTACAACGCTCAAAGACGGTGGAGAGAATTTGTCATAGGCTTGGAGTTCGAAATGCAGGGAAAGGGGTAATTGACCGATTGAAGCCTCAGAGAGGCGGACTTGCTGACATTTGATTTCTAGGTCGATGCCAGATAATTTCTCTCCGATGGGTGAAGATCGATCAATGACCACGTAAGTCCACTCATGATTATTCGGATATAATTTGACTGATAAGAGCACCATAGGAAAAACAACAGGCATGCGATTCGCGACCTAGCCCGAGCGCAATGTACCCAACATTTTAGGTGAGCTCGATCAAAATCCCTCTTGAACAACGCGAAAGTCCGCACTCGATCAACAAGATATCCAAAACACGCTCAAGCCCCAGGCAAAAGACGGCTGAACTGTTCCTCTGTAGCAGCCGGCTGCTGCCACATATTCCACCCGCCAACCCACGGCTCCAATCCCATGAGTGTGGGCTCCTTTCCCCTAGCAGGATCCCACCTCGCCGAAAGCTCCCCCTGGAGCTGCATAAACTGAGAGACATAGCTCTCAAACGCTTGTGTCTCTGGTGCCTGCTCGCGTAACCAATATGCATAGTCGGCGCGAGTGTAATAAAGCGCTGCCTGGATAGAAGCGGCTTGTGTAGCATTGTTGGGAGTCCAGAATCGGATGTCGATATCGTTGGCCACACCATCATCCGGCTCTGCCATCTGTGGCGCGACTGTAGCTGAGGAAGCCACAGGATCTTGGCGGCTGGGTTTGTGTCTCCTAGAAGGCCGTGCCACATTGGCCGAGGCATAAGTGGGTTGCTCTCCCTCGATTGGTAGAGATCCATTGTCATCGCGTCGCACGCGCTTTCTTCGGTACCCAGTGTCTGCCGTCTGACGACGACCCTCTGACGGCGAGGCAGAAACTTCTTCCGGTGGCTGCTCGTACCTCGACTTATTTAGGTACTGACCTTTATTGAGACCATACACCTTTTTCCGTTGCGCGGAGTTCAGAGTTGAAAGCGACTCCGTTGTCTTTAGTTCAGGATCCGGCAGCTGATCCTTGATGTAATCCTTTATCTGTTGGCTACCATCACGCTCCAGCCAGGCTCCTACATTTTCCGCAATCCGCCAGTGGTTCATCCTATTGGTGAAAGCTTGTGGGGTTTGTAGGTCCATGACCACAGCACCCTTCATTCGGTGGGACGGCATCCGAGCCCTAAAACTTTAGGAGAAGTTAGCAAACGTATGTATTGTTTCCGAAACAATTCTCTTACTCTGGGATTGTCATTCCAGTGCAGCGCCGAAGGCCCTCTAGCCGGAAAGGCTCAATGTGGGTGGAAAGAACTCTTGGAATGCCTGGGAAGTCTCGCACTGGAAACCCGTCTTGGTCGAGCATTATCATTTCTCCATGCTTCATCGGGGCTACTTTAGGGTTATGGACCCAATCCTCTGGAGGTTCTAACATGTGCAATACCCGGCGATGCTGACCATCTAGTACTGATGCTTTGTTAGCGGTCCAATGCCGCTGCAGAGCACAGTAGCTGGTAATGTTTAGGGGATCTGTCTCCCCTCCTCCGGCAGGGTCCCGGTCTACAACTGTCAGCTCGTCTGGAAAAACCCACGGCAAAATCAACTTACCGTATGATTCGCCCTGTACCTCATCCAAAGCGATGAGCTCTGCACGATAATCATTGTGATATCCTGCCGGTCCTAAACATACCCGTTAGCCAGATTCTTTACGCAGGAATATCAATGACTGTGAGATGTACCCCAATTGGATTCCTCGGTCTCCCTCCATTCAAGGCGTCCATCTGGACTTATCCTAGTCATTCCTTTAGGATTGTGTTCAGCTCCTTTGGTGCCTTGGATTCTGTCTTTCCTCGCAGGGCGCTTGACTATTTTACGCTTCTTCAATGGCTTCGGCTGCATGCGTCTACCAATCGCCGCCGTACCTTGTGGATTTGGTTCACTTGTCTGTCTCTGTCGCTTGCTTGCTGGCATTTGGACCGACGAATAAGAATCGTCTGCATCGTCGTCTCCATAGACTTCGCAGATCGGTCTCTTGGAGTTCCGTGGAGGGCCGCCGTATCCAACATTCCCGTGGTTGTGAGGACCTACGAATCCGTCGTAGGGCAAAGGTAATGGCAGGTGTGAAAAAGGGGCTGTATGAACTTCGTTGAACTCCCTTTGATCGGGATCATCATATGTCAACTGATCCATACCTTGTGAAGCTTCCATGGCTGGCCACTGACACTCTTGGCTACTTGAGCCAACAGGCCCCCATGTCTGATTGTACTGGAAACCAGCATCAGGATAGGAACCCACCTCTGGAGGGGGTTGTTGTCCACCTAGTAGTCCGGCATACTGCGGGTCATAGAAGGTGCCAAGGCCAAATCGATCGTGGTCCATGTGCACTGCCATATCCAATTACTCTCAACACTATGGGTATGGAGAAAAAGACCTACCTTGACCTGACGCAGATACCTGAGGGAAATCGGAGAAAAGGTTCTCAACTGGTGTCGAGTTAGATGCTGTCTCGTCACATATTCTGCAACACATACCTTGGTCATAGTCATAACCCCCTATTCTGCTTTCTTCGAAGACTGGATTATGAGCCATGGCTACGGAAGTGGAAGATTTAGGCCCTCGAGGATGTTAATCGTGTGAGGATGACAACGGTAAGAGCTCGAAGATGTTCCGAGGATATGACAATCGAGGTTCGACGGTTGTATGGGAGTGGATAAAGTTGTTTGAATGTTGGAGTTGAATATCAAAAACCACTTGTTTTGAAAGATGCTGAAACTCAACACTCGATGTCCTGTTGAGCGTAGCCAATCAGGTCGTGTGCCTGGGAAAGTATTGATGGATGCTTGAGTCACATTGACATCTTTGTTGACAGCCATCTGCAGACGCGAGTTGATCACGTCACATGATACCGATGAAGAGCTGAACACTCTTGCGAGGACGCGTAAAGGAGGTATTGGATACTGATAAGCAGGACGGGACAGAAGAGACTAGAAGAACGCTATAATCCATAGATAGAAGATAGCTGGAGGAAACAACACGAGCGTGCAATCTTCACGAATGGCATTTCCAGCTTGGACAAGCCCTGCACAAAATGAAGATCGGTGGTCGAAATAGCATTTAAGAGGCAAAAGCTGTGACATTTCTGTTGTCTGTGTTTCTGTGGACACAGACAGCTTTGACTGCTATCGTGCAGAGAAGGATGACCTGGTTATTCGGATCCTATGTTTATTTGTATGTACTTACCAAGAGAAAGCATACCATCAACTGCGTTCCAGATATGCTCTCAGAGAAAACATTCTTTCAAAGATGAAACCATATGATTCCACTACCTGAGACTCACTATGAGGAGTATGATCACCCGGAATGCCATGAAGAGCCCAGATACAGAATTTTCGACAGTGACACTCACTATGATGTGGATTCGGCGATTCTACGCCTTTTCGGTTGACTCCATGGTTCCCATACAACAGTAAAAGCCCTGAAAGATCAAAGATGGTACACTTTGGGCCCGCTGCATCGGTGATCCAGGTTTGAGCCTCGTCCATGGCCGCATACTTCCGAAGATGTATATATATACAAGGTCCTCGTGGCCGACACTTCTTCTCACCATTATTCCGTGTAAATTTTCTGATCCTCTTTCGTATGTGTATTCCTTAGAGTAGGACGAACGATTGTTGCTTTAGTGCAGACAAAGACTGAGCCAGCCATCATGGAATTCTTTCACAACGGGACTTCAGACAGCAACAGTTCACGTAAACAGAGGATATACCAGTGAGAAGTCAATGATTCATCAGGCCACGTGCGCCGCCTTTCGCGAAGTCGCAAATCGTAGATCCATAGCCCCCAGAGTAGTTCAATTTCATTCGTTCCATTGGATGGTCGGGCCTTTGGAAGACCGAACAAGATAATTCCAGCCTCCAGAATATCATCCTCAGACATTGGAGGAGTGATAGCAGCATAGGATACGTCTTCGAGACTCGAGAGATATCACGATTCTTGAAAGCAGTGAACTCATTACACAGCGATGGGAGCGACTACGTTGACAGCTATTTGTTTCTGGTCAAGGGGGAAGTATCAGATATCATCGAGTTTGTTGCATTGGCCAATGGGGAAGGAACAATGGAATGGGGAAGGGGTAACGTTGGGATGAAGAAGTCATTGAAGTCAAAGCATAAAGCGGCATTGGATTTAATTTGCCAAGCCTAGAAGACGACAATCGAACGCTGAGGTATCTACAATGAATAGAATAAAGAAATTCCGTAATAAAGCGTCTGACTCGGTTCCTTACAAAGGACACTTATGCTTGGTATGTGCGAAAAAAGGAAATGGCGGACCAGAGAATGGTAGAAGCCATTGGAGCCAGCATCGGCCTCGGCCTCTTTCCACAAGCATTCAGAACTTCAAGATCCTGAGCAATACATGGCGGCCTTGTTGTAATTGGTGTTTGCAGTGTTGAGGACTATTGACATGAGAGCGAACCAGAGAAGAACGAGCACACTAGAAGCCAGAAGGGCCATAGCGGTGCAGCCACGGATGCTCGAAAAGGTGCGCCTCTGCATCATCTATTCCCAACGTGTAATCGGCTTGGGGCGATGTGGGTGCTACAACTGGAGCGCTTGTTTGGGGCTGCGTAGGAATGTGTGATGGTGCGATCTCGGATGCTGTTGGTGAGTGAGCAGAATCGGGGTCTCCGTCACTGGCGTTTGGGCCCATTGAGCCGCAGTCATCATCGTCCTTTTTGTCAGCAGTCTGCAATTTCTTCCGCTTCCACTCCTCTCTCATCACGACGTACGGATGCCGTATCCCGTTCTCATCTATCTCCCGCTCAACGTCATCTCTAAACCATCCGATCTCCACCTCGCCCAGCATGGTACAGCCAATTGCTTTGGCCTCGAGGACAATCTGAGGGGTGATATATGATGCGTCCTGGATTGCAGCCAGCTCTTCGCAATCAAGGCTCAAGAAAAGTGGAATGAGAGGCCTGTCGCTTTCCTCTGCTTCCAACCATGGAATCCAGACGGCCATTTCTGGATCCGGCAAGTCTTGTGAAAGCGACTGCCCTCTCTCAGACACAGTCCGATTTCGTGCACTCCAGCCATGAGGGGTGGGCATTGGGGCATATATTTGATGTGATGGAGGTGATTGGGGCTCCTTCTTGACTCTCTTCGTCCGTATATCCATATCGTCGTCGCCCGAGTCTGCAGAATCATCTTCCGCCTTGCGCTTCGTATTAACAGACTTGCTAGCATTGTAATTCTCATCGACGTAACGGGAGTTCATGGAGAACTTTCCTCTATTTGCAATCTTGGCCCTTTGAAGTTCGGCTGGTGTAAGTTCGGGTACTTCTTCAGCTGTCTCCGCCTGATGCTTCTCTAAGTGGCTCCGGAAATACTCTGTCATGCCATTCGTGCCTTTGCGCTGGTTCGTAGGGATGATGGCTTTGGGCTGACGGAATCGCATGGCTCGGTTTGTGAAGGCACGCGTCGACTGCAGGGGAACGAAGACTCCACCCTCGGTCTTCTGACGGAAATGAGGCATACGGGCCACAATGCTTTGCTATTGTGTTAGCAACTACATCTTAGTTTCTTGATAGGTTGACAAACTCGTCCATTCTCAGCCACCAATAGAGACGTCGGATCGCCTCCAAACGCCAGTCCTCAATCTCAGTTGACAGAGTCTTGTTGAGGTCTGTCCAAGCTTTCACCGGACGGTTATTGTGATCCAGAAGGACCTTGTCATCTAGCATCCAGTTGCCTGGGTCTGCGGGCTTTGGTAGCCTCGGCCTCTTGAGGTCAAACATGACCTTCTTGCCGGCAGGGTCGACAATCGTCTCAAGATGATCGCCACTCCAGGGTCTCTGGATGTCCATATGACTAGTCTCGTCGAAATCGGCAAAGCCGCGTCTTGGTGCCCAATCTGTTCTGTCAGTCGTGATCTGATATATACCTGGCGGAAGGCCTACCAAAACCGTCCTGCGGCGCATCATCTTCGATGAATTCTTGCCGGTGATCGTTATGGTATGCAGCTGGGACTATGGTACTTTCAGCTCACAAGATAGTCTTACGGCGCCGAAGTACATACCCCATTGCTTGGTTTTGGGATCGTAGTACTCGAAGGTACCGCCATCCGTGTACCTTACTTCTCCTTCATCGCCGCCCTCGGGCTTTTTTCCACGCCCCTTTGTGGCGATAGTGACCACAATCTTGGACTTCTTCGACTCTGGAGAACCGCTTTGGTCTCCAGACAGCGTGGTATCGGCAGCGATGGCACGCTGCCTCCTCGTGGAACGCCTACCTCGACGCTGCGACGCTTGTTCGTCCGCCGATTTATGCACATCGTCTTGATACAAAACAGGTTAATCTTTGCTCCATTAGGCAGGCAATGCATACGAACACTCTTCGTCTGACGTCTTCGTACGATCCATTTGTTTCTTGGGCGCCATTTAGGTTGATGTAGTCCCTATGAGCTTGGAGTCAGTTTTGGTGGGTTTGGAACGACGTTAATTCAAGATCGAGTATGCAAGGGCACATATAACTGACCAAGACGTAAGAGATCAGACGACAATATCAAATACTAGACGAGAGAACAGGAGATCGCTAGCCGAGGCTGGATGTAATCAAGACTTGCATAGGCTGAGATGCAGCTCTTTTCCCCCTGTTTGCAGGCTCATATGCAAAAAGACTAGACGATGAGATGAAAGAATGAACGAGAAATCTGGAGATTGCCAGTTTAGACAGGACAAAACCAATGTATCCAAGACTTGCATAAGCAAACACACGACTCTTTAGCAGCAAACGAGCTCAGATAACCCACTCACCCTTATTCAAAAACGACTCCTAGGAACGACCCTGGACTGTGTATTCGAAAAAAATATGCGGCTTTGGTGTGCGGTGACGTGACGAGAGCAATTGAGTAAGTTGCGGTGACGCGTATTGATATTCAAGAGTAGAAGTACAAGTATAAGGTACAATTTCTGCTCGTTCAATCGATATCTCGTACAGTAGGCTTTGTGGAGTCTACAGCATGAAGGTCTGTACAATCCGCAAGTGTTGATGTTGACAGACTGGGATGAAAGAGCAACATCGGATTACTAGCGCGCCGACGACTCCACTTTTCCTAGGACATTCAAGGGAGCCATATCAAATTGGTAGGGGACCAGGGGCTCCACTTTTACCAGATCATCAGAGACCTCCTCATTGGCCAATTGAAGAGGAGGCTGGTCTTCGAACCATGTAAGGCTCTGATGAAACCATCAGATACATGTGACACTCCCATAACGGTAGATTCGGTCGCAAATCATGCCCTTTCTGTTAATATGACTGTGTGAGCAAATCCCAGTCCCTCAGTGAAAGGGACGTTGTTTGCCAAGCTAGGCTAGACGCTGCTCATGCATTCAGTCTCCTGCTGAGGATGAGCTTCACATGGTATGTATGTATTTATAAGCGTCACTCACTCACAGACTAGGTGGGGACTGAGGGGTGAGCCCGATTGGTGTTCACGCAATAGAATTCACTCAGGTGGGGTATCTTTGATTGAAACTATCTACTAGAAAGTACGTCTGCGCGGATGTGTAAAAGAGTAAAGAGGTCGACAGAGTAAGAGAAATATGAAGGCCGTAAAGTGAGGAGCTGAATGAGTGTCTGCTCGTAGCTGTCGTCACAGCTGCTGGCGCTGTAAATTCCGTGATGGGCGTTGAGTGCTTCGCTCACGAAGCTGTTTACATACCAGATGTAAAATTCATGATTAGAGGAGATCAGGCTGCTTCTCTGATGAGCCGGTCATATCGTCCGGCCTCCATTCCTCAACATCAGACAATACGTGTCAGGCTGTGCCTGGCCCGGTGAAGATGGCTCAAAGGACCCCAAATCACAGTCCCAACCACCGGCATCTAGAAAGTAAGAATTCTCTGTGTGTAGAGGCCAATCAGAAACCGGCTCGCCGCTCGCATCTGCAGCGGCTTGTATATCCCCTAGGTGCTCGTCGTTGCTCGTTTCTGTATCGGCTTGTATGTTCCCGAGATGCTGCTCATCGCTCGCTTCTGGATCAGCATCGGCATGTGTATTCGGCTGGAGGGTTGGAAACAAGCGCTTCAAGTGCTCCTCGTCCACATCCGGAAGCGGCACCAGTTGGAATAACCCGAGCCAGTCTGCGATGTATATCAAATGCGGCACGCGCCCGCGTTCGAGATCCCAAAGTGTCTTGTGGTAGTCCTGGATTTGCTGATATTGTACGAAGTAACAGTCTGTAGCCGTGGTGACGGGAGGATCCATATGATGGTGGTAATTGAAGTCAGCCACTGTGTATAAGAGGGCGGCTTGGATGCTGGCTTGCTCAGCGATCGTCCTAGGAGCAACCCAGCGAAGATCTTCGTCGGGCTCTTGGAACAAGACTTCGTGCTCGACAGGGTTTTCATCTGGGATGGTGTCAGGAGCCAACAAGCCGGAGATTGATATTGGAGACATTTGCCGATTCATATGGACTGCGGCACTGGAAGCAGATCGCGCTTGCTTTTGGGCGGGCTGTATGCTCGAAGACGACTCCGTTGTAGGATTCCGCTTGCGCTTGGTACCAGTGGACGGGCCATGCAGTGTAGCCTTTCCATCAGCCTTCTGATTCTGCGCCCGTACCTCTTCGTGACGTGCTGCGTCCCTCGCCGCTTTCTCTTCCTTTTCATCCTCGGTCAGAGTGTATAATCCAGCGTTTTCGGGACATCGACCAAGGAAAGGCTTCTTTCGCTGCAAAGCCTCTTTTCGCGTCAGAGGCTCTAGCCCAGCTGTTGAATTAGCCTGTAGTCCTTCTCTCGCTAAGCGCTCTCGTGTATGCTTGGTTAGACTCGTACCTCTAAGGATGTGGAGCTTCTTCCAGGGTGGGCAATCATAGATCTCTCGAAACCTCGTCAGACGCTGCTGTAGACTGCTGAGGCCAAACAAGGGTTGAGTGCGCGCCGTCTGTCGAGCAACCCATCTCGGCATCCTCGCTCGAAAGTGCGGGAGTGATATCCAAGGATAGACACGTCGGAGAGCCTCGATGCGGGCCCCTTCCATGTTGGAGGCGAGACAACGAGGGAGTCCGGGCCAATCTAGGATAGGATCGTCATCAGGATCCAGCATTATCTTGTCATCGTACATCATATAGCCAGGAACCGGGGGCTCGATGTCTCTATCGGGCTTTTCAACCTGATGATGTTTCTCAAAGTCAGCAATTTTCCTTGAGGGTAATGTTCCGAGTCATGGTTGAGTTAGTGTCCTTGAGACAGATTCTAGGATACTAGCTTTGGATAGATAAAGAGGAGAACTTCGGATGGGGGAAACTTACCAGATACATGACCTGATATCCGTCGGTATCTTTGATACCTGCCCACGCGTTCCTATTTTTCACGTTCCAGTGCCGTTGGCCCAGAGGATCATGTACCGGCAAAGTGGTCACATCATCCTCGTGCAACCCTTTATCCGGTGCGTGATCGTATTCGCCAAGAGCCTTGTCGTCGCTAATGATCTGGTGGCGATACTCATCAAGCGGAGCTGCTTTGTGGTAAGTCGACTGCTTAGGATCGAACCATTCTAGGACCCCAGAACTCATGATCGTCTTACCTCTTGGCCGGTCGGACGCGCTCACTGAGCCGTGCTTAGACAAAATCTGCGCTCGTCTCTCGGCACGCTTGGATCTTGGCTGACCCTCAGGCATTTCAGCGGCGACCCGTGTCGTAGCCCGCAACTTTTGTCGTTTCTGGCTTTTGGACTGGCGCGTCTGGACAACGCGACTCACGTCTGCGACTGCATACGGCTTGAGCCGCTGAGATGGTAAGATAAGGTGTGCAGGAATTGGAGCAAAGTTCGGCTGATTGGATGGCTCAACGTAGTGACTCAGAGACGGTGCAGCATGAGTATAACCTTCGACAAGGTTGGTTGGCTGGTACTCGTGATCCGAGTACAGCTGAGCCTCGGTTAGCTCGAGAAGCTCTTCCGGGTCATTTATTGGACCATCCGTCCTGTACCCCTGAGAGTGACTCGCTTCGTTCATGGGAGGAGTTTGGGAGTAGTGGATCGGTGTCGAACTTACACTTGTTCGCGACGTTGGCGTCGATTCAATTCGTGGCAAAAGCGGTCGCAGGGCTCGATACTTCTCGTGATTTCGAAGTGGGTGATGAGGGTGAGAGATCAGACCGAAAGGTATGTGAGACATCTCTTCGAAAGGTATGTATTGATTAGACGAGTGTTGAACAAGATGTTGATACTCGGTCAAAGAGGGTTAGTGTTAAACCTAATCGACACACAGAAGGTCTTTGATCATTGATGAGTACAAAGAGATCGTTCAAAGACAATGCCCTTGTGCGCCTCTGTTAAGATAAACACGCCCGAAACCGTAGGTATGAAAAAGCTGTGAATCTCGCAACCAGTCGCCTTTATGCTGGCCTTCCTTGAAAAACTTCTGTTTGTAGGACTCGGTGGGCTGCTGTATCTTCTTTCCAGACAGGGGGCCGCGAAACCTTACCTAATTCAAACAGACGACTAGATTCACTTTCCAAATTACTTCCGAGGCCACAAAGCGGGTATTCTCTTCGTTTCATGACCTCACGCATCGCGCAGTACAGGTCAACCGATCATACAACGTGTGAGCGTTGGATAGGGTCGACTTGAAGATATGCCCAGAATGATCAGCAAAGGCTGGGGGAGTCTGAGGTTTCAATGCGAGAGAATGATCCAAGCCCTTTACTCAGTATAGTCAGACAGCACTTGTATTACTTCATTGTATCAGCTATCGGCAACATTCTGCAGCCAGCAATGCGAATAGAGCGGTACTGTCAGATCATACCCTTGCTACAATGTTGACCTTGCGATACCAGCTCCATTTGCAGAACGGAGGCTCGAATGGAGTAACGCATGATACGAAAACCATACCCCAAGGCTTTGAGGACCACGGATCGTATAGGGGGAGACCACCTTGGATGTTTTTACCATCCAACTCGCTTAAGCCTATCAACCCTAGTCTAGATTTGCTCAGCTGGTACAATTAGACGGCTGATTTGCGAGAGAATGGAACCGCAAGCATATTAGCACAGGCTCATTCCTCGTCAATCTGCACTGTCTATCCAAGCAAGCCATAGATGACCGGCTAAGACCCGAAGCATGACACCTAGAGCCTTCAATGTGACACTGAGCTCGGCGAAACCTCACTGGTGACTACTGTAGATGCCGGTGCCTTTGTCTAGAAGCGAGCTTTGTCAATTCGTAGATCTCGCAGAGACTGGGCGGTCGTACGAGTGGATTTTCCAGCAAGAACATTGAGAAGATCGCAATGAAACAGCAGGGAAGAGACGGAGAAGCCTCTGTACACTCTGGGATCTAGGTCTGATAGACTAGAGCTCAATGCGGCCTAGTCGCAGCCAGCTCCATCCTCCTCATCCTCCAACCCAGCACAATCCTCAATCAAGCGCTCTGCCTCGCTCACAGGAACCCCAAAATCCCTCATCACGCGGCATGTGCCAGTCAGACTTTGAGCCTCGCTATATTATCATGTACGCGGCCGTATCTAGGGGCACGCTGGAATTCCATTACAGAGCTTTAAGGCATCAGACAACTACAGACTCTCTCCTGCCTCTGCCGATCATATCTCATTGAGCCTTGATGGCAAGGTGGAATTTCGAGCGATAGCTCCGGTCGGTGCCAGGGCTACCATCGACTAACGTCAGCGCCTTCATAGGTTGCTGCCACTTTTGGTACCAGAGGAGGGTACTTACTGCTAAGTCGGGTCCCCTCTACGTTAGCTTCATGGCTTATTTTGGCCCATTAGACAAAGTCTTTCTAGATTGTTGCTTGATCTGTTCGTGACTGGCGACTGCAAGTATCGATATCTGCCAGATCACGTTTAGCACCTACTCCCCAAAATACCAAAATTCACTAGACACAGATCGACGTCTGCCCAGACGTCCACTTGGCAATCCCCCCGGTCCACCTTCCCCGAGAGACCAAGGATGGAGCAGGTGGTGTGCGGTCCCAGATCTGTCTCAACTGGTTCTGCATATCCATCCATTGCGCACAATAATTCGATACCAAAAGGTCCTCACTCCGCAAAGGCTCTCGACCTGTGAGCTTGAGAAAATGGTCAGCCGTGGGGTGTAATGCTTCCCATAGTGCCAGGACTTCAACCGCAGACGTGGGTAATAGATTCCGCGCATCATTCTCATCTTCGGGAAGAAATTCAGGAGGAGCAGACCTAATCAGCCTTGGATTCTGTTGCATGATGGCGTTTTCGGCTTCCACCAGACGATCATGGTCTTTGGTCACGCTTTGTCCAAATGTCTTGCTGTGCGTTCCGCTGAGTTGAGTTGTACCCTCCTGCGATTCCTCACTATTGGTTATAGAGTATGCTGTTGTCGGCACCATGGTCGCCTCACGAGTTTTGAGTACTCTTGTGGTGATTATCCCAATAGAGTACAAAGGCTTAAGTCCAAGCTCTCCTTCCATTCTTTGTTGGATTACGGGGGGCCTAGATTCACGAAAAAGGTCAGTAATTCTCCTCGAAGGGCAATGGAAGTTGACGTACATCCTAGCTCGAAAATCTTCAAGCATAATTGCACTATTCTGAAGCTGAGCATCCCGCATGGAAGCACCTGTATACTCGGAAGATAAGACCAGTGGGAACTCGCGGAATGCGCGAACTGGTGACAAGCCGTAATCGATTACAAGAACCCCGTCATATCTCAAATTGCCAACTGGAAAGCTCGACTGGGCACGATTTGATGGCCGACGCTTGAAACTCGAGAAGCACGTTAGGTCTCCATTGAGGATGCCGTGTTCTAGATTCTCCACTTCCTCTATTCAGCCCAAAGCGCAGATCTGGTGTGGTAGAAAGCTCACCATCATGACCTTTACTATTCTCGACTTCGCTGATCTCGTCCCTTATCCAATGGTGGAACACTGCCCGCTCTGAACAAGATCAATCGACCTGCCCTCTCGTGCTAGAGCCTGAAGTCAGGACTTACCCCACTTTGCTTCGGTGGTCCTTCGGTACCACAATGTACCGGATGACTTGTCGAACACTATGGACCCATTTGCGGTATCTTGCGAACTTGGATTGACTCCTTCAATAGCAACAAAGGAGATGGACAATCTCCGGTAATGCTGGAGATCTGTCTCCCAAATGCTAGACGCTTGGGCCTTCCTGAAAGGGTTTCGGTTCTGGCCATCAAAATCTGCTGAAGCCATGAGCATACTTAAACTGATATCGATAGGTGTATCCTACCTAGCTTTTGGCGCTGGCTCCCAATGGAACCGTTCAGGACCTCGACATCTCTATAAACCTGCGCTGCATTACTCCTTCTCTTGGTGAGACCAGCTCCCTCATCATGGTCCAGATTCTTGGAGACATGTATGTCAGGTGCCCGTTCATCTCTCCAATATTTGGCAGGCAACTTTAAGGAGACGATTAACCTTGGCTCATCGCCTGAAGCATCCGGCATCTTCTCATCTGTCGTGCATGAACTCCTATCTATAGGTGCTACCGCCGATCTCTTCAGAGACTTGTGTTGACTGGGAAGGCGTGTCCACGGGGAAAGGCTTGAGGGAGGCATCTCTCAGAACGTACAAAATGTTTCATTTAGGAGACTGGAAAATCTTAGGTACAGCCAACAGAATGGCGAGGAATGTTCATGAAGAGAATACAAAGAGTCTGGTGGACTAGGGTCTTCAGACTTGTCATCTAGGAGAGTGTGTGTTGTTCACGATAGTCACGCCGAAGCTACCCGTAGTGTTACACAATGGCAAGCGCTAGGGCTGACGATGTTCACCTGATTTGCCCAATAGCACGAATAAGTGCGTCAAAAGCCTGCTGGAATCGAAGATTGCGCTTCAACCCACGGTCTACAGGGGATCAGTTTGTTCCTTGGAAATCTTGAAGCGTGTGAGTCGCAAGAAATATCGAACTTAATCAGCCTTCACTTGATGGAAACCTGCAAATACTCTTGCGACATTTCAAAATCTCATTCCATAGGGAGCGTCTGAGCTGAGCCCGTTGTCCTTCTCATACGAGTTGCATCACTTACTCTTGAGCCGGTCTGTATCTCATCACAAACACCTGCTAGATTGGCGGCGCAGTGACATCGAGCAGGGTCTGGTCTGAACTCCCTTGCACCTCATCGCTGTTTCATCCACCCAGTCGCTTGTCCAGCTCTCTTCTTGTCTCCAATAGTGAGCCCTGGCACTCAATTTGCGCACAGTGGCGCAAGAAATGCCGGAAACACGACTTGCCCCACGATGTATTCCAATGCTAAGTCACGATGTATTCCAATGCTAAGTCCCAAGTGTGAAGCCCCAACAGACTCAGCCAATACACGAACGTTCGTCTGATGTCCGGAGATGCTTTGGTCTAATGGCTGAATGCCCTTGAGAGCGGCCGCTTTGGTGTCATTGTGGTAGGGATAGTCGATCCATCTAGTACCCTGTTCCACGTCGACTTTCCCCTCCTTCAAGCGACGGCCGAATAAGTGCTCCATAGCTGCGCATTAGAGATAGTGACGCACGTCCGAGTAACTTAGGTGCTTGGATTAGACTTCATCGCCACCAGCCCTACATAAGTACGCCTTCTGCTGTGCCGCTTCCGTCTGAATGCCTATACCCGCGCGCTTAATCTCATGACATCAGGCAAGTCAGAGAACAGTGGCAATTACATCTTCCTGTCTAGGTCTTCTCCACACCCATTCCGCAATCTGAGTCTTTTATGTTCAAAAACGGTCTTTCACCCTCCATCAGCAGGTGGTTCAATTAGATGCTTCTCCCCAACTTTCTCAACCCTACGCCAACCTCTCACCATGAAGCTATCGCCCAGTTGCAGCAGCGCCTTGATGCTCTTCTCAAATCAGGCGAATACACCCCCTTCGTCTATCCTTACAGAGCGTTTGGCCCAAGCTTGCTCATACTGTATTTACTACTACCTCCCACACAAGCAAAATCCATCTATTATCTAAGATACCCTCTGTTTGTTCTTATCATTTACCTCTCTGTCTCCGCCATTAGAGAATGCAGAAGCAGTATGCCCACGGTAGGCTATGGGATCGGATTGCTGAATGCATGGGCTATTCTGTGGAGTGCAACCTTGATCGTCTTCAACGATGCGAGGGCGGATTTCAAAAGAATAGAGGGCCACGAAGTACGATCTCAGAGCTTACCAAATGGAGATGCTCAAGGAGCTGCGACCGGTCCAGAGGAACCTGGCAACGATGGGCTGAGAGAGCGTCACGTGGATGGTTCCAGCGAGCAAACGTCCAACATCACACAACACGAATCCAGCAAACCCGTACAGTACACCTGGCAATCCCTCCCCCCAACCTTCCACCACCGCCTCGACTGGGTCCTCGACCTCGTCTCCAATTTCCGCGGCACACGCTGGAACCATCAGATCTCCTCACTCCCACCGCCACCACCGCACATCCAAAAGTCACTCTCCGACCCGTCCCTCCCACCACCAAACGCAGACAGCCACCTCACCCGCCGTAGCCTACTGCGCCGGGATCTTCCCAATTTCATCCTCTGCCTCTTTGCCCTGGATGTGCTAAAGACAGTAACGCTCCAAGATCCCTACTACTGGGGTCTTCCGCCATCCACACCCTCGCCGTTTCCGTACCCCACAGCTACGCGATTAATGTTATCACTGACATTCGTATACACCTCCCTCATCACCATATATCTCCTCGCGCCTCTCGTCTTCGGTGTCCTCCTCAGACCCGAGACCATAGGTCAGCATGCCTGGCCGTGGCTATATCCGCCCTACTTCGGCCCGCCGAGCCAGATGTGGGAGAAAGGCATAGCAGGGTTCTGGGGCGGATGGTGGCATCAGCTCTTCCGTTATGCCTTTGAGCAAGCTGGAGAGTTCGCAGGTCGCGTCGTGGGATGGGAGAGGAAGAGCCAGCGAGGGATGGTTTTGAGAGTTCTGGTCGCTTTTGCATGTAGTGGGGCTTTGCATGCTTGTGCGTCGTATGCGACGTTGGGGGATACGAGGCCTATAAGTGGGGCTTTTATGTTTTTCATGTTACAGCCGGTAGGGATTATTGCACAGAAAGCGTTTAGTGGGTGGATGAAGAGTACAGGGCTGAGAGAGAAGATGCCGCTTTGGCTGAGGTACGCAGGTAACATGGCGGTGGTGGTTGGATGGTGCTTCTTGACAGGCCCGAACATCGCGGATGACTTTGCAGCAACTGGTATTTGGCTGTATGAGCCTTTGCCAATCAGTCCTCTGAGGGGACTGAGAGGAGAAGGTTGGTGGTGTTGGGGCGGGGGCTGGGTAAGATGGCACTCTGCTGAACGGTGGTGGCAAAGCGGATTGGCATTTTGAAAAAGGAACGGCGGGACATTGGCAAAAGCATGGCATAGGACTATTTTCGAGAGGCCGATGGCTAGCTTAAGAATCACATATAGACTTCACTCGTCATCTTCTTCCTCACCTTCGTCCTCTTCATCGGTATCTGGCCCCAAGTACAGCGTAGGCATCTCAAAATCGCTCTCGTCACTGTCCACCGGATCATCAGGAAACTTCGCTCCAGCTCCTTCAGTGGTCTGAGTCATAGAAGGCTTCGGCGTTGCGATGTTTGTTGTTGAAGGGCCATCAAGGACAATATCATCCAGATTAATGTCTTTTTCTTGGTTCTGCTCTGGCTCACTGGTCGTCAGACGCGCCCTCTTAATCGATATTTCTTCTTCTGATTGAATCGTCTTTGTAGCTATTGAAGGATCGTTATTTCCTGTCTCTGCTTCGAGTGGAACATCGATCTCCCGGTTTCGCTTTCCTGGCATATGAGAAGCTTGAGATTTCAACAGATCTATGCCTGGCTGAGCAGATTCTGCACCACCTGTCGCTGTCATGGAGATCTCTTGGGCTTCATGTGGGTCGTCTGAAGCCAGAGCTCGACCCCCTTCCCTCTCGGCTATTCTATCGCTGGAGTAGTTGCTGCCGAAGCCAAAAGTTTTCGGACGAAGCGCATCTTGGAACCCTGGTTCGTAAGCTTGCTCTTCTTCTTCTTCCTCCTCCAAGCGCCCGTCCCCGTCGTGCTTTCTTGGTGACTGCACCGTTGGCATCTGGGGTCGAAGCAATGTTTCAACGTCCAAAGCCCCGAAATGAGCCCTTGCAAGCAATGGTAAGATGCTAGTATTTGATTGTTTGCCCTTTATGCTCCCGTGAGGGTTCATGACGCTTGCTAGCATTGCATTTTTATTACCTGCCAGGATTGCTGTTTTGTCAATCCGGGCTCGAAGAGCATAGGACAAAAATCCTGACGGCAGGTTTGTGAGGGCCAAGGGAAGGAGCCGCTCCGCTGCTTCAATTGTTGGCTCTGAAGCTGTAACATTCTTGAGCGGTGTCTTAGCGGACTTGAGGAAGGAATCCGCATTTGTGTCTGGACGCCGCGTACCACTGAGAGCCGGGCCTTCTTTGCCCTGCGCTGAGGCTTCCTCCAAAGATACAACATCTTCGCAACATGCTCTGATACAAAGCGAGATCGGTACGGCGCAGGACACGGGAAGTGAGAGACCAAATCTCATAAGTATCTGCGACACAACTCCGTAGGCAGCCCTTCTGACTTCATCGTTCGCACATTCATCTTGAAGGACCCACAATACTTGCTCCAGAGTCCTCTCCTTCGTTGCCGCGCAGCCGCTGCCCAGACGTGAGATCATGAGAGATAGAATTGCCATCGCAGATACATGAAGCTGCGCGAGCCCTGCTCCTAGTCCCTCACGCTCATCTCTACCAACCTCAGGTCTGATACGCGAGCCCCTTGCTCCACTAGGCTGAAGTATTGAAAGGATTCTGTCAGTAAGATCCATAATGCTGCTCACTTGGAGTACGACAGCTGTCGAGCTCGTAGAAGATATAAAGGCTTGCACGGTACATAAGAGTCCATCCAGCCTCTGAACTCCATCGTATATCCCAGTCCATCCAGGCAGACTTAGCGGTTGAGGCTTTCCATCACTTACTAACTCACTCATTGCAAGACCCACACCATCGACCCTTTCTAAGCGGGGCCTCCAGTCTTCGATCAACGAACGAAAGATCCTATCGGCTGTTCTTTGAGCCGAGACAATGATCATTCGGAGAGATCTTGTCCATTCTTCACCAGCGGTGTTTTTCGGAGCGCAAACATGGAGTAAGACAAATAACCGTCGCGCAATATCAGAAAAGAGCCTCGATGTTGTGCACCCTTGATCTACAGAGCCCATATGAGACGGCGTCGGTGCGATCAATGGAAGCACCAGGGTCTGTATCTGTTGTACGAAGGGACGAAACGACGAAGGGTGCAGTGTGATGAGTTCTGTGAACGCTTGTAATACAGCGAGGATCGATGGGTTTTGGCTTGTCGGAGATGGACTTGGTCGTTTCGCCAAAGTCAGACACGCAGCGATGAATCCTGCCAGAGACGGTGTCGTGACCTCTCTGGTCAAAGATTGATGGTCATGAGTAAGGAGGAAAATTCGTGTCAATGTAATGATACAGAGCCTCTTGGTAGCTGAAGGATCCGGTCTCTAAAAGTTGTCAGGACCAGCCAAGCTCATGAGGTACAGAAAACGGTATCGAATGACGACGGCGTAGTTATATAAGGGTTGATTTTTCGGGCGGAAAGTTTCAAAAACTATTGAAGCACTTACACCAATAATAGCTATTAATTCCCGAACCCATGGCCCCACCTTTTGCAAGATACTCCAGCCTCCGACGTCAACAACTGCTTTGATCAATATGACAGCTGAGAATCGTGCTTCTGGACTTCTGTCATGCAATAAAGCGGAGAGCTGCGTCTTGAGCTTGTGAGTAATGACACCAGTCTCTGAAGCATCTCGACTGTCGCCCTGAGAATACTCGAACACCTCCTTACATTCTGAGATAGATGCCGCCAAGTATGAAGCAACATGTGGAAGCTGTCTAGTGGGCGTTGTCGTAAGGCGTTGGGTAACTACTCGAAGGGGAATTGATGACGGCACTGGCGTATACGGTGCCATCATAAGATCAATCGATCAAGCGGACATGACAGACACATTACTTGCTACTATCGCCCTTGCTCTCTGGGTCTTCATGCCAAGAGAAAGATATTTTAGTCAGTAACCGAAGTACGCTAAAATAAAATACATGTATTCGATATCCGGTAGCTCCAGATCAAATATTGTGTAGCTACCCATTGTGTGATTAGTCGCGTGGCGCGACCGAATTATCTACGGAACTATGCTAAACGTTTGTGACCATTCGATTATATGTTGCTGGTACTGATCCTCGTATAGCACAAGGGGGCCGACAAAGCTCGGCATTACCTTGACCTTCTCGATACAGCACGCTGTGATGGACAGTGGCACGAGATACCAGAGATTACAAGAAAGATCGGAAAACATGCACCTCATCTTCAATGTAAACTCGTCCTTAGCAGTGCTGTAGACAAGGATCCACCTGCAGCTGCTGATATCCAATTACCAAGCCAATGCTAATACTAGGAGCAATAGGTCTCATTGTCACAGCACAGACTGAGCGTACAATAGCCGAACACTGCTCCAAGCAAATAGAGCTTCCCGCTGGGCCCGCTTATGCCTCGCCTGTACCCACATACCTGTCTCAGTCAATACCAGCTCTGGTCAAAGCAATAGATCAAGAGGTGAATTTCACGGAAGATAGGTTTCAGGCACAAATTTGCTTGGCTTGGCTATACATAACGCTTGAACAAGTAAATCGAGCGCAGTCAGCTGTATATGCAACTGTCCCTTGTCGCATAGAAGAAACACCTGAGTTCTTTTCCCGAAGGGGGGGAATCACTGCACGATGGACGCATGTCTGTGTCATGAAGGCAGCGTACATAAGAGGTGCGTAGACGGCGCACCACTAGTCAAATCGTCAGCTAACTCTCCCAGGTGTCTCATATGAGAAGAAGGGCATGACGCAATCTGCGTACGAAGCTTACGAAATAATGCTATCATACCTTCGAGATCTACCTTCAAGGTTTACAACTAACCCACAGCACTATTATTGGAGAGAGGCCGTCTTTACACGCTATGCTATGCTCTCCAGTCGGCATGTTAGAGCTCACGCTAGGAACCCAACCGGTCTGCTCCTGCCTGGGGCTTCAATACGTCCCGCTTCTTTATTGACTCCCTTTCGGGCGTATGCACACAATTGGGACTCTGAATTGTGTGCACGCGCAGGCAGACCTGTATTCACTCTGCGCCCTTGGAAAGATTTCTACGATACAGTGTCCATCATAGTACAACATGGATGGGTCCAGCCATTTTATCAGTCGAAATCGCAGCAGTGCATGGAATTGAAGGCGATGGAAAAGGTTTATGAACATAACTTACTGAGAGACGTCACGTTTCCGAGAGCCGACCAAACAAGCACACAGATTGAGGGCTGGGTCGATCAGGTCATGGCTAATTGGAGAGTCATGTGTGGGTCGACATGGCAAGAAGAAGACCTAAAAGGAGGCAGGGTCGGTTTGGGCAATGGTGTTTTGAACGTAGGTCTCCATCTTGGAACCACTACCAGCCTCATAGAGGGTCTATAGGGCAGTAACGGTGGCCACTGACATCTTGTGGCGTAGATACTTTACAATGCAAGTGCTAAGACCTTTCATTCGACTCGAGTCTTACGCCACCTCTTCACGGTACATGCAGCTTTGGCCGATTTTTATCTTGCCAGTAAAGCACTTAACTCCTATCTGGAGATCCTGGTCAAGGGCAAAGCCCGGATTGGAATATCTGGAGAAGCAGAAGCCGATTTGGGCCTTGACGATGATGCTACAGCACTAGGCACAGCCGCCACTGGTATCAAAATGCTGTGCAACTACGGCCGACGGACCGAGGCCGAAAAGGCTCTCAAGATTGCAAAAGTTGTGAAAGGTTGGCTTGACGAATTGCATCCCGTCTCATCACGAGAATCTGTCCTCCGTGCTGAAGTTGTGCCCCCAGAATGGGTGGAGCAGCAGCCAAAACCAACTAAGGCTGCTGTACCTGGCAAGGCCTTGGCTCTCAGTTACCATGCACTAGGTATCAGTCAATCACGCTGGGCCCGTTTGACTTCTGATACTTCTTCCCGGTCGGACTTACAGACCCAAGCGATGGACAACTTCCGCACTGCCTTGAAACCTGAATTTGGGCAGGTCAGCAACGTCGAAATAATCTACTCATTTTCCTTCGTTCTCGCCGAGAGCCGGTATGTGGACGCCGCTATTGTCAATGTCAAGGATGCACTAGCAACCTCACCGATACAGCCCCACAACAGGGTTTGTAGCGGGCGAAGAGACTTTGATAACGACCAAGACGATGATACACATGATCCCCACCACCGCTTTCTATTGCTGAAATGCTGGCACCTTCTAGCGCTGTTAACGAGTGCTAGAGAGCAATTTCCAACAGCTGTAGCCTCCTGCGAAGCGGCCTTCGAACATTATGGGGGCAAGTCAGTTTTGTATGGAGACACCAAGCCACTTGATTCAATCAAGGGACTTGCCCTTTCGGAGAAGAAGGCCATTATAGAGGTCAAAATAACTCAGCTTGCACTGGTAGAAATGATCGACGGGCCCGAGGTAGCCGTCAATTCTTGTGGAGAACTCTTGAGCTTGTATACAAAGTTCTTCAAATCTGCAGACAAACCAGAATCGAAGGTGCAAGATCCGTCGCCATCACCGCCACCAACTGCGAATGGGTTACTACGTAAGCTCCGAGGATCCATACTAGGATTACCGAAGGACCAGGGACTGTTATTTCGGAACAACGAGGTTGGTGGCCAGACAGATACAACGACTTCCAGCTTGCTACGCTCCTATGAATCTCCTGAGGAGGTAACAAGACCACCGACTATCTCGATCACTGGGGAGGATGGTGCTGTACCCGAGAACCCAAATCATCACTCACACAGTCTCAGCCGTCGTGTATCGAACAAACTACACAAGAAAAACAGCCACAAAGCTGTGGGAAGCCGAAGACTGAGTCGAAATCCTAGTCCCACAAGACCGAACACATCAGATGGGGTTCGACACCATCTAAGCCTAGGCCTACCATACCGGACTCGCCAGCACGAACCGACTGCAATTGACAGCTCAGGCAGCACATCCCGCTCAAACAGCACCCCCTACGCATCCGACGAAGTCGGCGTAGCCATCTCCCACGACCTACCCTCAATCCCCGCCAGCCCAACCGCAACATCCAACCCACCTAACCCCATCCATGCCACTCCTTCAGCAACGCAGAACATGAACCACCGCAACCCCAACACCCACCCACCAGCTCCCAAACCACCACCACCCCAACACAACCGCTCACCCCTAACAGCTTCACCATCCGCCCTCGCTTTCCTTCCACATCCCACCTACTCCCCGGCGGACGAGAGCCGGCAGGCACTAACCCTCCTCACAAAAATCTGGATACTAATCGCCACTCTCTACCGTCGCGGCTCCCTGCCCACAGACGCCCACGGCGCCCTCGCCGAAGCCACAACGCACGTCCAAAGCATCGAAACAGCCATAGCAGCCCGCGACGGCAGCAGTGCACGAAGCTTCTCGACACCAGGCTACGGCGGTGCCAAAGCCAGCGACGAACTATGGGCCGATGTGCTCGCCGAACAAGGCAACGTGCATTACGACACAGAAAAGTTCGACCTCGCAACTGCATCATATGAATCTGCGCTCGGCTACTGGCCCTACCACGCAGTCGCCACGATCGGTTTGTCCAAGATTCTACTAGACGAGTATGCAAACCGTAAAGTCAAGACCCCCGCTCCCACTCCGCTCGACCCAGTGTTCCAAACGCTGTTGGCACCCACTCTCGGCTCCTTTCCCCCACACCCTTCTACCGTGAAGCCCGCAAAGGAACTACCGCTCCACGAACTCCTCCCGAAACTCGCGGCTCGCGATCGTGCGTGTGGGTTACTATCTGCGCTGACGAAATCGGGTCAGGGCTGGGATTGCAGCGAGGCGTGGTGGGCGTTGGCGAAGGCGTATGACGAGAGTGGACAGGTGGATGAGGCGAAGAATGCGTGGTCGTGGGTTCTGGAGTTGGCGGGGAATGTGCCTATTAGGCGGTGGGAGTGTGCTATGTGATGTGTTTGGGAGATGGGGAGGTATTCAATTCTTGTGATGTTTTTGTGTGTGGGGGTTTGTGGAGAAGGGGGTGGTATTCAATTCTTGTGATGCTTTTATATGTGAGGGTTTGTGGCAGCAGGATGCATGAGGGATACGAATTTTCTTTTGTCAGAGGAGCCACACGTTGGCGCGAAGAGACTTGATTGTGGGGGGAGGTCAGGGGGTATTCAATTCTTGTCGATGCTTTTATATGTGAGGGTTTGGGGTAGGAGGATGCATGAGGGATACGAATTTTCTTTTCTTTTGTCATAGGAGCCACACGTTGGCGCGAAGAGACTTGATTGTGGGGGGAGGTCAGTGGGTGCTATGGTTGTGGAGAGAGGAAGATTCAATTCTTGTTGATGGTTTTATATGGGAGGGTTTGTGGAGGTATTCAGTTCTTGTGGTGTACTTCATAGGTGAGGGTTTGTGGTTGGTAGGGGGATACATGCATGTATGTGGGAGACGAATCTTCTTCTGTCAGAGGAGCCACTTGTTGGCGCGAAGAGAGTTGATTGATTGAGCATAGACAGCTAGATTTAGCGATATCTCATCATCATCATCATCATTACTACCATCGTTATCGCGCTCATGTAAAATGTATATCCAAGGAATGTCCAGTATCTCCTCCTATCTCTTGTAACCACAGATACACCCATCATCCGAAGTCATGAACGACCACTTGTCCACTTTGAATCAAGCAGCGGCTGCAACCATATTAGGCAATCCACCCAACTCATCCATAGAATTCTGAATCTTCTTCTCAGCCTCCAACACCTTAAGGCCCGCTCTCCCAGCAAAACTCTCCAACCCCAACTGCTCATCCGTCCACAGCGGCTCCACCTCTCCCGCACCCTCAACGCCAACGCCGACAAAACCACCTTGCTTCGCCCAATCAGCAGTGCGTTTGATGCCAAGTTGGGTCCAAACAGCATCGAGTGCTACAACGAGCTCTCGCTGGTATTTACGGACATGACCTGGTGTAGGCGTGAAGCGCAATCTCTCCTCACCGACGGGCACGGTAGGGTAATTGATCGCCTGCACGTAGATACCCCAGTCTTTGAGCAAAAGATCGGAAGCCTGGCGGGCTACTTCGGCGTTGCCGACGAGTACGGGGATGATATGGCTGGGGTTCGGCATGACTGGTATGCCTTTCTCCACCAATGCCTCTTTCGTGTCACGCGTGTGGACTTGCTGTAGGCGGCGATCGCCTTGGTAGTCCATTTGGTATTCGATAGCCGTCTTTGCGCCAGCCATTGTGGCTGGTGGAAGGGAGGTGGTGAATATGAAGCCTGGGGCTAGGGAGCGGATGGTGTCTACCATTTTTGCAGAGCCGGCGATATAGCCGCCTACGCAACCGTATGCTTTGCCTAAAGTGCCGGTGATGATGTCGATGCGGTCCATGATTGTTCCCTTTGTCTGACCCGCTGCATGAGCTTCGTAGTCGAGATGCTCGGCGACGCCTGCCCCGTGGGGTCCATACATGCCTACAGCATGAACTTCATCGAGAAAGGTGATCGCGCCGTATTTGTCTGCTAAGTCACATATTTCGGCTATGGGGCCAATGGAACCGCACATGCTATAGACGGATTCGAAGGCGATGATCTTAGGAACGTCAGAAGAAAGGGAAGCGAGCTTTGCTTCGAGATCGGCGAGGTCGTTATGCTTAAACACGAGCTTTTTGGCGCCGGAGTGGCGAATGCCTTGAATCATGGAGGCGTGGTTCATGCTGTCGGAGAGTATTACGCAATTAGGAAGTTTGCTGCCCAGCGTGGCCAGGGTAGCATCGTTGGCGACGTAGCAGGATGAGAAAACAAGAGCGGCTTCCTGGGCATGCAGGCGCGCAATGGTGGACTCGAGGGCAACGGCGTGCTGATTGTGGCCAGAGATGTTACGAGTGCCACCTGCGCCAGAGCCGTAGGTATCCAATGTTTCGTGCATTGTCTTGAGAACTTCAGGATTACGTCCCATACCTAGGTAGTCGTTAGAGCACCAGACTGTAACTCGTTCGTCACGCGCAGTCATGTGGGCTTGTGGGAATTCTTGCGCAAGGCGATTGATGTTATTGAAGTAACGGTAGGACTTGTCCTTGTGCTTCTTGTCGAGCTCAGTATTGTAGAAACCTTCGTAGTCAAATGTAGACATATGTGGAGCAGCAGGCTTCGGGCCTGGTGTAGCAGTATCCTCTTGGGTTCTGCTAGTCGGCTTTGGCGCATGGTGGATTGGCACTATTCTCATTGTCAACTCATGGGCCACATAGGAAGTTCGACTATGTTTTCATACCGTGTGTCTCACGCCTGACGACATCCGGCGCTACAGCAGCCTGCCTAGCCCTCGACGTATGGATTTTCGCTTTTCCTCCATACGCTCGAACTCCGCCAAACGCTCCGTCGAGGGCGCAACGGCCGGCCTTGGCGCTCTGAATAGCCATGGCTTTGCCCATTACTGGACAGCGTCGGCCGAGGACCTGAAGATTGGACATGGTCCCTCCACCCGGAGAGACATGGCGAGTGGTAGTTGAGAGAGAGCGAAGGGTGGCGGGAGAAGTCTTGTTAAGAAATGGACACATGTGACGAGATTGGCGAAGCAGGGCGTCCATTGCTACGAAGGGACGGTGTCTTCGGTGTATAGCAACTTGTGGTGTTCAATTGGGAGCAAAAGGATGCGTTTGCTCAGTGACAATGCGGTGGGGATATCGAACAACCGGAGACGGTCGATCATCGGGATGAACGATTCGATGGGGCCATCTCCGCCTATCAGAAGTAAGCCAATGTAAGATGATTCAGCACACTCTAACCCGAAGAAGCTTGGTTCCTCCTCGCTTCTCACTCAGGGGACAATACTATGTAAGAGCTGAATATGCTGACACCTGTACGTCCATTTATGGCCGCACAGATGACTGTGGAGACAGAAAATAGAAGAAGCATGTCCAATGCTGCTGAAGTCACCGGGTGAAGCTAAAGGATCTAGAGAGGTTAAAAGGAGCACCGACACTATTCGTGCTTTTCAAGAAGTAGGTGCCCAAAAATTCGAGAGTATGACTTCTCGAGTACCACAATGGTCGAGTGCCTGCTCTATGGTGTTGACTTGTCTTTCCAGAAGAGAGGAACTCATCGCCGTCATGTAAGCAATCTATTTCAACGCACGCACGACAGGAAATGTAGGATTTAGTACACATGAGCCAACAAAGAATTGTATATAAAGTTATGGCATTTGGCATTGGGAAGAGATATGCCCACGTTGTAACACTATACTGCAGCGCCTCTTCTGTTCACTCCGTGCTTGTCCCACGCCATGTAATGAGAAGTTGCGCTGGGATGCGTCAAGTGGTGCTTGTCGGGTGAGAATGACTGGGAACCATTAAGCTCGGTTGAGTAAACGCTGCAGCAATAGCAGAAATGCTGTGAGCCTTCACAGCTAGTGCCCCTGATCTCCACTCTTCGTGGCCCACATACATGAGCTTGGATAAGACATCAAGTTATCGCCTCTTTGCAGTTACTGGTACCCGCATCTTCGGAAACACCAATGGCAGCTTTAGCTTTGCAATACGATGGCTTGAACCCTCTGCCTTCGTGATTTTCAATGCCAGTCTTTCAGCCTCTGTAGGCAAAGAAATAACACAGCCAAGCTCCACAAAGTAGTTCCTCACATCCTTGGCTTCAAGCTTCAGATCTTCCCGAATGTCGTGCGTATCCATTGCAAAACCGTGAAGCGAAATGGCGATAGCGAGGATATGTGTTATGATATTGTCGATATGCCATTTATTGAGTTGGGATCCATCGGCGAATCGCCTTGCCACGCTCAAGACGGTCTCGCTGCCGTAAACTTCCGCCAAAGAGCTCATGTCTTCGAGCTTTGGCACCTTTTTGCCCGACTTAGGTCCCGGCTTCAATCCTATGAACCATTCGATCAACAGCAGTAAGTATCTCAGTGCCTTAACTTGTTTCACATGGCCACTTTCCACTATGGCCCGCAATCTCCGTGCTACGAACCGGCTTTTGATTTGCACATCACCTCCAGCATTTACTGTGTCTATCCAGTCCTTCACTCCCATTCTCGCCAGCACATTCTCGCCGCCCACGAGTTGTTCCAGTGGATAGACTTCAGCTGCAGTCGATGCTTCCATGTTTGGCTTTGGACGCGGCTTTCCTTCATCTATCGCCGCTTGCATCTCGTCACGAGTAGGCATAGAGGAGGTCGATTCAGCCATTGAGGAAAGAACAGCAGATGTCACAGGATCAAACTGTCGGCCCTTGTCCGATTGGGCTTGAGATTTGGTCTTCGAAGGCGAAGGTTGGATTGCGTTGGTTGTCAGGGCACGAATAGCCTTTTGGGATTTCTTGGTGCCAAAGGCAAGGCCCAGATTTGACCGAGCGGAGAGAGCCTGAACCGTTGGGTCAGTGGAAGTATACGATCGATAGAAGACCGAAACACACAGTTGGAACGTTGTCCTCCTCATCCTTTCTATTGGCGCTGGAAGCAACTGCTGAACGAAGAGTACTCCGCACCACAGCTTTTCGAGCTTGCACCAGTTGGAGTGTTCCAGTTTCTGGGTCATAGACACCAACGTAATGCTTCAAGTAATTCTCCGAGCCATTGGAAGACTCTTCACAGGCAGTGTAGTCAAGCTTGGGGTGGGTAGAGGAATGTAGCAAGAGCTCTGCGCCTGGAACGAAGGATCTCGAGGAAATGGGTCGGTCTTTCGTGTATGGCTTGAGCGCCAGAGTCGAGGGAAGTGTAAGTCCTGGCGTTGAGGCTTATGAATGTCAGGCATGTACACATTTGACATCCTAAAGCCTCCGTGACAGGATGAACATTGCATCGTCTACTCACCAAGTACTGGCGCCCATGGATCCCCATCTTCAATCACAGAGACTTTGATATCTTTAGGAAGATCATTCACCGCGGCCTTTTTACGGGGTAGGTCCTGAGCCTTTGACTCATGTCTCTTACGCTTCTTTTCAGACATTTTGAATAGCAACAAAGTCAAGGAAATAGTCTTTGAGTGACCGATCGACGGGCATCAAGCTGTATCCTATCAACTAGCCAATCGCTTTCACTATTCCACGCTTAGATTGACTCTCATCATTCGCTCCGAAGTTTACCCACTAGCGCCGTAGTCGGCCCGCAGAGCCTCCTTGGCACTCTTAGCACCCACGCACCGAAGCGAGTATATCGACTTTCACCCATCAGACACCTTACGGAAACTCGTCATGAGTCCAGCACTACATTCCATCCAAAGTTCGCTTCCTGACTCATATGTGGATGTCAGAATTGCGTACCGGAGTGTTAACATGCAGGCTGGCTCGTGTTTTAAGTAGGGGAAGTGCAACACACCGAAGAGACCATGAATGAGCAGGCTTGTACACGATCCATTTGAGGAGATGAAAGACTGCCACGATCTATTGATCCCAGGCCCATCTCTCCTGCGCCACTCAGGACACTGTTGGATGCTGGAAGCAACTAGTGGAACATGATTGGTACGACTACATGAATCTTCCTTCGTACTGCTATTGTAGAGAGAACATTATGTACAGTACTCGGTGCAGATTGCTAGTGAGCTCCTTTGTGCCCGTTGGGAGATACCGATTTCATCACTTCAATCCTTCCAAAAGCATAAGCTCCCCGTTCTTCACCTGAGTCCAAGTGGCTCGTTAAACTGCAGGCTCCGAGTTCCATTTTCTATGACCTTGGGGTTTCGAGCTGCCGGAGGTACTGGCGGTTCGCTGGGGATGTTATGCTCTTCCGCCAATTGTGCTCTCTTCCAACTTTCTTCTTCCGGCAGCGACCTATTTCCCTAAATACAATCTATGAAATCATACTAGCACAAAGCCAACCGTGATACGTGCTCAACATTGCTCAAATCACCACCTAGGCCATCATCAGATGCATCCCGCTTTATCTAAACTTAGGTTCTCAGGATTTCCTTTGAAACCTACCGAAGATGATATACCCACGTTGTCTATCTCCAGGATCTGCCCGATTCAATTGAGGCAGCTCGGTAGAAGAATGTCTGAACGTGGGTGAGACGGTGACGGGTTGAGTGATCGATAGATGTAGCACGAGCCCCGACATGTGACATACATACGCAGGACTGCAGAAGTGGCTTTCTTGGACAGATTAGGAACGTCTATAAGAAATACCCACATCTCTTTGACACCGAAATGGCCTTTTCGTTGGACCAGATTACCGGCATGGATTGAGAGAACGTTGCCTCAGGCCTTGGATGATGTACTGGTAATTTATCTTCCAACGTCACCATCAAGTGAAAGGTGTTGTGTATGTAGTCACCACTGAACCAAGAGGATAAGAACGAAGGGTTCCGTAAGGTAGCCTGCAAGGTCTAAAACTTTATTTATTTTGTTATCCCCTAAGATAACAGATAACCTGATGTAAGTAACTGTAGAGCATTCAAGCTCACAGGTAGCTCGCACGCATGTACCAAAGCTCTCGATCTATATGCACTGCAGAGTAAGGTATGTAGGCAAAGATGCCCGCCCAGCCAAATGAAACGCTCATCGGGGTATCGTAAATTTGCAAAAACCATAATTCAAAAACTCCAATGCCGGCCACAGTCAACTCTTCCGAAATGTGCCAAATGCTTCCCCCAGAGAATATTCGTAAGACGTAACGCGTCCGTTCTCCAACGGACTCCCATGCAAATGTCCCTCCCATTAGCATTCTTCTTGGTTCGCAGTTCAAACAAAAACATGAGCAAGCACTTTCAAAACCATCAAGTTCAAGTTCTGGCATTGCATTTTCTGAGCAATTCCGTCAATGCCGCTTCTGTGGGCCCTTCACCTTTGAAATTCGGATCAATCATCGGCGTCGGTTTCATCCTTTTCGTCGGATTGCTTTCTTCTCCAGGCGGTAGGCCGTGTTTTCGGTTCGTATCATCGCTCGAGCCCCTCTGCTTCCCTTGCACTTGTTCTTTGCGATTACTCGCCACGTGTTCCCTCTTCTCTGGAGACGTGGGAGCACTAAGTGCAATTTCTGCAAATTGTACGGCATCAGATAAGTCCGTTGTATCCGCTTCTAGCATGTAGGACAACATGCCGCCCGGCGTTCTGGCACCCTTTGTACCCATTTTCTTCAGACTGTCCGCTTCATTGTCGATGCCCTTGGTCCTTGGAGTAAAGCTCGAGTTTGTTCCGTTTGCCTTGGAAGAAGCTGACAAAGTCTGATTACTTGACACGAGCTCCATAGAGGGCGGAACATCCGTCAGGCGTCCAAGCTGGTCAACGGGTGGAACCAACTGCAATTCGCGCAAGGTAGGTGGCCGGACACGCTCGGCACTTAAGGAAATAGGCGCAAGGTTTACTCCGTGCGGTGCGGTCGACAAGCTGGTGAGACCCGTGCTTGAGGCGTCGGTATAAGGAAGGCCCCCCATATTTGCAGTCATGGTAGGAGCGGTGGAAGGAGGTAGCCCTAGATCTAGGTGAATGTTGTTGGGAGCATGCCAGTGAACAGGCTGGGTACCCGGACGGCCATTGGTCCATGTGCCAATCTTCGAAGGGGGCATCGCTGTGTGCTGCACTTGTCTCATTTTTCGATCCCCTTCCCTTGCATAATAAGCTTTGGGATCTCGACGGCGGAGCTGTTCGGTCTTCTGCATCTGTTCAGCTTCCTCCCTCTCTGCAGCTGTCAACTCTACACCATCCTCCACGTGGAACGTCTCAGAGGGTGTAATTGATATGATTCGATTCTGGGTACGGTCAGCTAAGAGGCGATCTAATATGATAGGATCGTGTCCAAGATATTGGCTGACGTCTTCTTCTTGAAGCGTTGTTGGCGGAACCAAGTACGATCCCGCTCCTCTAAGAGCGCTGCGGTTGGGGTTTTTCTTGTCGACGACCCGATTCGCAAGTTGCTCCTTGAACAGAGCTTGGTTCTGAATCTCCTGCTCGAAGGTACCACCAGCTGTCAGGCGATATACATACACAGGCTTCTGTTGTCCAATACGGTAGGCTCTACCGATGGCCTGCAGCTCCCACGCAGGATTGAAGTGTTCATCCAAGATCACCACGCGATTGGCACCGTATAAGTTCAGTCCGGTGCCGCCAGCCCTCGTCGATATCAAGCAAACATTGACATTTCCCTCGTTAAAGCTCTTTGTGATCTGCTGCCGCTTTTGTGCTGCGGATTTTCCATCGATGCGCGCATAGCTTTCATGGTCGCGAGTGAGTTGTTCTTCTATATAGTCGAGAGTGGCAATCCTATGGGAGAAGACCAGAACCTTCTCCCGAGCAGCGTTTGCGAATTTCAAGATATTCATTAATATCTGCATCTTGTTCGATAAACACAATGCGTCCAGGGGCTCAACGACGGCCTGAAAGTATTTCTCACATTCATCGACGATTCGACTAAACGCAAATTGAGCAGGTGGTTCAGCAAGAAGCGCACCGTCTTCGTCAGAGCCTAGAAGACCTTCATCAATGGAGTTTGGGTCGGGAGGCTTCTTCGAAGTCGAAGCTCTGGATCGACCTCCATTGGCAAGATCAGCCTTCACAGTCAAAATCTGATCATTGAAGCATTTTGGATGATTGCAAAGTAGCTGCAGGACGCCTAGCCAACACCACAGTGAAGCCTTTTCAGGTTCCTGGCCACTGGTAGCCGAGCGAATAGAGTCCACGTAGATACGGTAGACTTCTTCCTGAAGCTTCGTAAGGGGGACTTTGACCACAAACTCCATCTTCCCTTTCAAGGCGTTATGCAGAACAGAGTTGTTGGCTCGATGGACTTTTGGCTCCATCTCAAGTTCAAGTGCTTTGAGCCTCTTACGACTTTCCCGATATTGCGAAATAGTGCTTTCGTGATACAGTCCCTCTCGTATAGGTTCCTCGTACGTTGCTTTGAACTCTGGATATGTACCCAAATAGTTCGGCGCAATCCAATCAATAATAGTGTAGTACTCTTGTAGATTGTTGTTCAAGGGTGAGCCAGTAAGAGCAATCCGACTTCTGGTTCCAATCTGAGTCATCGCCGAATTCAGCTTCGAGAGCTTGCACTTGAATGAATGTGCTTCATCGGCGATGACAAGGTTAGCGCGCTTCAACAAGGCTTCCTTTACCCTCTCATGCTGGTCGTCATCTAGCGCTGCCTTCTTTGTCATGCTCTTTTTTTCCGTTCTTGAAGGATTGTGTATCAAGTTCTTGAATGTGTCGTATCCAATCAATAGTATTCCACCATTGTTACTCCAAGCTTGGATTACACCCAGACGATCAAGGGGTTGGAAGGATACACTAACTTTCCTAAGCTCTCCAATGCATTTCGATGAATGCTTCGGCAACCATATGAGAAACTCGTCCCACCAATTCTCCAACAGCGCCGGTGGGCATAAGACAAGAGTGCAGGACTTTCGTAGATGACGCGGTACCTGGTGACGAATATTCTTATTCGGGGACTGGGCTGCTTCCGACAATGTAATCAGCAATGCGATGGCCTGCATCGTCTTCCCAAGTCCCATGGTTTGGGCCAGGAGACAGCCTTGTGGGTCTTCTGGCTCCGCGGTAATTTCTCGCCAAAGAAACTGCAAGCCTTGCTCCTGATGTGGCTGGATCTTGGCGCCATTACCAAATTCAGGATTGAGATAGATGAAGTCTTGGTCCTCGAGTTTACCAGGGTTTACAATCACTTTCGAGGTGCCGGCATTGTTGGAATCCCTGGGTTTGAATCGAGACTTCAATTCCTCGCGACGTCGCCGCTCTTCGTCTCCACGCATACGATCTTGTGCTGCTTGTCTCTTATCTAATGTTCCCTGACTCTCTTGCACAACATATTTCCTCTTGCGGATGGGGGTATACTGATTGTCGTCGTCTGTGCCTTCTCGGATAATTCTCTGTCGCTTCTTTATAGGCATCGAGCAATCTAGAGGAATCGGCGCGGTACGATAGTGGCTCAGACATTCGAGCAGAACATCGTAGAAGGATTCATAACCCTCGTCATCCCTTAAAGTCTTTAAAGTAATATCGATATGGGCAGTAATGAGGCCAGAAGGTTCTGCCTTCACAGGTATGGTCCAGCAAACATGCCATGAGGCTATTGCCAAAAGGGCATCGGACCTTTCCTTCTCCCAGCCACGCATGCTTTGCTTGTACTCACGTAATCTTTTGAGGCCTAGGGTTATGTCAGAACGAGATTGTGCAGCGCTGACCTTGGTCAAGTAGACACTGGCCCCGTTGCGCCGCGATAGTGGTGCATGAGCGATCATCCAGATAAGTAATCGTTTTCGATCTTGTCGCTCTACCAATTCGGTAGGATCCATCGCTCGGATGCTATCCACATCGCTGAGCGGTGGCAGGACTTTCTTGGCTGTCGGAGAATTCTCGATGGCTGTTGATTCTGCAGAGTCGGTCTCGAGATTTATCACGCTAGCAGGCTTTGGAAGGGGAAGCATCTTGAACACCTTCTTTCGGCTTCTGCTACGCTGGAAGACGTCACTATCATTTTCGCTACTATGAAGGGGAGGTGTTTTGATAGCGAACGACGATTTGGGCTGGTTCAATGGTGGTACGGGCTCGACGGGGTCAGAGTCCAGAGTCAAATCAACAATAACAGGAGGCTTTGGAGTACTTCGATGTGCTTCTATCGTTCGTTTCTCGGTGCCCTGAGTGCCTGGCTCCACTTTTGGCGTGATTTCTGGCATCGCAGAGCCATGATGTTCTTTGCCGCCAACAAGAGTGTCGGAGTCAACGGTATCTTCGATGTCTGCCATAGTAAGATCATCATCAACAATGACAGGCTGGTAGTCGTCCGCATCGACGTCATCATCAACAATGAAGTCCTCAAGGCTGAGTTCTGAGGTTTCGGAGGTATCATCATCAGTCATCAAGTTCTCCTCGTCGTCATTGAGCACCCCGTCAAGAACCTGTACCTCGGCATCTCTGGCTTTTCGTATTGCAGGGGGCGGCTTCTCGGGCACTTTTGATAGTGTCAACGTTGCTATCTTCCATTTGTCGTCTTCAAGCGCAAAAATAGAAGGCTGCATGCTTTTGCATTGTTTGCTGATCTCGCTAGGCTTTGACCACTCCTCCATGGCGATCTCCTTTCGGAGGCTGGCCAGGCGCGCTTCAAGTCTGTGAGTCTCATCAGTGAAATGATCGATTCGTGCTTTCGCATTGTGCTCGCGCCGAGATTTAACCCATAGTCGCCACGCTTTCAGCTGTAACTTAGGCTTCCTCTTAACGTTCCATTCTTCGATACTCTGCTTAATAGCAGTTTCGATGGCCTCGTCGACTTGCTCGGCAGTCAACTTCAAGCTGTTTGATCTGCCCATTGGTCTTGCCAGCTCGCCGCGTTCAATCTCCATCTCTTTCCACGTGTCCAACTCGTACTCGCCCTCCGAGCCTGATTCGCCATAGAGGGGAAGGATCTCATCCTGACCATCCATGTATTTCCATTTCTCCAAAGCTTTCCATTCATGATCATTGCCGTCATCTTGTGCAAGACTCGGGTCAGCAACATTGAAGGCATTGCTTGTCTCCTCGCCTGAGATTCTCCTAGCGCGTGCGGAATCATCCTCTACCCATTTCGAGCGATTTGATCTCAAAACAGAGATTCCATCAGAGGACCAAGAGAATATTGTCATGGAGAGAGGGTAGTGCCTCCTACCGATACGACTGGGGTATGGGACAATCCCTTTACACTTAGGTCCTCCTCGGTTCAAGCTCACGCTCTTGCTCTGAAGAAAATATTTCATACGAGCATTGACGTATATAGAAAGACCTCTGCCAGAACTCGCAAAAAGAGCACTGGTGAAATCGTCGCGTTCTCTAGATGAATCGGAGCGTTCTCCAATGTCTAGTTTTGTTTCGAAGGGACTATCCCCGTAGAACAATTCGTCAACGGGAAGAGGTCTGGGACCAAGGTAGATCTGTTCTTCGGTTCTATTTGCTGTTCTCCCATAGCTCCGTTGCGTGAAAGATAACGCGGCTCCGACATTTGGGATAGAGGGTGCGGAAGAAGTGGCATTATGACCAACCGTCCCTCGTTCCACTTGATCAGGATGAATAGGCACGATATTACGCTCGGGTTGGGTGAGGAGGATGGGCCTCATCCGCTTCCGCCCATCCGTGCCTATCGTCAGAGCACCTGGCTCCGCAACCTTCTCTTGGGAATCAGGGATCGTTGAGTCGGCCTCTGTGGGCATGTCGACCGTGCGAGTTGCTGTCAAGGACCCGCCCTCCTGCAGTATCGGACTCTCAATGTCGGATTGGGGGATTGCGTAGATCGGGTGACCATCGTCTGAATCCTTTCGAAGAGTGCTTGGCGAGCCCGGAGACCCTTCCACTGCAGTAGATTGCGCGTTATTTGGCTCTGTCGTCGAGGGGACATCGACTGGGCCGAGCACCAGTCGACGTCTCTTCCTGCCTCCCTCGTCGATGATTTTAGTTTCCACTTGCCGAGTCCGCTGCTCGGATTGAAGTGTAGACTGACCTGTGTCCAAAATTTCGTCGCTGAAGATGCCGGATGCGTCGTTACAGCCACTCATATCACCGACCTCAGATTGGCCACCATCAACCTCCATACTCTTCATACCCAAACCATCCGCCTTGCCCAAAGTCTGGAAATCACGCCAATCCGGTCGTGGTAATGGTGGAGGCCCGGCAGGAACATCCAGCCCTAACGACGCCTGTCGTTCCACTGAAGGTCCAAAATCACCGTTGATCACCGGAAGACTCTTGAATTCGCCAGCCGGCGCCGCAGGAGAATGCAAAATTCCGGAAAACCTTGGATTGTAGCTTAATTGGAAATGCTGCGGGGATGCCAACAACGGAGTCCCCATGCGAGAGACTGTGCCGATACTTGACGCCCTGCCTGTTGCTACAATATACTGCTGGTACTGTTGGTACTGTGCAGATCTGTCTTGCAGAAGTCGGATCATGTGATTGATACTAGCCCGGTGGCCTCTCGACTTGATTCCCAGTTCATCACGTAGGTCATTCTCCTTCATCTCGCAGAACAGCGCATGACCAGTGGTCCCATCCTTACGGAGAATGTCCGCGAATTCATGGGGATCTGGTAGAGACAACGAAGGATTTGACGTAAGAAGAGGACTCCGTGGGTCTGTGAAGGCGAATATCACTTGATCGACCGTCCAATCCCAAGGATCTTGTATCGGAGACGAAGATCCCTCAATGGAGGGCTGTAGGAATGGCATTCTAGGTAGCTCAGCAGACTGCGCCTGGACTGTCAGCAATCACAGCAGCGGAGGCTAGAAGTTGCTAAGTATAAGGTCGAGAATGTCGCGTAAGAGGTAGCTGGTGGTGAAATACCATCGCTAACCGTAGGTGGAAAACGGTGGAGCGACAGATATAGGTGATAACCGATAGGAAATGGAGGGTAGGCCGAAATGAAGAACGTCAGAGCAGATAGTGTATGCGACTAGAACCTCACTTGCGTGTCAGTCGTTGCTATGTTGTTGTTTACTGAAGATGCTGCTACCTCAGCTACTCCTCTCGGGTACCCGCATCAACAAAGGCACCACTGTTGCCTCTTCTGTCGCATCCTCCAGAGGAAGGTCCATGCACATAGCTCCATCATCAAGCATAACATATTGGTAAGAGCATCTTTCTTCTCATAGAGTCAGTTGGAAGTAACCTTATGGTACTTCACTGGTCATCAACTAAAAGGTGAATGCTTAAACTCCGTAACCTTAAAGCCGTGCTCCATTCATAATTGATGCTCAATACAAATACATGGGTCGCATAGAGAGGACTGGCCCGTCCTCGAGCTCGACCACTTACAGCGTCAAAATCGCAATATAGGACGCCATGGCTATATCCATCTACCCCGAGTATCCTCCCAATCTGACTCCAGAGCAGTCGGAATACCTGCTCTCAAATATGAAAGATTGGTCTATACTCAATGGCCTCGCAGTGCGGCCTTCTATAACATATGTATCCAAAAAAGTAGACCCATCAAGCTCTCTAGCCGTGACCGCTCCGGTCACTTTGTTCCCCAGTCTCTTTCCCAGAGCGTGTTTTGAGGAAGCTCGAGCAATCCAATATGCATACAACGAACTTTATGCCATGGTTGCCAGGGACGAACGGTGGCTGGAGGAAATTGTAGAAGAGTAGGTGCACACCTCTCTTGTGGTCGTGGTCTTTGATGTTGATTTCGGGGAAATTCTTGGTTTCCCGTACCTAGGCAGAAAAACGCTCGTATACCCAGTTGAAAATATCAAAACGTTCTCTAATTCTTGCTGTGTAGACTGGCAGAGGTCGACGACTTTATTGCGAAATTATGGAATGTTCATCTAGCGGTTAAGAAGGAGGGCTACTTGCAGGTAGTGCAATTATGCATCCCAACACGTCTTCAACATTGATACTAATGTTGACCCAAAGTCATTATGTTTAGGGATCTTCAGATCTGATTATATGGTCCACAAAGATCCTTCACAGCAGGATTCGGGACCCCAGATCAAGCAGGTTGAATTCAATACTATCGCCTCCTCTTTTGGCGGTCTCGCTGCCAAAGTTTCCGGCCTTCACAAGTACGCTTTCCTACCTGAAAGCTGCTATTCTAAACGCGTGATAGACACCTGCTCTCGATATCTGCATTTCCATCGGACACCTCGCCACTGATCACTAGCTCCTCCCTACCTTCAAACTCTTCAATAACTTCCATCTCTCGCGGGCTCGCCTCAGCTCACAGAGCATACGGGACATCGAAACACTTTCCTCACCTACCATTATGTATCATATTCATCGTTCAAGACCCCGAAAACAATGCATTCGACCAACATGCCTTGGCAAATACTCTTCTCGAAGAGCACAACATTCTTACTTTCCGTCTTCCATTCGGTGCCATAATCGCTCACACTAGCATACCCCAAGATCAGTCGGCACGGCCACTGATATACAATCCTCCACATTCCCCAAACACACCTTACGAAGTGACTACACTGTACTTCCGAGCGGGGTACTCACCTCGCGAATATACGTCCTCAAAGTCTTGGGATGCACGGCTACATCTAGAGCGGTCGGCAGCCATCAAATGCCCTTCAATCTTGACTCATCTTGCTGGTTCGAAGAAGATACAGCAGGTTCTAGCAACGCCCTCTTCGCCACAACTCGAGCGTTTTCTGTCGTCCTCCCAGACCTCAGCAAAATACATCGATCGTATACGTGCCACCTTTGCGGCTATCTATCCCCTTGACGATTCATCCGCAGGGAAACTCGCTCTGAGCATAGCAACGGATCCAGAAAAGTCCAAAGGCTATGTACTTAAGCCGCAGCGAGAGGGAGGTGGAAATAACATATATGGAGCGAAGATTCCATCTTTCATCAGATCGCTAGGAGATGACAGCAAGAGATATAAGGGCCATATACTTATGGAGCTCATTGAGCCACCTGCCTTACGAAACAGTATATTTCGGAACGGGCAGGTGATGAATGGAGAGGTCATTGGAGAACTTGGTGTATACGGGGTTTGTCTGTGGCATCACGGTCGAGATCACTCTGGGTCTGACGTGCTGGAAAATTGGGAAGCCGGATATTTGCTGAGGACAAAGGGAAGGGACAGCGAGGAAGGAGGTGTAGCGGCTGGTTTTGGCTCTGTGGATAGCGTATGCTTGGTGGATGTGTGATGATACCAATCATAGATATCGGTGAGAAGGTACGCACAATATGGAGGGGTATAAGTGTTCAGCTGAATGAGTGAATGAATGCTGCGATTGAGACGACGATCGCTATCAAGATTGCCCAACCAGATAGGCGGACGTTTCCGTCGATGAGCCTCATTTCCCACCAATAGTAACCTTCGTGCAATGTCTCCAGGGCATTCTCGTACTTGAAGCATGCATCACCACGGTTCATCTCTCAATCCAATATCTACAACAGACAAGCCACATTGAAACATCGAGAGTTGTATGAGCGAAGAGAAGCGTGGAATTCATCCGCTCCTGCAGCTAGACCACGCTAGCCCCACAACCAATCAACGACCGTCCGAGCTTGCAAAGACGGCGGCCTACAATGCTCCCGACGGTCGTCGTCGAGCATCAGTGGCGCGTGTGGAATCTCTGCGATCTGGCAATGTGACGAGAGATCCTGGAAAAGGGCCGCAGACCTTTCCTCATAGGTCTAGGAAATTGCGACGGGCTTCCTGGTCCATTATACAAAGCTCCAAATCGCAACAGTCCACTTTGTGGAATCCGGTCAACTCTTCAGCATTCACCTCTGGACCTCCGACAACTTTGCTGGCTGGTGCAGACACACCCATCAATCTCCAAGGCTTCGCTCAGCAGTTGAGGTCCTTTGAAGAATACTCTTCACCAAATCTAGGATACTCTTGGTGCACCATATCGCAAAGCCACAGTAGCCTCCAGGTCCAGATCTCTCAGCCCGCAAGCTCTCTCTCCTCTCCAAAGACGCCGCTTGCATACAATAAATCGCCTTCTTTGACCTTTGTAAGAGAGAAAAGCATCGCAGCTCGACCCACGCCTTCCACCATGTCCCCCCATCCATCCCTCCACTCCGATGCCCCCTCCAAACGACCACCCACGCCTGCCAAAGACCTTGAATACGGCATCCCAAACCTACCAGCTCAGAACGCCCGCCCCCGCACACCTTCTCGCCACAGCCAGCGAGCATCTTCTACAGAATCCAACCTTCCCTGGAACCCTACACACCCATGCTACCCTCATCCCAACCCACACATACCGCGCGCCTCACCATTACATAGTACGACCCGCATAATACGTATACCTCGAGATTGGATGATAGCAGGCGACTTGGCACCAACCTTCAGCAATACCTACCCAGAGATTCTGGAGCCATGGGTAAGCGAGGCAGAGTTTCGAATGCTCATCAAGAACATCAACGAAGGTCTCATAGCTGCCTTTTCGCCTCACGGATGGAGGGCATGGATGGATGCTGTGTTGGGCGTAGCGACGGGATGGATATGGGAGGATCTCGGCTTTGCAGGGGTAAAGAAAGGAGTCAGGGGTGTCGAGCAGATTATCGAGGAGTGGAATGGGCAAAGGAGGAACACACTGGAGAAAGAGGAGGATGTGGAGGTGGTCAGGGCGATTCCGCTGAGGAGGACGGGGTATTTGTGTCTGGATATTCAAATCCCGGATCCACACGTTGGGACTGTGGAGGAAGAGCAAGGCATGGCACTGGGCAGTGGGAATGGCAATGTGACTGGGGACGGAAGCGTGGGCGCAGTGGAAGAGAGATAACAGCGGGATATCCCTGCATATGGGTAGTCCTTGTGCGAGCATTGCGTTTTGGTAGCAATCCACCGATCATGATGGGTGTTAGACTTGCATTGCATCTAATTCGTCGATGATACAGTACTCTCTGCCCTCTGCCTCAGACATTCCGCGACAAATCAGGGGCGCTCAAGGCTTTTAATTTCATGCAACACATAGAGCGCAAGGAGACCCTCGGGAAGCACAGTACAGTAGACTTTGGACAAAGATCAGAGAGCACATTATCGTTGCTGCAGTGTGACGGTGGGAGTGTAGATCTTCAGGTCGCTACTGCACCCTGTTGCCCCATCGCTTTTGAATCTATTAACAGGCAAGAATGACACACACCCATGGATCCATACAGCATCACCCAGGTTGCAGATGCCCAAAGCGCCAAAGCGTCCGCGACCTGCGACGACGGCAAGGACATGTCGTCGACGTGGTTTCGTAAAAATAAATGATCAGCAGAAGATCCAGGGCTCTGTCATCAATTTATGGAACTGCCGAAGCACTTGGTCCCGAAGACTCCGGGTAAAGCCAACCCCGGGCGCCTTACCTCTTTGAGTAGATGCAATGTCTTCCGTCCCGGAAATGGATGAAGAGTTGGCAATAGCCCACGGAGGCAGCTCCAGCTCGAATTGCGCGGCGCCCATGCTCGGTCTGCAAACAGTCGGTGAACATGAAGATCTGAGAAAGATATCAAAAGCACTGAAGCACGATCGACGCGCTCCTCCACACCAAGTTGGGGGCGTTTCGAAACTTTCTCCACACTGTCGCACGCTGCTGGGTGGAAATTGCAGCTGTGGGGTGATCTGCCCGATGTACGGGATGCAGCAGTTGTTAATTTCCTCGACCAGCGACATCTCTTGCATGATAGCCCCAATCGAGCATGGCTTCACCAGCCCAATCCCCAAACTTCTCACCATCCTTGCAGAATGGTAGGCTTGCAATCTCAGCATCACCCCCTTTCGGGCATTTCGGGGGCTTTGATTCGCACAGGCATCCCGCCTTAGGCCCATGCAAGATTGAGAGGCTCTCCTCCAACTATTTGGGGCCCCTGCAAGTGCCTGCAAAGGTGTGTGAACCTGGACTACTGACTTGGCTTCGCTTTGCAGTTTGGATGAACCCAGTTTGCCGGGCGTCACTATGCGTTGGCCGCCGTTCGTCGATCTGTACTCTCTTGTTCTGCTTTTTTGGCTGCGTATTTTTGGAGTGTTTGTCATAACGAATTGATGCCTAGCATTGGTCTTTCCTATGTCTTACAACAATAATAAGCCTAGTTGTCAGAGCTCCTGCGTTTCAAGGCTCAATTGCCTGAAGATTGCTGACCTGCAGACGTCGATTGACCGCATGGAACGGGTTCATGAGCGGTAGCAGCTGTTGGAAACATATCCCTTGACCGTTGCAAAATATCCCACTAAACGCTGCAATCATGCGGACTGCTTGGCTTTACACTGCCGTTTCAATCCTGTTTCTGACATACAGTTGCCCGTCAATCGCGACGGAACCATATGCGGTCCTCCCACGTCAAGATGCGAGCTCGGCCTCAGCGGCAGCAGACCCAACAGCACTGCCTAACACCAAGACATCCCAAACAATTCGGTCCACCGATGAGCATACGTCCACCTCCGTATCAACCAGCTCACCACCATCCTCCAGCGATGGTGCTGCCAGTACCTCATCCAAGTTAGAGACCAGCAGTCTGTCGGGTGCTTCAACAACAGCTTCTGATGCATCAGCAGCTGCGACTACCTTCATTGGTGTGACAGCGACACCAATTATCAAAGGCTCACTGAATGTCACGAGTACCAATACTCCGATCATCGAAGGCCTTCCCATACCACCGATGATCACTCCTGGGTTGTCGGTTGCTGGGGCCTTTCTGATATTGACAGGCATATTCTATACTCTGATTGGAATCAGGACAAAATGGCTACACATCTCCCTTTCCAGCGCCTACCTCGTCAGTCTAGCGGTCTCCGTTCTGATCATATATGTTATGCACCCACCGATTTCGAACGTTCTTCAAGGTGTCTACGTCCTTGCGGTCATCTTGACAGGCATGATAGCTGGTGGTGGATCGTTGTTGTTCAAAGATGTCACGGAAGGGTTCAGCACTTTCCTTGGTGGATTTTGCCTTAGCATGTGGTTCTTGGTTCTCAGGCCTGGAGGCCTCATCACCAATGATGTTGGCAAAGTGATCTTCATTGCTTTCCTCACTGCCGGTGCATTCCCGTTGTATCTTAGCCACTACACTCGACCCTATGGACTAATTGGATCTTCATCTTTTGCTGGAGCAACCGTTGTTGTCCTTGGCATTGATTGTTTTAGTCGTGCAGGTCTCAAGGAATTTTGGCTACGTATCTGGAGTAAGTACATGTCCAGACTCTGCAGATTCATCGCGCTGACCGGGTGATTAAGGTCTCAACGACGGCCTCTTTCCTCTGCACTATCATCAAAATTATCCAATTACCCGCGGGATCCGGGTTGAGATCGCGGCTATCATTATCATAGCTCTGCTCGGCATCATGTCTCAGATGAAAGTCTGGAAGATTGTCAAGCAGAAGAGAGCGGATAGGATTTCGGAGCAAGAACGAAAAGAGCATCAGCGCCGAATCTCGGACGAAGAGCGGGGAAGGGAGGTGGAAGCAGGCAATCGGCAAGACCAGCCCTTATGGGAAGCTCTTCATGGCGGGAATGGCAAAGCAAAGGCCAAAGGGGATTACTTGGACTCTGGCGTGGGGACCGATGAGCTGAGCAGTACCCGCAAAAGCTCCTGGGGAGATGTCCCGGAGTCTGCTGCAGAAGGCATGGAGCTGCAAAACCTGCCAGGGTTTCGGGATGGGTCAGGAGACAAAGGACGAGTGACAGTACACGTTGCGCAGGACGACTTCTACGAAGTCTCTCTTGTGGGTGGTCAGCGAACATCGATGGAACGTCCGATTATGGTTCCAAAGTCCGAAGCTACCAATCCCTTCACCCCAGAGACTTCATCCATCAACGCGAGAGCCAAGGGCAGCGCCCAATTCATCGACCCTGATCTGACATTGCAGCCTATTGTGGTACCTCCCCCATTCAGGATACCAGAATTGGACTTCGCAAGCGACGATGATGGCTCCTCGGTCGAAGCATCTGCACCTTCAGAGCATCTACCCTATCGCGGCTCCAAACGCTTATCGGGCTCATCGATGGCAAGGAAGCTTTCGAAACGGT
>JAABUK010000898.1_pt1 | contig 59879 bp, 56 predicted proteins | sample 5559141 | NCBI WGS metagenome assembly JAABUK01 (sample SAMN10711869, study PRJNA513367) | rock metagenome | isolation source: Antarctica rocks | place: Antarctica: Victoria Land, Pudding Butte nord | collected 2016-01-03
GAGGTGAGTGCCATGAAGCGAGGTTTCGACTGGGGCTGAGCCCCACGCCCCGACGTGCCGTGCCCGACCCGAGCAGGAGATGAGGTGAGTGCCATGAAGCGAGGTTTCGACTGGGGCTGAGCCCCACGCCCCGACGTGCCGTGCCCGACCCGAGCAGGAGATGAGGTGAGTGCCATGAAGCGAGGTTTCGACTGGGGCTGAGCCCCACCGCCCCCACACCACTGGTGTGCTGCGTCGGTCGTCTGCCGCTGGGCGCACTTTCAACGGCGCCTGGTAAGGCACTGTCTGCATAGCCTTCTAGCGGGACGGGATGTGTTATTCGGGCTGTCCTGGTTCGGCGGCGGTCACAGTTCGCTTTGTGGTCCGGGCGTGCCGCATGCGGCGAGAACGTCCAGCTGCCAGGACTGTGGCGAGCACGATGCCTGCCGCTCCGGCGGAGGCCACTGCCGCCGGCACGGTCCACGCCTGGGCGAGGAATCCGCCCGCGAGGAGGCCGATGCCCTGCGCCGCGAGCAAGCCAGCGGAAGCCACCCCGATTGCGTGGCCGCGCTGGCGGTTCGGCACTGCGCTGACGTACTCAACGACGATCTGCACCTGGTAGGCAGAGCACACTCCGGACGCAGCCCACAGCACCATCGTCACGGGCAGGTCTGGGTGCAGTGCGCAGAACAGCAGTGGCACTCCGGCCGCCATGGCCAGCGGCCCTACCAGGGCGGTACGGGCCTGGTTGGGTAGTAACCGAACAAACAGCAACGAGCCGAGCAACACACCGGCCGGGCCTGCGGCCAGCAGCAGCCCGACCGTTGATGGGCCCCCGCCAAGGTCGGCGGCGTAGGGGGCCGCGAGGCCCTCGGGGACGACGAACAACCCGGCTAGCCACCCCAAACCGAGCAGTGACCTCAGCTGCTGGTCTCCGAAAACCAGGCCGAGATCGCCGAACCACCGGCGGGCGCCGCCGTGACCGGCAGGCTCACGGTTGTGCACGGCGGGGCGGTGCTGCACCGTGAGTCGAATCAGGACCGCCGATATCACGAAAGTGGCCGCGTCGATGCCCAGAGTGGTTCGCGGGCCGACAAGTGCCACCACCGCGCCACCGGCGGCGAAGCCGAGTAGCTGGGCACCCTGGGTGGTCGCGGCCCGAAGCCCGGCGCCGAGTGCGTATCCCTCGCCTTCGAGGATGTCGGCGACCAACGCCGACTCCGCAGCCTTCCACGGGGTCCCGACCACGACCGCCACCACCAGCAGCCCGGCCATGACACCTAATGGCACTGCGGGCAGGGCCATCACGGCCAGCAGCACCGCGCGGACCAGATCACCCGCGACCAGCAGAGCTCGCCGCGGCATCCGGTCGGCCAGCGTTCCGAGCAGGATGCTGCCCAGCAGCGCCGGCAGATAAGTCAGCGCGTAAACACCGGCTGTCAGCAGTCCTGACCCTGTCCCGTCGAATACCAGCACCGAGAGCGCGACCCGGGCGAGTTGGTCCCCGACCAGCGACTGCACGTCGGCCAACCAAAGCCACCAGAACTCGCGCACCCGCAGTACGTCGCGGAACTGCAGGCTCCGCCGCTCAGCCGACACCCAACTCCCACCACCTGCCGGAAATTTCCCTCGCACAACTGAAACGGAAAGACCCCTCAGCTAGCCACCCGATGAGCTTGCCCCGAACGTCACCACGGCCGCTATGTTTGCAGCGGTCACCGCGGTCCGGTGATCGGACTCTAAACCGTCAGGCAGACGGGCGTCATCGGCTCGCGCCCTGGCTGGGCTGCGGTGCTCAATGCCTACCTGATCCCGTTGATGACCAAAGACTGGGGACGTGCCCTCCGATCTTGTCTCACCCCGGCGCCGTGCGGTGCGGACTCGGGGCGGTGTTTCGGGCGGCCCCCTCATCCTCGGCGCGCACCCGATCGGTGACGTCCACGACGGTCGTGGCGAGGTGCGCATCTTCTGGCTGGTCGGGTCACGAATGATCTTGTGGGTGGCTTCCACCCACAACACGGTGTCGTCCAACCCCGCTTGGCGGTACGTGGGTCGTGATGAACGGGAGCGCGAACTGGAGATCATCGCCGTCGAGCTCGACGACACTGCTGAGGGAGACGCCGTCTTGCTGGTCATTCACGTCATGCCGACACAGCTTCGCCGAAGGGAGCAAACCTGATGAACGAACGCACCCCGCCCCGGATCACCCCAGAGACTCCGATCGGGCCGGACGTCGACCTGGCCCAGGAGGATGTGCGCCTGGCGGATGGCACCCGGCTGACCCCGGAGGTCGCCGAGGACATCGTCGAGCAGGTGCGCCGGGCCACGGGCCGGCCTTCCCTGTCCGGCACGGCTACCTCGCCGCAGATCGCGTTCCGGGTCGCTGCGACCGTGCGTGAGCGCGCCGCTGCCGTCGCCGCCCGAGAGGGTAAGACCATTTCCCAGCTCGCCCGCGAGGCCCTGGAGGAACGGATCGCGCACCCCCGGTAGCACGACCACGAGGTGGCCAGCGTGAGGGGTGGCCACCGACCACGAGGGGGGTGTGGCCGGTGGCCGCTGCGACACCAGCCCCGGGGGGAGGGGTCCGGCGTGCAGGGAGACGGCCAACAGAGTTGGCCGCATCCAGCACCGAGACTACGGCTGGCCGGGTGGCTTCGCCCGCCTGCGGTTGCGGCGACCCGGTGGCGAACTGGGGGACTTCACCGCCCCGACCAAGGCAATGACCCGGCTCGTCGGCTCGGCCCGGGTGCAGAACGCGAGCTTGTCGACGAATACGAGCAGCGAGAACCAAACGGCGAGCGCACCGCCGACCGCGCTGACGACGATCCACGGCCCCCCGGCGACCACACCGTTGACGGCGGCCACCATCACCGCACCACTAGCTCCGCCAAGTGTCTTTCTCATGGTTCCTCCTCGGCCCTAGTTATCGGCCCTAGTCGGCGGAACCCGGTTGTCCCGCTCATGGGGTCATGTGGGCGGCCGAAGGGGTGTTCATCGTGTTGACCGCAGAAACGTGATCCGGGGGAAGGGCCGTGGGCGAGGGAACCCGTTAGCGGGGGGTCTTGCGGTACGATCCCGGGTATGAGTACGGGCAGCAAACTCGTCGGTTACGCCCGTTGCAGTACTGACCGCCAGGACCTCACGGCGCAGTGGGACGCGCTCGTCGCACTCGGTGTTGTACCGGACCGCATCTATGTCGATCACGGATTGACCGGGACGGACCGCAAGCGGCCAGGGTTGCGGGAAGCCCTCGCCGCTTGCCACGAGGGCTCGACCTTGGTGGTCACGAAGTTGGATCGGTTGGCGAGGTCGGTGCCCGATGGCCGCGACATCGCCGACGAGCTGACCAAACGCCAGGTGATGCTCAACATCGGCGGCTCCGTGCACGACCCGACCGACCCAGTGGGCAAGCTGTTGTTCACCGCCCTGGCGATGGTCGCGGAGTTCGAGGTCGACCTGTCCCGGCTGAGGACGAGGGAAGGCATGAAGGTCGCCAGGGCGAAGGGCCGGCTGAAGGGTAAGCAACCGAAACTCAGTGCGGCGCTGCAGAAGCACCTGGTGGCGCTGTACAACGAGGGTGGGCACACCAGCACGGAGCTGGCGGAGCTGATGCAGGTAGGCCGCTCCACGGTGTACCGCACCCTCGCCCGAGCCAAGGCGCAGGCTGCGGACGCCAACGCAGGGGAGAGATAGCTATGACCGGACCGGGGCGGTGCGCGGGGGTTCCTGGCCGTGCCACAGCAGATCGGGGATAGTGAGCCCGGCAGGCATGCGGGTGACGCACCGGGGTGGCTGCGCCGAGCAGGGTGGGTCCCGCCGCTCGGGGACCGAGGGTGCGTCCAGGGGAAAGTCGTGGCACGACGTACCAGGATCGGCGCGGATCAGCCCGACCTGTTCAGTGTGGTGGCGGAAGGAGCATCCGATGAGCGCGGAGATTCGCCAGATCGTGGCCCGGACGTGGAGGGAGCACATCGGGGTACCGCAGGAGTGGTCCAGCGAGCAGACCGAGGAGTTCTTCACCGAGGAGGCGACTCGGATGGCGGACCGGATCGTCCGGATGCAGGCCGAGGCGCAGCTGGTGGTGATCCGGCAGTGGCGGAACGCGCACCACGGGAACCAGCCGGATTATTTGACGCAGGTGGGGCTGATCAACGCGGCGCGGGCGCAGTGCCAGGAGATCGTGTTGAGCGAGGAGCTGTACGAGCAGATCCCGAAGGACAGCGAGAACTCCGAGGAGGAGGACGAGCTGCAGGCGGCGTGGGAAGCACAGGTGGAGCGGGAGCAGTGGTTCCGACGCCTGCCGGAGGGGGACGAGCCCTGGAAGGTGGAAGCGCGGGCGAACCCGGACCGGTGGAAGACGGTGTACCGGTCGGATCCGACCGAGGAGATCGTGGACGCCGTCGCGGCCCTGTGGCCGGAGCGGACACCCAGGTTCCATCTCTATATGGAACTGCTGTGGCAGAGCCGGGTCGAGGACGACAAACCCGTGCCCGCGATGGAGCCGGTGGCTCGAACGCAGCTCCGCGCCCGGCGGGCGAACGCAGCGGTGCTGGGGGAGATGACCCAGGTCGTCGACGCGGAGGAGCGGCGCCGCGACCAGGAATCCGCCGAGATACTCGCACAGGACCGGTCCAGGATGAGCTGACCCTTTTCGATGAACTGGGGGATATCCCCACCGACCCGGTCAGCATCGACCCCGGCGGCGCCCCACTACCCGCAGCCCCGCCACCGAGCGGCCCGGAAACAGGGACCGCCACCACCGGGTCGCCCGCAGCGGCATCAGCACCCGAGGTGGCCGCGCAGCCAGACATACCGACCGCGCCGCCGCAGGTCGCGGTCGATTACCAGCCGGGCATCACGATCCACCCCCCGGCGGGGATCAAGGCCCGCGCCCGGGCGAACCTGGACGCGATCGGCCTGCTGCAACGCCTCGACGCCGAGACCCGACCACCCACCGCGGCGGAGCAGGACGCCCTCGCGCGGTGGTCGGGTTGGGGGGCGGTCCCGCAGATATTCGAGCCGCACCGCGAGGACTGGGTGGCGGACAACGCCGAGCTACGGGGCCTGCTCACCGAGGCCGAGTACCGCGCCGCTTCGGCGAACACCCTGAACGCCCACTACACCGACCCGGCGATCGTCGCCGCCCTGTGGGACAGCGTGGAGCAGGCCGGTTTCACCGGGGGGCGGGTGCTGGAGCCGGGCTGCGGGGTGGGGACCTTCATCGGGCTGGCCCCGGCCTCGGCCACCATGGTCGGGGTGGAGCTGGACCCGATCACCGCGCAGATCAGCGCCCACCTGTACCCGTCGGCGCAGATCCGTCAGGAAGGGTTCGAGAAAACACGGGTGCCGGAGAACAGTTTCACCGCCACCGTCGGCAACGTCCCCTTCGGCGGGTTCGCCCTGCACGACCCGGCGCACAACCCGGCCAACCACAACATTCACAATCATTTCTTGCTGAAGTCGGTGGCGCTGACCGCCCCCGGCGGGTACGTCGCCGCGATCAGCTCGCACTTCACCCTGGATGCCGCGAACCCGAAAGCCCGCCGGGACCTCGCGGAGACCGCGGACCTGGTGGGCGCGATCCGGTTGCCGACGAAGGCGTTCGACCGGGTGTCGGGGACCACGGTGGTCACCGACCTGATCATCCTGCGCAAACGCGAGCAGGGCCGAGAGCCTGCCGCGGGGCAGGACTGGATCGACACCACCACGGTGGACGCGCTGGACACCGACGGGCAGTACGCGCAGACCACGGTGAACACCTACTTCGCCGCGCACCCGGAGAACGTGCTGGGCGCCTTGCATCTGGGCCATGGCATGTACAACGCCGCCACTCTGGAAGTTCGTGGCGACACCGGCACCGAGTTGGCGGCGCAGGTGGCCGGGCGGCTGGCTGCTATCACCACTCAGGCGAAGGCGCAGGGTTTGGGGTTGAGCGCCACCGCGGATTCGGCGACGACCATCGACGCGACCTTGTTCAACCCGGGCCTGATCATCCCGGTGGCCCTGCAGGCGGGGCGGCCGTTGGACACCTTGGCCTACGACGAGGCGAGCAACGCGTTGCGCCGCTGGGACGGCCAGACGTGGGTGGCGCACCCGGCGCGACCGGTGAAGGTCGCCGAAACCCGGACACTGCTGGAGCTGCGCGACATTGCCTCCACGTTGATCCGCGCCCAGCGCGACGGGCTGCCCGCGGGTGAGCGGGACCAGCTGCGCGGGGAGCTGAACCGGGTGTATGACCACTACGTGGGGGTGCACGGTCCGGTCAACCGGTTCACCTGGACGAATCCCAAGCCGGTCACTGCGGACAGACACGACGAGCGGATGGTCAAGTTCGAGGAGCAGTGGCGGAGGAAAGAGGGGCTCGACGGGCTGCCCTACCCGGGGCCGGTGCCCGAGGAAACCCGGGCAGCGTGGGATGAGCGGGCGTGGGAGGCCGCGAGCCCGTCGAAGCGGTTCGCGCACCTGGACGGGGGCATCCGCAACGATCCCGGTTTCGCCACCGTCGCCGCGTTGGAGTTCTTCGACGAGGACACCCAGACCGCGGCCAAGGCCCCGATCTTCGCCGCCGACGTGCTCAGCCGGCGCCCGGAGCGCATCAGCGCCGCCACCGTGGAGGAAGCCCTGGCGATCAGTCTGGATGAGTCGCGGGTGGTGGACGTGGCCCGGATCGCCTCCCTGCTCGGTGCCGGCGAGGACGACACCCGCGCCGCGTTGGTCGGGAAGGTGTACCCGGACACCACCGATCCGACCCGGCTGATTCCCGCCGCCACCTACCTGTCGGGCAACGTGCGCCGCACACTCGCCGACGCCGAGACCGCCGCAGCGCAGGACCCGGCCTACGTCGGGAACGTGGAGGCGCTGCGGGCGGTGTTGCCCCGCACCATCGAGGCCAGCGAGATCGGGCTGCGCCCCGGGGTGCCGTGGATACCGACGAGCGACTATGAAGCGTTCGTCAGCGAGGTGCTGGCTCCCCGGGACGTGTCGGTGGACTACACCCTGGGCACCTGGACGATCGAGGTCCCCAAGTGGCAGTGCGGGTCACCGTTGATGACCGATGTGTATGGCACCGCCAGTGTGGATGCGGTGTCGTTGTTGGAGTCGGTGTGCAACGCCAAGCCCATCCAGGTCCGCCGGTCCAAAGCGGAGATCGAGCGGACCGGGGGCGATGCGGTGGACATGCCGGCCACGTTCGCCGCCCAGGCCCAGGCCCGCAAGCTCACCGAGAAGTTCACCGAATGGGTGTGGAGCGACCCTGACCGCACGGCTCGGCTGGTCACCTCCTACAACGAGAAGTTCAACTCCCTGCGCCCGGCGCGTTACGACGGGGCGCACCTGAACCTGCCGGGGTTGGGTGATCACTTCACCCCGCACGCCTACCAGCGGGACGCGGTGGCCCGGATCATCGCCGAGCCCACGGTGTTGCTGGATCACGTGGTCGGGGCCGGGAAGTCGGGGTCGATGTTCATGGGGGCGATGGAACTCAAACGCCTCGGGCTGGCTTCCCAGCCGTGGATCGTGGTCCCCAATCACATCATCGAGCAGGTCGCTCGCGAAGCCAAGCAGTGGTACCCGGCGGCGAACGTGCTCGTCGGGGCGGGGGCCACGAACGCCGAGGGGCGGCGCCGGTTCGCGGCGCAGACCGCGACCGGGGACTGGGACATGGTGATCGTCCCGAAGTCGGTGTTCACCGCGATCAGGGTGTCCCCGCAGCGCCAACGCGCGCACCTGGAAACGGCCCGGAAGGCTTTGGAGGCGGCGTACAAGCAGTCCACCGACCCGGCAGGTACCAAGCAGATCGAGTTGGCCATCAAGGACCAGGAAAAGCGGCTCGCCACGCTGACGGAGCAGGCCGGGAAGGACACCGGGCTGACGTTCGAGGACACGGGGGCGGACTACCTGCTGATCGATGAGGCACATTACTGGAAGAACCGGGGGAGGGCATCTGCGGTGCGGGAGTTGGCGTGCACACCCGGTTCGCAGCAGGCCGAGGACCTGGTGATGAAGCTGGACGTGCTGCGCGAGAAGCGCCGCGACGAGGCGGCCGCGGCGGGCCGGGAACCCACCCCGGCCGACGAGCGGGTGGCGACGTTCTCCACCGGCACGCCGGTGGCGAACTCGTTGGGGGAGATGTGGGTGATGCAGTCCTACCTGCGACCGGACCTGCTGGCTGATGCCGGGGTGGCGGACGTGGATGCGTGGGGTGCGGTGTTCACCGGCACCACGGCCAGTGTGGAGATGAACGCCTCCGGGTCGCGGCTGGCGCCGGTGACCCGGGTGGGGCGGTTCGTGAATGTGCCCGAGCTGGTCACGATGAGCTCGGTGTACACCGATGTCGTCACCCGCGAGGACATCACCGTCGCCCTGCCGGAACTGGTGGGCGGGGCGCGGCAGGTGATCAGCAAACCCGCCTCCCAGGAGGTGCGGGACTTCATCAGCGACCTCGCCTACCGCAGCGAACACTTCGACCCCGGACGCCCGGACATCGACAACTCCCTGAAAGTGGCCAACGACGGGCGCAACGTGTCCCTGGACGAGCGGATGGCGAACCTGGAGGAGCCCCTGGACGGGGGGCGGATCGGCATGGTCGCCGGTGAGATCATGCGCATCCACGCCGACACCGAGCACACCACCTACCGCGACCAGGCCGGCGGGGTGTCCCCGGTTGCGGGTGGACTGCAGATCGTGTTCTGCGACCGCTCCACCCCGCATCAGAAGGACGGGAAGTTTTCCCTGTACGAGGGGTTGCGCGACGAACTGGTGGAGCGCGGGATGGCGGAGCAGGCGATCCGGTTCATCCACGACTACCCGAAACCGGGGGAGAAGGCGCAGCTGTTCGACGACTGCCGGGCCGGTCGGGTGTCGGTGTTGGTGGGGTCCACGGAGAAGATGGGCACCGGCACCAACATCCAGGACCGGGCGGTGGCGTTGCATCACGTGGACGTGCCGTGGCGCCCGGCGGACCTGGAGCAGCGGGAGGGCCGCATCCTGCGCCAGGGAAACCAGAACCCGAGGGTGGAGATCCTGAACTACGTCACTGAGGAAACGTGGGACACCGTGATGTGGCAGACGGTGGAACGCAAAGCCCGCTTCATTGGCCAGATCAAGACCGGGGACCTGGACGCCCGCACCGCCGAAGACCTGGGCAGCGACGAGCTGGGGAACTCCGCCGCGGCGACGAAAGCGGTGGCGACCGGGGATCCCCGGTACCTGCAGCAGGTGCAACTCGATGACGACGTGAAACGCCTGGATGCGTTGAAGCGGGCGCACGGGGACGCGAAGGGACGTAACGCCGCCGAGCGGCGCGCGTGTGCGCGGGAGATCACCGCGACCACCGAACAACTCAGCCGCCTCGATGAGGCTTTGCCGCGGATCGCGGCGAGCGCGGACGCGCCCTTCGCCATGACCATCGGGGGGCGGGCGTACCGCGAGCGGGGACCGGCGTCCTCGGCGTTGGTGGAGCGCGTGCGCCAGGCGTGCAGCGAAGGCAAGCGCTGGGGTGCGCAGAAGGCGTTCCCGGTGGCCTCGCTGCGTGGGGTGGAAGTCCGCGCCAGCCGACTGCTCACCAGCGACGAGGTGATGCTCAGTGTGAACGTTCCGTGCCGCACCCGCGCCGTGGCGGCGAAGGACTTCACCGGCCGCGACGCCAACGGTCTCGGGTTGGTGCGGCGCATCGAGAACATGGTCGCTGAGATCCCCGCCTACCGCGCGGAGGTGGAACACCGCCAGGGCTTTGCCCGCACCCGCACCGAGGAGCTGCTGGCCGTCGCGGATGTTCCGTTCGAGCACGAGGTGCAGCTGAGGGACAAAACCCACGAGCTGCACACCTTGACCGCGCAGCTGCACCTTGATGCCAACAGCCCGCAAGCACACGCCAGGGCCGAGGCTGCACGGGAACGGTTGGCGGCCCAAGGTCGCACACCGGGGTGGAGCCTGGCGCTGAACCCGACCCCCGCGCTGCTCAAGGAAAGGGGGGAGGAAAGCGCCGGCCCCGCCACGACGCGGGAGGTGGTCACCGCAGACGTGGCGGCGCCGAATGGTGTCGCCGATGCGCAGGCGTCGCCCGACCCGGCGCGGGACGCGGTGCGCCTGGCCGGGCTGTCGCATCCGCGCAGTGTCGGCGAGCAGCTCGCGGACCGCCGGCACGGCAGTGATTCCGGTGGCCACCGGGCGCCTGAGTCGACGCCCTACCGTGGGATCGAAGAAGAGCGGGGCCGGTAGCTTGCGCGCGGGGCGATGGTCAGGCGGCACCGGCCACAGTGTTGTCGCTGCCGCTGGCGGCCGCCTCTGATCCGGTGTCGTGCGGGGGTGCGGTGGTCTTGGTGGCGCGGGTGCGGGAGGTGGCGGGTGCGCGGAGGCCGGCTTTGTTGAGTTCGGCGGCGGTCCAGCCGCCGGTCTTCGCGGCGTCGTAGGCGTCGCGTGCGTGTTGCGCGGCGGTGGCGGCGGCGGTGCGGGCGGTGGTGACTGCTTGTTCGGCGCGGCGGTGGGTGTCGAGGGCGGCGCCGAGGGTTTCCACGAGGGCGATGCGGTCGGCGAGGAGTGTTTTGGCGGCGGCGGCGGCGGCCTGCTTACCGGTGGTGGCGGTCATGGGTGTGCTCCTGGTGTTGGTTCACGTGATGGCTGGGGGGTGCTGGGTCGGTGGCTAGGTGCGGTCGGGGTGTTGCGGGGCGAGGGGTGCGCGCACGTATTTTGACACGTCGAGACCGGGTGGGTACTGCGGCGGCGCGGGTGAGTGCAGTGTGTCGGTGGAAGGCGCTGGCACGGTGGCGACGGTGGGGGACTCGGCGGGCACCGCGGGGGTTGGGTAGTCATGCTGCAGTTCAGTGGGCGCCCACCCGGTGGGGGCATCGTCGTGGTCGGCGAGCACGGTGGCGGCGGCTCGCAGCGCTTCGGCGCATGTGAGTGCGTTGCGTTGAGCGGGTCCGGGCGTGGGGGTGATGAGGTGCTGGATGAGCTCGTTCGCGACGGTGTGCAGGCTGTCCACTGCCTGCGCGCGGGTGACGCCGATCCGGTGCAGCTCGTCGACCTCGGCTGCCACGGCGTCGGTGACTACCTCGGGAGATACGCCGTCGGCGCCGCCCGGTGATGCTGTCGCGGAGTTCGGCATGGCCCGTCCCTGGTGTCGTGGGGGTGACCCGCCGCCGGGCGGTGGGATGCAGCGCCCAGTCTAGGTGTTCGTTCCCCGATTCCTGAGCAGGCGTCGACTGTGCGGAGACTTCCGGCTTTCAGGGGGGAGCCAACCCCACCCCGAGTGGTTCCCTGGCTCGGTGCACCAGCGTCGTCGGGTTCGCGGTCAGGGTGAGCGCCTGGATAACGGAGCAAGATGTTAGGACAGCCGTCTGTTTGACGGTTCGGACTGGACCGGGGGCCAGTCGGGGGGCACACTGACGCCTAGTCCGCCCGTGGGTGGCGGTAAGCCGGTGTGGGAACGCTGCGCTGGGCGAAGGGCGAATGAGGGTGGTGGTGGCGGTGCGGGGTTCGCGGCGTACCCGGGTGGAGGGTGGTCGTCCGAACAAGGTGACGGTGCGGTTCACCGATGATGAGTTCGCGGTGGTGTCGGCGTCGGCGGCGGCGGCCCGGTTGAGTGTGCCGGCGTGGTTGGCGGTGCTGGGGTTGACCGGTACCGAGGACCGGGTGCTGGATGCGGCGAGCATCCGGGGGATGGTGATCGAGCTGTTCGCGGTGCGTCGGGGGATGACGAATGCGGGGCGCAACATCAACGATGTGGCCCGGTTGCTGTTGGGTACCGGGGCGTTGAAGCGCAACGCCGAGGTGTCGGTGGCCGAGTTCCGGGCGGCGACGGCCCGGGTGGACGCGTTCCTGGACGAGTTGGCCGGGTATCTGCCCGGGGTCGATCTGAAACACGTCGACTGGTGATCACCAAGATGCAGCGCGGCACCCGGACCCGGGGCCTGGTGGAGTACCTGTTCGGGCCGGGCCGGGCGGAGGAGCACACCAACCAGCGGATCGTGGCGGCGTGGGATGAGGCGTGGCGGGGGATCACCCACCCTGATGGGGTGCAGCGGGCGTTGCTTGCCGCGGAGGTCGCCGCCCCGGTGAAAAGGATGCCGGAGGTGGCGAAGCCCGCCGAGCACGTCTATCACGTGTCGATCAGCAACCACGGGCAGGACCGCAACCTTTCCGACGAGGAGTGGGCCACGGTGGCCGAGGCGGTCGCGGACAAGCTGGGCTTGTCGGGTACCGACACCCGAGCGGGTGCCCGGTGGTTCGCGGTGCACCACGGGGCCGCTTCCGGGGACCGGGACCACATTCACTTCGTGGCCACGTTCTGAAACACGTCGACTGGTGATCACCAAGATGCAGCGCGGCACCCGGACCCGGGGCCTGGTGGAGTACCTGTTCGGGCCGGGCCGGGCGGAGGAGCACACCAACCAGCGGATCGTGGCGGCGTGGGATGAGGCGTGGCGGGGGATCACCCACCCTGATGGGGTGCAGCGGGCGTTGCTTGCCGCGGAGGTCGCCGCCCCGGTGAAAAGGATGCCGGAGGTGGCGAAGCCCGCCGAGCACGTCTATCACGTGTCGATCAGCAACCACGGGCAGGACCGCAACCTTTCCGACGAGGAGTGGGCCACGGTGGCCGAGGCGGTCGCGGACAAGCTGGGCTTGTCGGGTACCGACACCCGAGCGGGTGCCCGGTGGTTCGCGGTGCACCACGGGGCCGCTTCCGGGGACCGGGACCACATTCACTTCGTGGCCACGTTGGTCCGGGAGGACGGGCGTGGCATCTACTTGAACAAGGACAAGCTCGCCCTGCGGGAGGTCGCGAAGGAGATGCAAGCCCGGTTCGGGTTGGCGGTCCGGACCCGGGAGCCCGGCGCCGGGCAGCGGGGGCTGTCCCGCCCGGAACTGGCGGCTATCCAAGACCTGGAGCAGGAGCAGGCAGTCGACACCGTCAAGGCGGCGACCAACGAAGGCGGCGAGCAGCAGCCGGACCGGACCGGTGCGGCTGGTGCGGTGGAGCCAGTAGCACCGGTGGAGGTTCCGCGGCGCCGGTTGGAGCGGACGGTACGGGCGGCGGCCACGGCGGCGAGCACCGAGGCGCAGTGGCTGGCCCGGTTGGGTGAGCTGGGGGTGTCCGTCGAGCCGCGCTGGGCGCGCGGCGGAGATCGGGTCGTGGGATACCGGGTCGCCCTCGCCGACCCACCGAGAGAGCAGGCCGGAAGCAAAGCGGTGTGGTTCGGTGGCGGCAAACTCGCCCACGACCTGACACTGCCCGCGCTGCGGGCCGGCTGGACCCGTGCGGGGGACCCGGCCACCGCGTGGCGGCGGGCTCCGACCGCCGCACCGGCGCCCACCGAGGCGACCCTCGGCAGCACATTGGCGATGACCAACACTCAACCCGCCCCGGAGCAAGTCAGCCGGGACTTCGCCGCCGCCGCCACCACCCTGCGCGGCGCGGTGATGACCGCGCGCCTGCTGGGCGGCGACGGTGCCGAGGTGGCGCGTGCTGCCCGCGACACGGGTGGGCTGCTGGCCGCCCTCGCCGAACGCGCACCACCGGCCGATCGGCGGCGGCTTGCGCAGGCGTCGGCGCACCTTGCCCAGGCGGGACAAGTCGAGCACGGGCAGGCCCGCGGCGCCCGCAGCCCCCTGTCCCCGGGCTTCGCCCGGGTGGCCGTCACCGTCCTCACGGCGGCGTCCGGCGGCACCGCCTCGACGGCGGTGTTGCTGGCGCAGGTGGCGCGGTTGACGCGGACCGTGGCCGAGCTGCACACCGTGCAGAACCGCGTCGCCGCGGCCCGGGACACCGCCCGAGCCGCCGAGCTGCTGGCGCCCTACGCCACCCCGACAGTGCTCACCCCGGACCCGGCCCCCCCGAAGCCGGTGATCATGCCCAACCAGGAACAACTCGACGCGATGCTGGGCAGCACCCGAGCGCAGCGCTTCGCGGCCGAGGCCCGCCGCCTGGGCCGCGGACACGAGCCGAGTACCTACCGGCCACCGTCCCCTTCGCCGGAGCCCGGGCGGGAACGCTGAACCCCCCTCGGCGGGCACCGTGCCCGCCACTCAGGAAGGACCACCACGATGAGCGCACCCCACGATGAGACCCACGAGATGCACAACGAGGTCGCCACCGTGGCGCGGGCCATGCTGTCCGCCGGCCTGGCGGTGGCCGACGGGCGCCGACAACGACAACTGCGGGCCGCCCGGGAAGCGGAGCGGGCACTGCCGCAGGCGCCGCGCACCGAGCCCGCAGCAGACCGCGCGAGCGGCCCGGCCCCGGAGCGTGCCAGCGACCAGGCCAGCGCCGAGCAGCCGACACAACATGCTGGACGAGGCGGCACGATCCCGGACCCTGGCGGGTTCAGTCGCCGCGACATTCAGCAGCGGGCGGACACGATGGCCGCGACCCCGGGAAGCGGTGAGCACGACGCCCGGCTGCGGGACGTGGTATCCGCGGCGGTCCCGGCCACGGCCGAGGCGGTGCTCACCGACCCGGCATGGCCCGCCCTGCGCGCGGGTCTGCGCCACATCGAGAACAACGGTGGTGACCCGCGGGCGGAGCTGGCCGCTGCCGCGGGCAGGCGGCCGTTGCGCGGCGCGGACAGCGCCGCCCGGGTGCTGCGGTGGCGGCTGGCCACCCGCTGCGCCGAGCAGGACCGGGCCAACGGCACAGCGGCGGTGCCGGCCGATATCCGGGACCGGGATGTGGGCTCGGTCCTGCGCGCCCTGGCCGAGGACCCGGTGGGCACGACGGCGGCCTACGCCGACGCCGAGGCGCACCGGGACACCGACCCGGTAGCGGCGCACGCATGGGACGAGGCGCTGCGCGCGGAGAACATCGACCCTCAGCGGGTCCGGGACGACGCCGCCGCCCACCGCGACAGCGCGAGCATCGATGAACCCGGCGGCGACCAGGACCTCGACCAGGACCTCGAGCAGGAGGTCGGTGATCCCGCGAGGGACGGCTTCGCCGAGGACTACCTATCAGCGTTGGACCGTGCCGGCGTCGACCCCGACACCGCACGCACGCAGCTAAACGAGGGTGACAACGCGGCGGAGCGCCCTGCGGCGGAGCAGACACCTGCCCCGCCGCGCACCATGTACTCCGACGGTGCGGACGCCGCCCGACTCGCGGGCATGTCGCATCCGCGCAGCGTCGCCGAACAGCTCGCGACCCGCAAACCCGGCGGGCAGGAAACACCGGCCGCCCGCGGACGCGAAAAGGACCCGATCCGACACCGCGACCGATCACGGTAACCCGATCCGGGGGTGCTGACCCCACCGCTACCTTGCGGCTGGGGACACGCCCAAGAGGACCCGGACACCGTCTCCAACGGGCGCCACGCTGGAACCGCCCATGGCCGAGGACACAAGGAGAACCCTTACCGGCAGCAGGGGAACCGGGCACAAGCGGTGCCGCGCTGCCTCGTGGAGCAGGCAGGGGTGACCCGCCGGTGTCGTCGCGGTGGGTGGGCTGATTCTGCAGGTGTGGTTATACGGTGTGGGCAAGGGGTTGTAGGGTGACGCGGATCAGGCTCGATCAGCTCACCGTGCTGGAGAGCCAGTGAGGGAGTTTGAATTCGCTATTCGCGTACGGCCCCGGCGCCAAGATCTGGTGGCGGCGGCCCTGGATCTGGAAGAGCAGATGGGCCTGTCCGATGGAAGGGTCCATCGTGACGTCCGGAAAGGCCAGGCTGGCCTGCCCGGGCTGGGCGAACTGGTACGAGCCATTGACGCCTCGGTGCACGAGCGACCGGAGCTGGCTGGTCACCTGCCCGGGGTCGCGCATCCCGGCGGCGCCGCTGCGCATCCAGGCGAGGGCGATCACGTTCATGCGGTCGTAGGCGATGCCCGCATGCGACCGTCCGGGGGCGACACCGTAAGCCGCCCGGTAGCGCAGTGCGAAGCCGTGTGCCAGCGCGTCGGAATAGGTGCCCGAGACGGTGGCCCACAGCAGCCCGTCGGCTAGGTCGCCGACCTGGTCCAGGAAGGACGGCACGGACGGCGAATACAGTGTGTACAGCAACGTAGGCGGAGGATCGCGGAGCAGCTCGCGCAAGAACGCCACCGTCCCATCGACGAAGTAGTGACCCAACATAAGGGCAGCCGGTGGATCGGCCCGCACCGCGCGAGCTGCGTTCACCCACGCCACGTCCGACGACCCGACCGGCAGCAGGGGGCGCATCATCCAGTCGGCCCGTTCGGCCAACGAGCAGGTAACGTCAAAGCCCAGGTCCCCCATGGGCCAGTCGCCATGGAGGATCAGCAGGTCGCGGTTGAGCGGCTGCCAGCTGCACCTGTCCCGGAACTCTGTGGCTGCCCGCACGAATTTCGGGCCGTACAGGACGTCACTGGGACAGACTTGGAAGATACGTCCGTAGCGCGACGGGTCGTCGGCCCCTCGTTTGACCATCGTGTGAAGAGTCGCGGCGTTTAGATACGGGCGGGCGTACTCAGCCATCACCTCGTGCGCAACGTCCTGCCGGCTCAGATACCCGGAGGTGACCACGTCTACCTCCCGATCGGCCAGCGCCGAGAAGCAGGCGCTGATGCTCTCGGCGTCGTTAACGTCGACCTTCTGGACGGCGAGCTCGATGCGGCGCCCATTCACTCCACCCCGTGCGTTGATCTCCTCAATCGCGAGTTGAGATCCGCGGAGCATCTCCATGCCGTCGTCACGGCCGGAGCCCGACAACGGTATGGCTGCGCCGAGAACCATCGGCGCCTTGCGTACCGGTCGGGTGCTCGGTCGCATGTCTCGATGGCCCGCCGCCGCGGCGGAGAGTCGGCCCAGGGCGAATCGCTCGAAACCTGAGGTCCCGCCGGGCAGCGGGAGCACCATGAGGCCGTCGGTCAGGGCAAGGGTCGCGGCGGCGGTTCTGTTACCGACCCCCAGCTTGGTGAGCACCCGGTCGACGTGCGTGGTCACCGTTCGCGGGCTGCTGCCGAGCCGAGCCGCGATCTGGGAGTTGGTCATGCCGCCCACCAGCAACGTGAGCACGTCTAGTTCTCGCAGTGTCAGCCCGTGTGGTAGCGCGTCGAGCGGGGTGAGAGCCACAGCGGCGAACGAAGGGGTCTCCTGGCTGACAGAGACCCACACGCGCACCACGTCACGCCCGGGTCCGACCCACACGAAGCCCAGCCCGTCCACGCGGACTGCCAGCGTGGACCGGACGAGGCCGAGCAGGACAGGACGACGCCGGAGAAAGCGCCCGCCACACGAGCCATCTGCGGACTCGGTCTGGCCACCTGGCCACACGATGGCCAGCGCGCTGCCATCAGCGTCCAGGTCGTCCGGACGCGAGCGACGGACTCCACCAACGCGAGCCATCAACCTAGGCATAGCCAACCCCTCGAGTCCCGAGTGTCGCCTGCAGTCTCCACTGGTCGCTGTTGCGCCCGAGTGACTGTCCTTGCTGCAGCGTACGCAGATTTACGGATGCCCCGACAGCCCCACACCACTAACGTTCCGATCCATTCTACCCGGCAAGTGGAGGACGGGAGCGAGAGCACATGGGTCGGCTGACCGGCAAGGTCGCGATCGTTACCGGTGCCGCACGCGGCATCGGACGAGCCGTGGTCGAGACGTTCTTGGACGAGGGCGGCCAGGTCGTGGCAACCGACGTCCTCTCCCCGGATGCGCGCGGGGAGAGGGCGACGTGGACGGAGCTCGACGTCACTGACGAACGCGCCTGGCAGCGCGTTGTGGACGGCGTGAGTGACGAATACGGGCGACTCGACGTCCTGGTGAACAACGCCGGGATCAGCGAGTACCAGGCGATCCACGACGTCACCATGAGTTCCTGGCGAAGGATCGTCGCCGTCAATCAGACCGGTGTCTGGTTGGGAATGCGCGCTGCGGTGCCGGTGATGCGCCGCAGCGGTGGCGGCTCGATCATCAACATCTCCTCGATCCTCGGTGCGTCAGCGGTCTCTGGGGAGCACGTCTACCACGCCACCAAGGGCGCCGTCCTGAGCATGACCCGGAACGCGGCGGTGACCTACGCCCGGGAGAACATCCGGGCGAACGCGATCCTGCCGGGCTGGATCCGAACGCCGATGACGGAGTCGCAGGAGCCGGCCCTGAACGAGGCGTTCATCGCCTCCACACCGATGGGCCGCGGTGCCGAACCGGAGGACGTGGCGTTCAGCGCCGTGTTTCTGGCCAGCGATGATTCGCGATACATCACGGGGATCGACCTACCGGTCGACGGCGGTTACCTGGCGCAGGCAGGCCCGCTGACGGCGCCGAGCCTCACCGACATGGGAGGGGCGCGATGAACCGCCTGCAGGGCAAGGTCGCGCTTGTCACTGGAGCCGCACGTGGCATCGGTCGAGGGATCGCCGAACTCTTTGCTGCTGAAGGAGCCACCGTGGTCGCAGCGGACCTTCGGGAACCGGCGCCATACCAGGAGCGTGTCGACTTCTTGCCCTTGGATGTCACCGACGAGCTGCAGTGGTCCGAAACGGTGGCCGAGACAGAAACCAAATACGGGCGACTCGACGTCTTGGTCAACAACGCTGGACTGATCAGCTACTCCCCCCTGGACACTTTGACCACCGACGAGTGGGAAAGCGTCATCGCGGTTGACCAGATGGGTGTCTGGCTCGGCATGCGTGCAGTTATTCCGGCCATGCGCCGGGCCGGTGGCGGTTCCATCATCAACCTTTCATCCGCGTGGGGCGTGATCGGCGGCACTGGCGCACACGCTTACGCCGCGGCCAAGGGCGCCGTACGCAGCATGACTAGAAACGCCGCGGTCACGTATGCCAGTGAGAACATCCGGGCGAACGCCATCGTGCCGGGATGGATCTATACCCCTCTGACAGACGAGCAGCCTCAGGAGCAGAACGACGCGGTTTTGGGCGCTACGCCGATGGGTCGCGGCGGGCATCCGATCGACATTGCTTACGGCTGCCTCTATCTAGCTTCTAAAGAGGCCGGTTTTGTGACCGGAACGGACCTCATCATCGACGGTGGTCTCCTCGCTCACTGACCCGCAGAGCCCTATTCGTTAACTAAGGAGCCCTATGACCCTCAACCTGCCATCCGGCAAACGGCTGGCCGTCTCCATCGGCGCGGACTTCGACGCGCATAGCGTCTGGATGGGCAACTTTGGGTTGTCCAGTCCGTCCTACCTCTCACGCGGCGAGTTTGGGGCGGAGGTCGGCGTGCCGAGGCTGCTCGACCTCTTCGGGCGTTACTCGATCCCGGCCACGTGGTGTACGCCCACCCACAGCATGGAGACGTTCCCGGGAGCATTCCAGTCAATCCTGGACATCGGCGGTCATGAAATAGCTGCCCACGGTTGTTACCACGAGTCGGTGCCGAAGCTCGACCGCGACGAGGAACGCCGACTGATGGACAAGGCGCTTGCAGTCCACGAGCGCATCATTGGAAAGCGACCGCGCGGCTACCGGTCCCCTGCGTGGGACTTCACTGAGCACACGCTGGACATCTTGCAAGACAATGCGTTCGACTGGGATTCATCGCTGATGGGTCGTGATTTCGAGCCCTACCATCCGCGCCCCGTCACCGTCCGGTGGGAGGAAGGCAGCATCATGGGGGAGCCCAGTCCGCTGCTGGAGATTCCGGTCTCCTGGTACCTCGACGACTTTCCGGCCGTCGAATACATACCCGGGATCAACGCGGGCCTTGGTTCCGCACAGGTGGTCTTCGAACGTTGGAAGGATAACTTCGACTACGCCTACCAGCACGCCCCATCCGGCGTCATTGCCTTCACCGTGCACCCGCAGACCATCGGACGCGCCCACCACATACTCATGTTCGAGCGATTGGTCGACTACATGGTGGGCCATGACGGTGCCTGGTTTGCCACTCTCAGCGACATCTACGACACCTGGACAGACGACTGAGCCCGGATCTACCCCTTCAAACTAGAGAGAACCGACAATGACCGAACGCGCATCCGGACGACGGTGGCGGCTGCCTGCCACCGCTGTCGCCGTCAGTATTTTCGTCGGACTCAGTGCTTGCTCCACCGCCTCCCAGCAGGCGGCATCCGGTAGTCCCAGCGGGACGGGTGCAAAACCGTCGATCTCTTCTCCGTCGCAGCTGAAAATCGCCTACTTTTCGGCGGGATCTAGCAACGCCTACCTCCAGGCTGGTATCAAGGCCGCCACGGACACGGCCACGAAAATGGGTGCGAGTCTGGACGTCTTCGACGGCCAGTTTGACGCGCAAACCCAGTTCAATCAGATGCAGACCGCGCTGACCAGCGGCAAGTACAACGCATTTGCGGTCGAACCGAACGACGGCAACCTGGTCTGCAATATGCTCACAAAACAAGCCCCATCTAAGGGGGTCCTCGTCTCCATTTTCAACGAGCCGATCTGCGGCAGGGCGACCAACTTGGGCGATGCACTTTACCAACCCGGCACGGTCACCTATGTCGGCGGTCAGACGCTCGACTCCTACCAGCAGTGGATACAGCAGGTAATCACGGACAATCCGAATGGTGGCCAGGTAGCAGTCCTGACTGGACCGGACCTCAACGCTAATACGCTCGTGATGCGTGAGGCGGAGAAAGCCCTAAAGGCGAATCCAAAGTTTAAGATCGGCGCCGAGCAGACCACGGACTACACCACGCCGCAGGGATTCTTGGCAGCACAGACCATCCTGCAGTCCAACCCCAACTTAAACATCATCATGTCTAATTATTCAGGCATCTCTCAAGGGGTGGTGCAGGCTGTAAATGGTACTGGACGCAAGGGCCAAGTCCGAATTTATGATTTCGGGGGCGACAATTGGGCGGTGGACGCAGTGAAGTCCGGGGACCTGCGGCAGACCGTGGTGATGCTGCCTGGGCAAGAGGCCACTCAGGCCGTTCAGGCGCTGGCCGACACCGTTCAGGGCAAGTCCGTCCCCCACTTGATCGACCTGACCAAATCGAAGGAACTACCGGGTACGCCGTTCGTGACGGCATCGAACGCGACGAGTTTCAAGCCGGAGTACTGACGAGCAGGCCGTGGCGCCGGTTCGACATCGACGATTAGGGCGATGCGACGGGGGCCGCGTGCCGCCTAGCCGCGAGGTGAATTGTGACCGCATTCCAGGCGTCGACGGACACGGCGATTACGTGCCAAAACGTCAGCAAGAAGTTTGGGAACAACCGCGCAGTGGTGGATGTGTCCATCGCGATCACGCCCGGAACGATTCACGCATTGGTAGGGGAGAACGGCGCTGGAAAATCAACGCTGCTCGGAATGATCAGTGGTCGGCTGATCGCCGATAATGGTGGGATACGGGTCTTCGAGCATGCCCTTCGCGGCGGCCGACCGCGCGAGGCACGTGCCCTGGGACTGGTTGCCGTCTACCAGGAACTGACCATGGTCCCAACGTTCAGTGCTGAAGCGAACGTGTTTCTCGGCCAGACCAAAGCACATGGGGGAGTCCTGGCGCGATCGCGGATGCGGCGGCGGTACCAGGAGTTGTCTGACTTCTTCGACGTCGACATCCCACCAGACGTCCCTACGGCGACTTTGCCAGTGTCACAACAACAGATACTGGAGATTATGCGCGGCGTCGAGTCAGGCGCGCGCATCCTGCTGCTGGACGAGCCGACCGCAGCTCTCGCCGAACGCGAGCGTGACCTGCTGTATCGCGTGCTGAACCGGCTACGCACGCAGGGCACCACGATCGTCATCGTCAGCCACAACCTCGATGAAGTACTCGCTTTGAGCGATGACATCTCGGTGTTGCGTGATGGTGCCTTGTCCCGTAGCGCCCCGCGTGCCGAATGGGACAAACAGGCACTGGTTCGAGCCATGGTCGGGCGAGAGGTTGAGGTTATCGCCCAACGCAGCGAGAACAAGCCAGGCAAAGCCGTCCTCGACGTGTGGGACGTACGCTTGCCCGGGGTGCTGCACGACATCTCCGTGACAGTGCGATCCGGCGAGATCGTCGGCCTGTGGGGCCTCGTCGGTGCCGGACGCACCACGTTTATGCGCTCAGTGGCCGGTCTCGAAGCAACCAGCTCCGGTCGCATGTCGCTCGACGGCAAAGCGAGGAGTTGGCCCCGCAACACACGGACAGCGATTGCAGCCGGGATCGTGATGGTCCCCGAGGACCGGAAGAACGGATTGGTCCTGTCTATGGATGGGGCAAGCAACATCTGGCTGGGGCGACGCATGGGCAGCAGACTCAGGCTCAATCGCCGAGCGGAACGCGAACGGTCGGGACCCTTCGCGTCCTTCTTCGGTTTCCGCGCCGATCGATTGCGGGACCCTGTCGAAGAACTTTCGGGGGGTAATCAGCAAAAGGTATTGCTGGCTAAATGGGCGGCCAGAGAGCCACGAGTGTTCCTCATAGATGAGCCTACCCGCGGCATTGATATTGGTGCCAAGTCAGAGGTGCTCACTTCTCTGGTTCGGTTGGCATCTGAAGGAAGCGCTATTCTAGTTACCTCATCCGAGCTTGAGGAAGTGCTGGCGATCTGCCACCGACTGGTCGTCATTGCCGGTGGGCGAGTAGTGGACACCCTTGAACCGGGCGATTCACGCTTTCAGGTAGAGGACATTGTCCGAATGGGGTTCCGCGGAGAAGAGGCAGCGTCATGAACGAGCGAAAGAGCGTGCTCCTCGAGGAGGACGGGCCGCTTGCCTCAGTGGGCTTGGGCGGCCCTGACCGTGGTGCCCAGGTCCGTAGCTTCACCAGTCGCTACGTGATGGTGCTGGTGCTGGTCTTGCTGGTTGTCGTCGCGTCAATCCTGTACCCAGGCTTTCTACGAATCGCGAACGTTCGTGACATCCTCACGCAGAACGCGTCGATCGGAATCATCGCAGTAGGCATGACATTCGTGATCATTTCCGGCGGGTTCGACCTCTCGGTCGGATCGATCTATGCGCTCGGGGGTACGGTGTTCGCTGGCGTGACCCTCCACTCCGGATCGGTGTTCGTGGGTGCCCTCTTGGCCCTCGCCGCTGGATTGCTGGCCGGCACTGTTAATGGAGTCTTGGTGGCTCGCTTGAAGGTGAACCCTTTCGTTGCCACTCTCGGTACGTCCTCTGCGATAGCCGGGTTCGCGTTCATCTACTCACACTCTTCACCGTTCATCGTCAAGGACGTGTCGTTCCAAAACTTGGCACTTACCCAGATCGGTGGCGTTCCGCTGCCCATCGTGATCCTGATAGTGATCGCATTGCTGGGCGCTTTTCTGCTCTCGCAGACGAGCTTCGGTCGTAACGTGAGTGCAGTCGGCGGTAACGAACACGCAGCAACTCTCTCCGGGCTGCGGGTGCCCTGGCTGGTGGCCAGCTCGTACGTCGGGACGGGGCTGCTGTCGGCATTGGCCGGGATGATGGATGCCTCACGCTTGGGGGTCGGCCAGGCGAACGTGGGAGCCACCGTCGCGTTGGACACCATTGCGATAGTGGTTGTGGGCGGCACTTCGCTGCGCGGTGGCGAGGGTGCGGTCTGGCGATCGGTTGTAGGTCTACTCATTCTCGCGACTCTCACAAATGTGTTCTACAGCCTCAATGTCAACCAGAACTGGCAGTTGATCACCAAGGGCGTGATTGTGGTCGCTGCTGTCGCTCTGGACGCGCTGCTACGTCGGCGTCGCGGCTAGTGTCGCGTGTTAGAAGTGATTTCACGGGGCCGTGCTTGTGCGAGGATTTGATCGGCAGCCTTGGTTCAGGTGAACGGGGTGCATCGGGTGTTCCAGCCGTCGATGAAGTTCTCGATGGCGGAGATGAGGTCTTTGACGCTGGTGAAGGTGCCACGCCGGCGCCCACCATCGAGCACCTCAGCACAGTCCTCAATTCCGAGTCGTCCCCGGGAGACAACACAATCGGCGCAGCAACATACATACCCCATTGGCCTCACCTCAACCATGAGGTCATTACGCCAGGCGGCGCTAGGAGCGATCTGTTGGTCTACTACACAACCCGCGTCGGGGTTGGCCGAACCAGCTACCCCGACCTACGTTCACTGCTGGCCGTGGCCAGCCCGGCGCGCTCGGGTGACGAGTTGGCTGGCCTGGGTGCGCGGACGGAGATGGAGCGGGTCGCCGCGCAACGCACCCTGGCCGACGTGCCGCTGTCGGACTTCCTGTCGGACCCGGTTGTCCCCTACGAGGCCGATGACGTGACGCGCCTCATCCTTGACTCACACGACAAGACCGCGTTCGCGGCCCTTTCCGGTTCGAGTGTGGGCGAGCTGCGCGAGTGGCTGCTGGCCGATGAGACTGATGCCCAGGCGCTGTCCTCCGTGTCACCCGGCCTGACCCCGGAGATGGTGGCTGCGGCGTCGAAGTTGATGCGGAACTCGGACCTCATCACCGTTGCCAGGAAAGCCGAGGTTCGTACGGCTTTCCGAGGCTCGATCGGGTTACCGGGGCGGCTCGCGACGCGGCTGCAGCCCAATCACCCGACCGACGATCCGAGAGGTATCGCGGCGGCGGTCGTGGACGGGTTGCTGTCTGGCTGCGGGGACGCGGTGATCGGCGTGAACCCGGCGACCGACAGCCCGGCGGCGACCCGGTACCTCCTGGAACTGCTGGACGAGGTGATCTCGCGTTACACGATTCCGACCCAGTCCTGCGTGCTCTGTCACGTCACGACGACGATCGAGTTGGTCGAGCGGGGCGCGCCGGTGGATCTGGTCTTCCAATCCGTCGCGGGCACCCAGCGCGCCAACGAGTCCTTTGGCGTCAGCCTGTCGATGCTCGCCGAGGCCCGCCAGGCTGCTCTGGAACTGGATCGGGGCACGGTCGGCCGAAATGTCATGTATTTCGAGACCGGTCAGGGTAGTGCGCTCTCGGCCGGCGCTCACCACGGTGTCGACCAGCAGACCTGTGAGGCCAGGGCGTACGCCGTCGCCCGGGCATTTGATCCGCTCTTGGTCAATTCGGTCGTCGGCTTCATCGGCCCGGAGTACCTCGCCGACGGCAAACAGGTGCTCCGCGCCGGCCTCGAGGACCTGTTCTGCGGCAAGCTGCTCGGTCTACCCATGGGTCTCGACATTTGTTACACCAATCATGCGGCGGTCGACGCCGACGATCTCGACACCATGCTGAGCGTGCTGGGGTTGGCTGGTGCGGCGTTCGTCATCACTGCACCGGGCGGCGACGACATCATGTTGAACTATCAGAGCGCGTCGTTCGAAGACGCGCTCTTCCTGCGCAGGGTCCTCGGCCTTGCGCCGACACCTGAGTTCGAATCATGGCTAGCGACCCTCGACCTGATGGACGAAGCCGGGCTGCCCCGTGCGACTGCCGTCGAGCGCAGCCAGTTGGCTGGAGTTTTGTCCGCGGCGTCCGCGCACGGCAGCGACCAGACCCCGTGAAGGCTGTCGACGCGCCGCCCGAGACGTCCGACCTCCAGCCCGCGGCGGGCAGAGATATCTGGGCTGCCCTTCGGGCCGCTACCTCCGCGCGGGTTGGGCTCACCCGGGTCGGGCACTCCTTGTCGACGTCGGACGTGCTCGACCTGCGGGAGGCCCACGCCCGGGCGCGGGATACGGTACACACGCCGCTTGACGTCACGGCACTCATCGGTGAGCTGGCCGACCTGCAGCCACTGCGGCTACACAGTGCAGCGAAGGACCGGCTGACCTACCTGCGCCGCCCGGACCTCGGGCGGCGACTAGCCCCTGGCTCGCTACTCCCGCATACCGGGAGTGACGTCGTCTTTGTCCTGGCCGACGGGTTGTCGGCGACGGCGATCATGGCGCACGCCCCGGCGGTGCTGCGCGCCACGATCGACGCGTTGCCGGGTTGGTCCATCGGGCCGGTCGTGATCGCCGAACAGGCACGGGTGGCACTCGGGGACCATGTCGCCGACGCCACCGGGGCAGCGGCTGTCGTGGTGTTGATCGGGGAGCGGCCGGGATTGACCGCAGCGGACAGCCTCGGCGCCTACATCACCCAAGCCCCGACGGTCGAAAGCACAGACGCGGATCGGAACTGCGTCTCCAACATCCGTCCCCCCGACGGGCTGCGCTACCCGGACGCTGCACGACAGATCAGCCGACTGCTGGTCCGGGCACGGGCCCTCGGTCGGTCCGGAGTGGCGCTGAAGAGCGACGAGGACCTGGTCACGGGCGCATCACCCGAACGGCAAACGGAGGCACCTGATGACTGACGGCGATTATTTCATCCCCGGGCTGCGGTCGCCCGTCGAGGTGTTGGTCGACGACCACGGTGTCCCGCACCTGTACGCTGACTCTCAGCACGACCTGTTCTGCGCCCAGGGTTTCAATGCGGCCCGCGAGCGGCTTTTCCAACTCGACCTCTGGCGTCGTCGGGGCCTGGGCCGCCTGTCGGAGGTGTTCGGTGAGCGGTTCTTACCGCGTGACCGGGCAGCGCGGTTGTTCCTCTACCGCGGGGACATGCACGCCGAGTGGCTCGCCTATGGGTCCACGACTAAGTGGGTCGTCACCGCGTTCGTCGCTGGGGTCAACGCCTTCATCGACCTTTGTGAGCTGGATCCTGGACTGCTGCCGATCGAGTTCCGCGAGCTGGGCTACAGACCGGCACGCTGGGCTCCCGAGGACGTCGCTGTCATCCGTAGCCACGGGTTGTTCTACAACCTTGAGCAGGAGGTCGCCCGGGCACGGACGATCCGCGACTACGGACTGGACTCGGAGGACCTGCGTCGGGTCAGGGAGCCAGCCCACAACCTCCACGTTCCGGAGGGGCTTGACCTCGATGTCATCCCCGATGACGTGCTGGACGTCTACCGACTGGCCACCTCACAACCGGTCTTCGATGGAAGTGACCTACCGGGCCCCAGAACTGATCCCGAAGGCAGCAACAACTGGGTGGTCGGCGCCGGGCGCAGCTCAACCGGGCGACCGCTGCTGGCCAACGACCCTCACCGGGCCATCGGGCTGCCGTCGCTCCGGTACATCGCGCACCTGTCCGCGCCCGGACTCGACGTGATCGGCGCGGGGGAGCCAGCTCTCCCGGGCATCTCCATCGGACACAACGGGCACATCGCGTTCGGACTGACCATCTTCGCGATCGACCAAGAGGACCTTTACGTCTACCAAACGAATCCGGCGAACGGGGACGAGTATCGCTATGCTGACCGCTGGGAGCCGATGCGCGTCGTCACCGAGACTATCGAGGTCGCTGGCGGATCGTTAGTGAAGGTGGAGCTGCGGTTCACTCGGCACGGTCCGGTCATTTGCACCGACGCATCGCGCAACACGGCGTTCGCGGTACGTGCTGCGTGGCTTGAGCCGGGGATGGCACCCTACCTGGGCAGCATGGACTATATGGGCGCCCGCACTGCGGACGAGTTTACCGATGCCATGAATCGCTGGGGCGCCCCGGGCGAGAATCAGGTCTACGCCGCGCCCGATGGGACCATCGGCTGGCGTCCCTCCGGGTTGGTACCCATCCGACCGAACTGGGACGGCACCCTGCCCGTCCCTGGGGACGGCCGCTACGAGTGGGCCGGGTACTACGACGTCGACCAGCTACCGTCACTCCGCAACCCACCGCAGGACTGGGTGGCGACCGCCAATGAGATGAACCTGCCGAGCGACTACCCGAACTCCGAACGGACCGTCAGCTACGACTGGTACCATCGCTACCGCTTCGACCGGATCAAAGAGGTCCTGGAGTCCGCCGAGCAGTTCACGGTCGCTGATTGCGTCGCACTGCAGGCGGACACCGTCAATGTCGCGGCGCGTCACGTCCTCCGCGTACTGGACGGTTTCGACCCGGACACCGCGCTTGCACCGGCTGTCGTGCTGCTGCGTGGATGGAACTGCGACGAGAGCCGGGACTCCGCCGCAGCGGCCCTGTTCCAAGTCTGGTTCCGCCGCCACCTTCGACCAGCGCTGATGCGGCGCGCTCTGACCGGTCTCGTTGATCCAGCTCTGGTCGACGAGGCGCTGGTCCGGCTGCTCCCGGACGAAGTGTTGGCCGCGGACGTCCGAACCGATCTGGCGTTGCTGGAGCAGCTGGGCAGAGATCGCCCGGCTCTGGACCTGATCCTCGCCGAGACCTTGACCGGAGCGCTCGCTGAGATGAGCGAACTGCTCGGGGCGGTCATGGTCGAGTGGCGATGGGGCGACCTACACCACTCCGCGCCCGCACATCCACTGGCTGTGCTGTTGGGGACCGACTGGGCCCGCATGCCCCGGCTCGAGCGTGCCGGCAGCGGGGACACCGTGTGCAGCACCGCTTATGACGCATCGTTCATGCAGACGTCCGGTGCCAGCTTCCGCATAGTGGTCGACGTCGGTGACTGGGACAACTCCGTTGCGATGAACGCGCCGGGTCAGTCCGGACGACCGTCTGACGAACACTGGGACGACCTCTACCGGGCCTGGGCGTCGGACGGGAGCTTCCCGCTCTACTACGACCGCCAGAAGATCGAGGCGCACACCAGCTATCGCTACCGCCTGATTCCGTAGTTGACCTAGTCTATTCGTCTGGGGTGGGCTTTGGGGGTATCGTCGAGGCGAAAAGCGCGGTCGCACTGGGAATTATAGGGTTGTCAAAGACTCTCGACTTTCGCATTTTTGCGTTCGATTCCGCCCGGGACTGACGCCGGTGTAGGTGTGTGGCCTGGACTCTACTGGGCGCGGCCGGTGGCCCGACGGCGTGACTGAAGTGGTCAGCGTGGTGGCATGTCTTCCCACCGCAGCAACTACGTCCCTGCACCACAGCGGACGACCGAACCGTCCGCGCTCCCGCGTCCGGAGCCGAAGGGGAGCGCCAGCGCGTGTCTTCCCCGATCGGGCACGCCGACGCCCTCGCAGTCGAATCTAGCAACGCCACCGTCGCTGGCGGCGTTGCTGACCGAGTTCCGGCCCTGCTTCACCGCCCCGAGCTTCTCCGTGTTCTGCGCGCTGGCCAGCGCAGGCAGCTGCAGGTCTCCACGGCCTCTACTATGTCCTTAGCGTTATAGAACCTACAATCCGACGACGTCGATGAGCTTCTCCTCGAACGCCGGGTCGTTCGACAGCTTGAACGTCTTGACCAGGTGCGTTTTCAGTCCGCGCCCGGACCAGATCCGCTGCACCGTGGCCGGGCTGACCCCGGCCCGCTCGGCCATCGACCGGCAACTCCAATGCGTTGCCCGCCTCCTCCGCGCTGATCGGTGTCCTGGATGACGCCGGCCTGCTGTAGATGGCTCCCGAACGTGGCCCACCCCGGAAAATAGCGGACCGGTCAAACGGAAAGTGCCGAGAAGAAGCAGAGGCGGAACTTGGGCCCTGGCAGCGCCGCGGTGCTGGCGCACCCGGTGAACGGCGCGCACCCACGTCCAGCCGCGCAGTGTTCTTTCGAGTAACCGGCGTAGCCGGCCGGCCGACCGGTTTCTGCTGCCTGGGCCGGCGTGACGAGCCGGAAAAGCGTGCGGATGAAGCGAGAGCACACTCCAGGCCGTCGCGGCGAGGGCGGCCCCGGGGTTATGCCGCGCAGTCGCGGCAGATCGGTAGACCTGCGCGTTCGCCGGCGTAGCGGCGGCGGTGGTGGACCAGGAAGCAGGTCGAGCAGGTGAACTCGTCGGCTTGCTTGGGCACGACGCGCACCGAGAGTTCCTCCCCGGACAGGTCCGCCCCCGGTAGTTCGAAGGACTCCGCGGTGTCGGTCTCGTCGACGTCGATGATGGAGGCCGCGGCGTCGTTGCGGTGCTCTTTGAGCTCCTCCAAGGAGTCCTCGGCGACGTCGTCGGATTCGGTGCGTCGTGGTGCGTCGTAGTCGGTTGCCATCATACATTTCCCTTCGTGCCGGTCGTAGCGATCGCCGGTGTGCGGGCCAGGTGTGCTGCGCGCAGCGGTGTTGGGACTCAACGCACGGCGACCTCGTCTTGTGCCCGACCCCTCGACGTACCCGACCGTTCGTGCCGCAATGTGTGGTGACTCTTCGGGTGCGGACCGAACAGCACCGGCTCGAGCGAAACTCCGGGCGAGCTCCGGATGGAAACCCGACCCTTCGGTACTTCCGAGTCCGAGTGGTGTCCACCAGAGGATCGATGCGCCCTGACGACGCTGACTCGACCCGGGCAGCAGGGCTGACCGCGTCAGGATCAGCTCGGGGCTGTTCCCCACCAGTCCGGTGGGGTGGGGGCGGATTTCAGTGGCGCCGGTATGCCGCCGTGGTGATCGGGTTTGCACAGGTGCAGGGGGCCTTCCTCGCCGTTCATCAGCACCCCCAGCTGGGGGCCGCAGTGATCACGCCACCAGGTGCCCATCGCGGTGCCGCCGTCCAGGCGCAGCGCTTCCCACGCCTCCCACAGGGCCATCAGCCGGGCGATGGCTTCGGCGTGCATCCACCACTGCGGGCACCACGTCAGCCCCCGGCCGCCGGCGACGAGTTTGCGGGCGATGGTGGGGGCCAGGAACCCGACCACGAACGCCTCGACGTCGGCGTACACCGGGGACGCAGGAGGTGACTTCGCGGCGGGGGCCTGGGGGGTTGGATCCGCGGCCGGGGAGGGGGGTGTGCTCATCGGTGGTGTGCTCACGCCACCGGGGGCAGCAGGGGGTTGCGTCCTGGTGGGGCGGTCTTCGTCATCACGACAGCGCCACCGGCCTCATCGGCTGGGCTGGCATCGGCGGAGAACTCGTGGGCTGCCCGCAGCCGCTCCGCCCGGCGATCGGCCGGTTCCCACCGCGACAGCGACGCCTGCACCGCGGCGGCGTGCGGGCCTTCCATCCACGGCACGAGCCGCAGCATGGCCGCCTTGTTCCCCGAGGACAGCAACACTGCGCGGCCGCGGGGCAGGCCCATCAGCTCGGCCACATCCAGGATCGGTTCGCTGCTCCAGGACTGTGACCTCGACGCCCCGCCCCGACCGCTGCTCTGTGACCACCGGGACACGTCGTGGACACCGATCAGATTGGACAGCTCCCGCAACCACGGCTCGTCGGACACCCCGCCGCCGTACATCTTCAGGTTCGCCGCCGACCACAGCTTGCGGAACCCGTTCTCTCCCCACACCTCATAGCCCTGCACCGCGGACTGGAAGATGGTCATCACCACGATGCCGCGGGACCCGAAGTGGCTGTAGAGGTTCGGCAGTTCCGCGAGCTTGCACACGTTCGCCGCCTCATCCAGCACCACCGTCAGCGGGGTCCCCAACCGGCGCCCGGGCAGCGTCGCCGCCAGCCGAGAAGCGGCCTCGAACACCTGCCCGATGAGGGCGGTCGTCAGCGCCGACGCCGACTCCGGTCCTTCCATCGACAACGCGTACAGCGTGTCGGTACTGGCCGCGAAGTTGGTCGGGGAGAACTCCGGCACGTCGTGGGTAGCTTCGGCTTCGCTCACCTCAAGCTCGTCGCCGAGCTGGGTGAACACCCGCCGCCGGGGTGGGGTGACCCACCCGGCGTAGGCCGGTTCGTCGAGGACTTCCAGGAACCGGCGGGCCCCGTCGTAGAGACCGTCTTTCTGCGCGGGCCGCAGGTTGGTGGTGGCCATCACCCGGGCGGCGGCCATCGGGTTGCCGTGCGCGGCCAGCAACCGGGCCGGGGTCAGGTCGGTGTCGTCATAGAGCCACTCCAGCACGTGCAGCACGTCACCACCACCGAGGGAGGCGGCCAGGAGGTAGGTGGCCAACAAGCCCTGCGCGCCACCGTCGAAATAGGCGTCGGTGCGGGCGGAGGCGTCCCGGGAGTTGGACACGAAATGCGCGGCGAGGCCCTTCGCCGGGGCCAGTGAGGTCACCGGAGTCAGCGGGTTCCACCACCAGGTGGCCACCCGGGCGGTGTCGGCGATGCCTTGCGGGTCGAACAACCACACCGTGCCCTTCCCGCTGCGCACCCCCCGGGTCGCGTCGTGCACATCGGCCTTGTTCGAAGTGACCGCGACCGCGCCGGGCGCCGCGGTGACCGCGGGGATCGCCGCGGCCGTGGACTTCCCAGTGCGGGGCCCGGCGACGAGCACCGAACAGTCCTCCCAGCCCTGGCGGATCGTCACCGCACCCGGCACCGTCGTCCCGATCGGCAGGCCGTGATCGTCCGGTCCGTTCAGCGCTTCCCCGGGCCGCAGCCGCGCCGCGGTGCGGGCCACGTCGACCGGAGTCACGCCGGTCATCTGCGAGTGCGGGGCCAGGCGGCGGGCCATCACGTCGACCCGGGTCCGGCGCGGTCGGCGCACCCACACCACCGCACCGACCCCCAACAGCACGAGCAGCAGGACGAGTGTTCCGGCGGCGACGACGGTGGACATGCCGCCCGGCCACGGGCGGGCACCGGTGAGCAGGTCGGCGACCAGCTGCGCCGGGTTGCCCGGTGGGGCCTGGTGGGCGGCGGCGTACCCGGCGTCGACCGCCACCCACACCAACCCCACCACCGCGCACAGCACCACCAGGGCCGCCACCAGCAGGCCCCAGCCCCGATCGGGATTCGTCGAGGGTGCACCGTTACGGCTCATCGCAGTGGTCCTTCCGGGACGACGATCGGGACAGACACGGGGAGGTGGTCGCCGGCCACCGCAGGACAGCAGTCGTGGCCGGCGACCGGGAAGGCCCAACCCGGGCGAGGGAGGGGGTGCCCGGGTTGAGCGGGTGGCTCAGGGGCGGCATGAGGGCCACTCCGGTCCGATGCCGGCCAGGTGCAGGCCGACAGGGTCCAGCCGGCGGCGCAGCGCGGCCGCGTCTCGTGTTCGGTCCTCGCAGGTTCGGGGGCCGCCGTGGCCCTGCACGATGGTGGTGTCCAGGGCCATGGCCAGGTATCGGTCCGCCGTGACGGCATCGACGGGGTCCCCCCGGAAGGAGACAGCGAACCCGAAACGGCGCAGGTACCCCAGCACCTGCGGGGCGTGCCCGCCCGGGTCGGGGACACCCGCCGACCCCAGCAGCGGGGACACCGCCGAACACACCGCCAACTCGACGGGGTTCACCGGCGGCCGGTCCTCCTCCGGGGTCACGAGCCCACCTGCTGGCGGCCGACGCGGTGGCGGGCTTCGGCCTGTTCCCACCCTTTGTTGGTGTTGTTCACCGCTTTCTCCACCTCGGTCAACACCACCTCGAACGGGGTTCCCGGTTTCTTCCCCGTCTTCAGCAGGAACTTGCCCAACCCGGGGGGTGGGGGTGGTTGCCCGTCGGCGTCGACCGCGCTGTCGTCCTCAGCGGTGTGCGCGGATTCCACCGACCAGTCCGCGATCATCCCGGTCTCCGCCGAGGACATCGCGAACACCTTGCGGAGGTTGCCCATCTCCCCGTCGGCGAGGCCGCCGAGGAACACCATCTCCGAGCGCTCCACGAAGCCCCACGCCTTCTTCGTGGCATCCGCATCAGCCAACTCCAGGTCGTCCATGGTGTGGGTGATCAACACCTGCCCGAGGACTTTCTGCCGATTCAGCCGGGTGATCTCATCGACCCGGTCCACCATCTCCACCGACGCTTTCAAGGTGCGCCACAGCTCGTCCATGATCATCAGGTAGACGGTCTGTTCCCGCAGGCCGGCGTCGGCCAGCTCCTTCGCCGCGGACACGGCGGACTGTCCGTAGGACCAGCACACCAACTGCACCCCGGCCTGCAAGATCTGCTCGGCGGTGTCGATCCCGGACACGTCGAAGACCACCGCCCGGTCCAGCAGCATCGGCACCGTCGTCGCCTTGGTGAAGGTGTCCCCGAACCGGCCGTCCTCGCCCAACGCCATCAACGTGGCCAGCAGGTTCTCCGCGGTGTCGTCGTAGCGGGAGTCCTCACCCCGGTCCAACGACATGGCCCGCACCCGCGGGTGGCGGGCGGCGATGATCGCCACCACGTCGGCGATCAACGGTGCCGTGTGCTGCGTGTAGGCCACGCGCAGGGCCGCGGACAGCATCGACCCTTCCCGGTCGGACAGGCGCCCACCCCGGACCAACTCGCACAACCCGGTGAGCACGTTCAACGCCCGCCCCACCTGCTCGGCCTCCACCCGGCGGCGGGTCTCCGGGGGAAGGCGGTGCAGCTCGGTGGCCAACGGGCCCGGGTCCAGGGGGTTGACGTGCCCGCGTTCGCGGCCGATCTCGATGACTTGGCCGCCCAGGGCCCGCACCAGGTCCGGGTAGTCCGGTTTCAGGTCCGACAGGATCAGCGGGATGATCCCGAACCCGGCGGAGATGTTCACGATCCGCCGCACCAGGGTGGACTTCCCGAGGCCGGGGCGGCCCAGGACGAACGCCGAGGGGTTCAGGATGCGCCGGGACAAAAACCACATGATCGGGTCCCCGCACACCGTGGCCCCGGTCAGCTGGTGCTTGCCCAACGGCACCCCGTCGGTGGGGGTGCCCGACCCGGCGGAGAACGGCCACAGCCCGCACACCTGCACGGTGGTGCCCCGATACTCCGGGGGGGCCTCCACCCACGGCACATACCCCCCACCGGGGCGGCGCCAGCCCCGCACCCCGGGCCGGGCGGCCCGCGCTTCCCGCGCCGCGGCGTAGGCCAGGCGTTTCGCGGCGCGGCGCTCGCTGTGGGTCGGGGCGATCACGGCGACGGCGGCGTCGTGGGGGGTGTGCCACCGGGGTGGGGCCACCACCGCCGCGTCCTGCCGGTGGCGGCGGAACGGGGCCAACAGAGTGCTCATCGGGTCTCTCCTGCCGAGGTCGGATCGTCGGTGACCAGCTCGTGGCCGCCGGGGTGGAAAGGGTTCAGGGTCAGGCCGCTGTGGCCCAGGTCGAGGAGCTCCTCGCCCAGGTGCGCCACGACGTCCCGGTACTGCCCGGGGAGCAGACCCGGGTGCACCGTGATCTCGGGCTGGGGGCGGCTCACAGCGTGTCCCGCGCCCACTCGGGCAACGCCAGGTGCGCCGGCAACACCAACCCCAGTGGCAGCCCGGCGGCGAAGGACGCCGCCTGGTTGTAGCGGGCCAGGCGCAGCCGCAGCTTCGTCGGCGCCGTGAGCATCGAGATCGTGGATGCTGCCCGCGCCAGCATCGCCTCATCGGTGACGGTGGCGGTCACGATGATCCCGAACCGCACCAACCCGGCCCCTTGGGCTTCCTCCTGCGCCGCCTTCTCCGCCGCGGCCAGCATCGTCGTGTCGTGGGCTTGGGGGCGGGTACGGGCGGAGGCCTGGGTGCGGGCGTCGCGGACGTCGCGTTCCACCATCCGCCGCGCCGTCTCCGCGGCCTGCGGCCGGTAGATCACCGTCACCCGTTTCCGGGCGATGTCGGGGTGCGGGGCCAACAACGACTTCAGTGAGTGGTCGTAGAACACCCCCGGGGGGGCGTCCCGCATCTGCCACACCATGGAGAACGCCCCGTCGTGGGCGTAGTGCTCGGGCAGGTCGTGGGCGAACGCCGGGCCGGCCTCCGACCACGCCAACCCCGTCCCGCCTTGGCCGCGTTGTTCCTCCACCAGCTGCGCCACCGACGGGTCGTAGGCGACCCGGACGGCGTCGGTGAGGTCTGCACCCGACATCATCCGCACCGTCGTCCCCGCACCTGTGCTCCGCAGCCCTTGGCGCAAACCGGGCAGCCGGCGGCCCAAATCGGCCAGCATGTCCTCCTGACTGCGTTTGTCCTCCCCGGGGCGGGGGCGGGAGGAGAACGTCATCGCGATCCGGGTCGTTGTCGTCGAGGACGCCGCCGGATACTTGGTGGTGATCTCCTCCAGGGTGGCGGCGGAGAACTCCGGTGCACTGTCCTGGGTGTGGCGTTTCACCATCCGCACCAACCGGGTGCCGGGGTCCGGGGCCGTTTCGATGGTTACCGCCGCCGCGAGAATGTCGGGTTGCTGACCCAGATGGGCGAGCCACCCACCCCAGTGCGCCACCGCCGAGTCGGTCACCGACTGGTCCACCAGGTCGTTACCGGTGGCCTCGGAGGCCATCACCGCGCTGTAGTGATCCACCCCCGGGGTGTGCACCACCCCGTAGGGGTCGCCGTAGGCGTCGACCGCTCCCACCAACTCGGATTGGGCGAGCAACCCCGGCAGCCGGGTCCGCCCATCCGGGATCTGCCCCGTCGCCCCCGCCACCACCAGGGTGCGGCCCGCCTTCGCCGACCACCCGAACACGGTCCTGCCCAGCAGCCGCTGATACCCGCTGTGCCCGTCGGGGCCGTGGGCGATCATCGGGGTCAGCACCAGCACCGAGGCCACCAGCGTGATCGCGGCGGCGATCAACCCGAAGCCCATCAGCATGATGACCACGATCACCGCGGCCACCCCCACGAGGATGCTCGCCGCCATCCCCATCCCCAACACACCCGGGCGCCGCGGCGCCCGCAAATTGCCGTACGTGACCCGCTCCACCGGTTGCTGTGTCGTCATGATCTAGCTCCCTTCCGTCTGGGCCGCCCCGGACGGGCCACCCTCGTTGTCCTCCACCGACCCCGCCGCGGCATCACCGGCCTGCTGCGCCGCCGACCACGCCGCCCCCGCCGGCTTCCACGTCGGACGGGCACCACCACCCCCACCGGAACCGGCCGGGGTCACACCCCCACCCGAGCCCTGTGTCGGTGTCGCCCCCGACGGCGACCCGCCACCAGAACCGTTCCCACCGGCACCATTCGCGCCGGAACCGGTCCCGGCCGGGGTTACACCCCCACCGGAGCCCTGCGTCGGCGGCGCCCCCGACGGCCCCCCGCCGCCAGAACCGGACCCACCGCCACCGCCGGAGCCATTCGATTCACCGCCACCAGCACCCGAACCCGACCCGCCCGCGGTGCCGTTCGATCCGGACGGCGGCACCGCCCCGCTCCCAGACCCGCCACCCTCACCGGTGCCGCCGCCCCCCGCGGGCGCGCCCGCGGGAACCGGCTCCGAGGTTCCACCGGTGTCCCCGCCACCGTCTCCACCGGACGGGCTGTCACCACCACCAGCCGGCGCACCACCACCCCCACCACCGGTGGGGCCGCCACTGCCACCCGCGGGTTCGGTGCCGCCGGACGGACCACCGCCACCGCCGCCACCCCCGGTACCTCCACCACCACTTCCGCCAGCAGCGGCACCGGCTCCACCGGAGGACGCGGACGCCGCCCCCGACGCACCACCGCCACTCGCACCGCCAGCACCGGCCCCGGCACCACCCGCCGCGGCGCCGGCGCCCATCGTCACCGCAGCGGCACCGACCGCCACCGCAGCACCCATCACCGCGGCACCGGTCATCGCCCCCGACCCGGACGCGGTCGCGGGGGCCACGAACCGCAGCAACGCTGGCAACGACAACCCCGCTACCGCGAGGATCGCCATCCCCGTCAACGACGCCATCAACGCCGACACCCCCGGGTCGGTGGTCTGAAAATCGTGACCGTCCTTGATCAACAAGAACCCGGCGGCATAAATAATCGACGCCACCGGGCGCAGCAACACAAAAGCAATGAGGTAGGCGTTGATTTTCTTGTACCACTGCAAACCCTGCTCCGTGGACGTCAACGACGCCGACAACGGCCACACCGCAATCAGGATGATCAGCAACGCACCCCGCAGGATCATGAAGATCACCATCGCCCCCGCCCCGAACAACGCGAAGATCGCCACGATGATCGTCAACAACGGGGTCATCGCCAACAACCCCTCGTTCGTCAACAAGCTCGGCGCCGTCTGCTCGAACGGTGCCCCCGTCGCCGAGGAAATGATCCACGGCGAGAACACGTCACCCGCCTTGATCAAAATGTCGACGATCCCCGCGCCGGCCGCGGTCACCGCGATCAGGCGCACCAGCATTTTCACCGCCTCCGAGCCATGCTCCGAGCGGCCGGTGATCCCCAACCGGGCACCACACACGATCAACCCGACCACCGCGGCCAGGATCGTCAGATACCCCAAATTGCCCTGCAACACACCCGCCGCCCCCGACGCCTGCAGATTCGTCGGAGCCGCGGCACCCGTCAGCTGCGAGTCCGGCAAATTCGACACCTTCGGCGACGGAATGTTCAACCAAAACGTCCCCAACGTCTTCAGGATCGTCGTCGTCGCATCCGCCGCCGACTTCCGCACCTCATCCAAAAAACTATTCGTCACCTTCGACGCGACAGACCCAGTAAGGCTTCCGGCGAGGCAGGTGACCTCGTAGAATTTGCACATCAGGACACCCCCGCCCAGGGCACGAACCCAGCGAGCGACGGTGCCGAAGCGGCCGTCACGAACAGGGCCGGCCCAGCCTGCGGAACCGCTCGCCAATCGCCCTGATACCACTGCATCGCGACTGACAGCTGCGGGTACGTATCCGTTCGACCGGGCACGCTGAGAGCCAGAGAGATGCTCGCCTGATCTGACGAGTAGGAAATGATTCGGAACCCTCCAAGTTGAATCCCGGCGCCCGCCCCGCTGTCCGAGCTGCCGGGCTCCGCAGCCAGCTGCTGCGCATATTGGTTCGGTACCACCGAGTGGTCCAGCACACCGTTTTGGATTGCTGCATCTGTGCCGGCGCCGTGGCCGAGGTTCGAGGCGGCCAACAGCGCGCCGAGGGGAGTACGGGAGTAGCAGTAGGCGATGCCCGCGGGACCGTGCAACGTCGGGCCGTCCGCGACCGAGGAGGGCACGGCGAACCCCGCGGACAGTGACCAGGTCACCCCGGTGGGGGGTGAGGTGGGGACGGTCTGGTCGCTGCCAGCGGTGGAGCACCCCGCGGGTCGGCCTTCCTGGCCAGCATTCGTCGGTGCGGGTGCCCCGGCCGGTGCGGTGGCGCCCCCGGGCAGTGGTGCGGCCCCCGGGGTCGCACCGGGTGGACTGGCGGCGGCAGGTGGCGCGGGTTTGGGGCTGGTGGCGGCGTGGATCAGGACGATGACGAGGGCGACCGCGACCAGGCCGAGCAGCACCGCCGACCCGATCCACGCAGGCGATGGGCCACCGGTGGTTTCCCGGTCGCGGCGGGCACGACGACGCTTCGAAGGCATGGGTGTTCTCCTCTTATTTGGTCGTGAGGTTCAGGACGATCGCGGTGATGGCCGCCGCGGCACCGAGCGCACAGACGCTCAGCACCTGCGCCGGGCGGCGGGGCGTTGGGCAGTAGGAGTGGTGCAGCTCGTACAGATGCAGCACCAGCAGGACGGCGGTCGCACACAAACACGCCACGCAACCGCCCACGCCGTATCGGCAGCACTCATTCAGACCACCAACCCGACGACGGCACCGGCGAGAGGCGCGGTCATTCAGCTCACCGACCCGAGGACCGCACCGGTCGTGCCGCCGAGCACGGTTCTCAGCAAGACCAGCCCGACAGACTTCTCCGGGACATCCCGCCGCCAGGCCCTCGTCGCGCCCGCGACGACAAACCCGAGAAGGCAGACAAAGAACAGGGCCCACCCCCCGTAGCTCACGAGAGGGAGAAAGTCGCCACCCGGCGTCGGAAGGGGTTGGCCGCCGGCGAGGACGGCCCCTGTGGTGGCGTTCATTTAGGTGACTGATCCGACGATGGCGCCGGCGGCGCCGATGAGGACGGTGCCCAGCAGCGACATGCCCAGGCCCTTCATGGACGCGGCTTCCTCGCCGCGGTGGTGCTTCCAGGCCATCGTGGCGGCGGCGATGACGAACCCGACGAGGCACGCGGCGAACGCCCCCCACGCCACGTAGTTGACGACGGTGATGATGCCCTGGGTACCGGGAGGCTGGGTGGAGTTGATGTTAATGCCGGAACCAGCAGCGGCGAGGACCAGTTCTTGTGTTGCAGCGTTCATTGGGGGTGTGCCTTTCTTGTTAGGAGACCGCGGTGCGGTCTCGGGGAAACTCACGGGGGTGCTGCTCCCGGACCGGTTCCGGTCCGGGGTTTTGGTCGCGGGCGGTTTCCGCCGCCCGCCGAATGTGGGTGATGGAGCGGCGGGTCCGCCGTGGGACGGTGGCCAGGTCGAGGTCGAGGCTGGTGCGCCACGCCTCCACCCAGGGCAGGTGCCACAGGGCGGGGACCATCCCCGCGACCCGCTTGACCTCGGCGACCAGCACTGGGGGTAGGCGGGGGGCGTCGTCGAGGACGGCCAGGCCCAGCAGGACCACCCCGGTCTGCCCGGACGCCCAGTGCGAGGCCATCCACCCGGCGTAGTGCAGCCCGGCACCGTGGGTGCGGGCCACGAGCAGCACCCGCGGTGCCGGTGCCCCCGCCGGGGTCATCGGCAGGCGCTGCGGCAGTTCCAGGGCGTCCTCACCGCATAGTGCGGCCACGGTGGAGGCCCCGGAACCGCCGTGCACCCCGACGACCCACAGCAACGGGTCCGCGCTCACGCGCTCGCTCGGCAACCCGCCACCGGTCGGTGCGGCCACGTTCGTCAACGGTTCCTGCGGCCCGAACCGGGCCGCCAGGTCATCCCCGAGTACCGGGGAGGGTTCCACCTGCTCCGGCGGTGGTGGTGGTGGTGGTGCGGTGGGCAACAACGGATTCGACACGGAAGTCCTCTCAGAACTGGGGGTCAGTGCGGGCACGGTGGCCCCGCCGGGGCGGCCCCACCCGCTCACCGCGGCACCGGACCAGGACCCGGCACCGGTGCCGCCACCGGAGCAGGTGCGGGTGCCGGTGGTGCCGGGGGTGTGGTGGTGGTGGGGCTGGGTGCCGGGCTGGGCACCGGCCCCGCCGAGGGTTGCGGTGGCGGGGCGGACACCGGAACCGACGGGGTCGGTAGCACCGGACCCGCCGCCACGGGCAGCCCGTACACGGTGTCCGCCCCGGCGACACTGGAGGTCACCACCGCCCGCGTCCCGGACATCCCGATCGGGATCACCCCGGAACCGGTCGGTGATTCCTGCCCGGCTGGACTGACCAGGTACCGGTCGGAGTTCCGGGTGCCGTAGGCGGCGGTGTCGGTCACCGACGTGCTCGACCACGTCGTGGACAGGGCACGGGCCACCCCGTCGCGGGCGTCGACGAGCACCGTGCCCACCGTGGCCAGCAGGTTGCGGGGTGAGGGCTGCCAGCGACCCGAGGCGAGCGCGGTGCTCGGCACCCGCAGCGGTGCCCCGACCGCGGTGTTCGTGACCGGGTCGATGAGACCGACGAACTGCGTGCCCGGATCGGCCGTGTACCAGGAGGCCACCAGAATTTCCGGGTGCGCCACCGGACTCATGGCGCTGGCCAGCCCGACGTATCCGGCGATCGACGCCAACGGACCGGCCCCGGCCGGGGTGGGCACGGTCACCGGTGACGGTGGGGTCTCGGCGGTGGCCGCGCCCAGGCGCCACACCTGCCCCACCGAGTTCGCAGCCACGACCGTGTCCCCGGACGCCCCGAGCGCCACCGCCCCAGCGGGCACCGCCCGCTCCACCAGCCGACCATCGCTGATCGTCGCGGCCCGCTGCCCCGCTTCGGTGACCAACGGGGACGCACCCGCGAAGGACACCGCCGCCCCGGCCGGAATGGACACCGACCCCGACGTGTGGGCACCGTCCATGCCCCACCAGTCCAGCCCGTCACTGGTGGCCGCGGCCACCACCGTGTGCCCGTCGATCCCCGACAGGTGCAACCCACTGGTCGAGGTGGCCGTCGAAGCGTCGCGGGGCAACGCCGCCGACCACACCGGAGCCCCGGTCGCGGGGTCGAGCACCGCCAGGACGGGAGAACCGGGCGTGCCGGTGACGGTGATGATCGTCCCGTCCCCGGCAACCAGGGGGACGCTTCCCGCGGTGATCGGCGCCGACCAGTCGGCTTGCCCGGCGTATCCGGGCGGGGGCAGCGACGGGTACGGCGTCGGGGTCCCCGTCACCGGCGGCGGGGACGAGACGGCCACCACCGGTGGGGGGGTGCGGTTGGAGGCCACCACCGCCACCGTGGCCACCGCCAACAGCACCACCGCGGCCCCCACACCCGCGAGCACCCGCCACCGCGACCACCCCGACCGGGCGGTACCCGCGGCGGGGGTGGCGTCGAACAACTCACCGTCGGCAGTGACGATCGCCTGCCACACCACCTCGGAATCGGCGGCGCGGACCGTCGCGCGGATCGCGCCCTGCCCGCGCCGCAGGCGGCGGGCTTGGGCCACCAGCACCGCGGTCGCCGCGGACCGCGGGTCCGCCTCGTCGTCCCCGAGTGGTACCCGCTCACCGTCGATCTCCGCATAATCCGCACCCACCACGACCTGCGGGCAGGGGAAGGCCGGCACCTCCCACACCTGACCGTCCGGGGCCACGAACCCCGTCTCCCCGCGGCGCGCCGCGGTACGCGGGCCGGTCATGACCCACCGCTGAAGGAAACACGGGACACCTGCCACGGTGTGGCCGTGCCGCTCCGGCTCAGGAACACATACATCGTCTGCGACTCCAGCGGCGTACTCCACCCGTTGTCGCCGTGCCCGGTGGTGGCCACCGTGTAGGCGCGGGCCGCGGCCCCCAGCTGATCCGGTGGGCGCCCGTCGTCGTGGTTCGCGGTCAGCGCCACCGTGGTGTACCCGTGGTGGGCGGCCAGGGTGTTCCACTGGGCGCCGCCACCCTGCTGCAGTGGCTGTTTCAGCACGGCCGCGAACGGCGGGGTGGCGTACACCGCGGACCGGACCTGCGCGTCATAGGGCGACCGGTCCAGGGCGGTGTCGTAGGTGAACGTGGCCGCCGCGAACGCCGCCGCCACCCCGTCCGGTGACTGACCGTCCACCGGTACTGCACCGCGGCCGCGGGGTCGCCCCGGGCTCCCGGCCGGGATCGGCGGATTCGAGGGCACCGGCACCACCGTCGAGCGTGGTGCGGGTGAACTGGGCGCAGCAGAGGACAGCGCAGCACTCGGGGCGGTCGGGAAGGACACCGACGTCCCCGCCGGCGGTGCGGGGGCTGGAGCAGGGCCACCGCACCCGGCGCCCACGGCGACCAGCACCGCGGCACCCACACCCCACCAACCCGCGTTCCCGGGCCGCCTCACGACTGCTCTCCCCCACTCTGACCGCACACCGCGGTAAGAAGCGCCGCCGTGGTGCGCCGCTCCCGCCGCACCATGAACCAATTCACCGCGACCACCAGCACCGACGCGGCGCCCAGGGTGAGCAGGCCCATGCCCGGGCCGGCCGCCCACGCGGCCAGCGAGTCACCCGTCACGAAAGACACCACCAGCGCCAACGGCACCGCCTTCGCCGCCCGGGACGGCCCGCACCCGGGGTGGACCGAGAACACCGCCACGGCCATGGCGGCGCACGCGGCCACCAGCGACAGCACGAACACCGCCACCACCAGCACGTGCAGCACAGTGACGATCTCGTCGAAGCATGCGAAGACGTACGGGGGACCGACGTACAGCGGGCCATCAGCGTGGATTGGGGTGGTCATTGGGGTGCTCCTCCTGGTGTGCCGAGAGGTCGGGTCGCGGCGAAGAAATCGCCGTTGTAGATCGGTTTGATGTTCAACGGCTCCCCGAACGTGGAGGCCTGGATCAGCTGGCCGCCGCCGATCGCCATCGCGACGTGGTGAATGTTGTCGGCGGTGCCGTAAAACAGCAGGTCACCGGGCTGGTAGGACGTCGAGTTAAACCCGCCCGGCAGCCGGGCACCGGCGGTGGCGGCGTACTGGGACTGGGCGGTGCGGGCACCGTGCAACGCGTCCGAGCCCGCCTGGTGGTAGGCGTACAGCGTCAGACCGGAGCAGTCGAAACCACCACCGGCCGGCCCGTTCTGATCCCCACCTCCCCAGATGTAGGTCGCGCCGAGCTGGGTTTGCGCCGCCGCCACCGCCAGCTGCGCGGCCGGACCACCACCCCCGGCCGCGGCCGGGGGTGGTGGGGGGGTGAAGTGCAGCGCCGCGTCGAGGAAGTCCAGGGACGGGGCGTTGGCTTGGGCGGTGTAGCCGTTGGCGTGGACCGTGCCCGGGAACACCAGGGTCTTCGACGCGGCGCCGACCCGGTCCAGGGCCGCGGTCATCTCCCCGACCTGCGCCACCGGGACCAACTCGCGCTCGGAGTTCACCAACATCGTCGGTGGGGCACCCGCGGTCACCGACAACGCCGGGGAGGCCTGGCGCCACAGATCCGGGCACAACGCCATCGGGCAGCCGAGGAACAAACTGGGATCTACCACGGCCGCCGCCTGCTGATAGGTGTCGCCGGGGGTTGCCTGCGCCAACAGAGAGGTGAAATCGGCGGGTCCACTCCACGAAACCACGGCTTGCACCCCGTGGTGATCACCGAGTAGCCCGGCATCCAGTACCAACCCGGCACCGGCCGAGTCCCCCAACAACGCCACCCGTGCCGGGTCGATGCCCTGGGCAGCACCTTGGGCACGCACGTAGTCGACGGCCGCCTTCACCTGCTGCACCTGCCGCGGCCACCGCGGGGCGCCCAAGTCGTAGGAAATGTTGAGCACCTGATAGCCGTGGGTGGCGGCGGCTTTCGCCGCGTCACCCAGCTCGGAGCGGTCCCCGGCGACGTAGCCACCGCCGTGCACCATCACGATGATCGGCCGGGCAGGGGTACCCGGTCCTGCACCGGCCGGGACGTACAGGTCCGCGGGCTGCGTGCCACCACCGGGGACGGGGTAGTCCACCTGGTGCACCGCGACCTGGCCACCGACACCGCCGCACCCGGCGGATGCTTGCGTCCCGGTACCACCGCCATCCGCGGGTGGCGGTGGGGTCGCGCCGGGTGCGGTGATCGTCCCGGCGTCGGAGAACGTTGTGCGGGCCAGGGTCATGATCCGCGGCACGTACGCCATCGTCTGGGAGTTCTGCGGGATACCACCCGAAGCCAGCACAGCACCGAAACCCGCGTTAAAGCCACCCAACGCCATCTCCGTCACCGACGCGGACGAGTGAATCTGCCCCGCTGCCTGAGCTGTCTTCACCTGCCCGGCCAGGGCGCAGTCGAACCGAGCTTGGGCGTCGATCGCGGCGACGGGGTCGTGCACGTTGCCGCCGTTGCCCCACGTCACCCAGGTGGCAGGTTCGAACTGGGCCGGTCCCTCCGCCCCCGTCGAGGAGGTCGGGTCGGAAAACCCGGATTCCTGGTCCAGCTGCGCGGCGATCACCGGGGCCGGCATCTCCGGGCACACCGTGCCGGCCTTCTGGATCAGGGGCACGTAGTTCGCCGGAATCCCAGCGACCCGCAACGTCCCCACCCCCGGGGAAGACCCGCCCGGCCCGCACGGTGAGGGCGGTGGTGTCGCCCCACCGCCCAGCACCAGCAGCAGCAACACGACGATGAACACCGGTGCACCCACCAACGCCACGCCGATCAGCAGCGGCGACCCGCCCTGCTCCTCCTCAGCCACGACGACGCACCGCCCCCCACAGGGAACGGACCAGGCCGGCCGCACGGCCACGTTGGGTGCTGCTGATCGTCCGAATCATCGGCGGGGTACCTGCCCCCGCACCCGGGCCGGGCTGTGATGCCGCCCGGCGGCTTCGGGGAAATCATCGGCCACCACAGCGGCCAACTCCACGAACGCCTCCCGGGTGCCCGCACCCACCCGGTCCAGGTCAATCTCAGAACCCTCCGCCAAATGCATGTCAAAGGGGATGACCTGCACCGCCCGCACCCGGGCGTCGAAGTGGGTCACCAGCTGGTCCAAATTCACCGTGGACGCCCCCGGACGGGCCAGGGAAATCACCACCACCGTCCGGTCGACGAGGTGCGAGTAGCCCTGCGCCTCCAGCCAGCTCAGGGTCCCATCGGCGCTCTGTGCCCCATCCAGCGCGGGGGAGGACACCAGCACCAGTGAGTCGGCGGTGTCCAGGACACCGCGCATCGCCGAGTGGGTGAGGCCGGTGCCGCAGTCGGTCAAAATCAGGTTGTAGAACCCTTCGAGCACCGACAGGGCGCCCCGGTAATCGGCCTCGGAGAATGCTTCAGACTTGTGCGGGTCACGCTCAGAGGCCAGAACTTCCAGCCGGGAGGGAGCCTGGGACGTGAACGCACGAACGTCTGAGTACCGGTGAATGTTGGGCATGTCGTTGAGCAAGTCCCGCACCGTCGCCGCGGTTTGCGTCGGTATCCGGGCGCCCAAGGTGCCCCGATCCGGGTTGGCATCGGCCGCGACCACGTGATCGCCCCGCAGCGACGCGAACGTCGACCCGAGACCCACGGTGGTGGTGGTCTTCCCGACCCCACCCTTCATGCTGAGCAGGGCGATCTTGTAATCCCCGCGAATGGTCTGGTTCACCCGCGCCACCAACTCAGCCCGGCGCACATCTACCGGTGACTCCCCCAAATTCACCAACCCGAACGTCAGCACCCACACCAACCACCGCCACCCCGACCGCGGCGGCTGCTGCGCCGGACGGCGCAACACCTCACGACCAATCTCCCCGTGATGCCGCGGACTCGGCGGCGGTGCCGGTGCCCGCGTCCTGGGTGGCGTGCTGGATTCCGGCTCCCCCTCGCGCGCTGCCTGCTCAGCAACCAGCGGTGCACGCGGCGGTGTCGGCGGTGCGCTGGCACCAATCCTGGCGCCAGCCGCCTCCTCCTCGTCGGGCCGTGTGGCCGCCGAAAGCGGCTGCGAGCGCCCACCGCTCTCCGCCACCTGCAACGGTGGCCGCTCTGCCGCACCCCGCTTCGGGCTCACCGGCGGCGCCGGTGGCGGCGGCGGCGCTACGGCAGTACTCGGTGGTTGTGTCTCTGCCGCCGCGGGCGGAGCCCACGACGGACCTCGACGAGCCACCCGATTGTTGTTTTCGCTGGTCACGACGTTGCCTCCGGTTTCGCTTCATCTGCGACCAGACCGGCGGCACGCAGGCGCGCCGCTCCATACGCAAGCGTTGACAGGACATTTGTTGAGAGGGCGGACCCTGCACGACCACCACAGGGCATCCGGCGACCACGACGGCGGCGGTGCCGGCGCCAGGAGCCCCCACCGACCAGCGCCGAGAGCACCCCAACAGTACGAAAAGGCAAGCGAGACATCCCAATCCGACCACGGCAGAGGACACACCTCACCCGAGGTGTCCTGGCACTATCCGCAGTCGGCGTCCACGCGTAGACAGGGGACCCGATACCCCACCATGAGTCCTGGGGCGCAGACGGAGAGTAAGCGGCACTCGCACCGCAGGTCAACTGGTTCTGGTTCAACCGACTCAGCCCCTTGCGCTCGTCTAAACCCACGACCTGGCTCAGCACACTACGATAACACCCTTGAATAACAACCGTCACGAGGTTCAGGTTCCGCGAAAGGGGACACAATGGCCCGGAGGAAACCCACGGTGAATTCGGAGAGCGAGTGGCACGCAACGGAGTTCGGGGCTTCAGCGGCGCGCGCCTACGCCGCTACCGCGATGGCCTCGACCTCACAATCGATGACCTCGCCGACGCAGCCGGCGTGTCGCCACAAGCGATCAGCTCATGGGAGACAGCACGCAGCGCACCGACTCCTCATCTCCTCTCGCGTGTGGCCCGGACTCTCCATGTGACAGTCGCCGATCTCGTCCCGATTCCTCAGGGCCGCTGGCGTCTTCACGATCTTCGCGTGCACGCCGGCCTCACCCAGGCCGACGCAGCCAACGCGCTCGCCATGTCGCCAACTCAGCTCGCACGCTTCGAGAAGGGCCGTAAGGAATTTTCCGAGACGGTGGCACATGCCATGACGGTCCTCTACGGGGTTTCCGACAGCGTGCTCAAGACAACCTGGGACCGAACACTGCAAGACCGCGAGCACACCACGACACGCATACGCGAGTCGTAGGAAACCACCCTCTAATTTCGGCAGACGACGGCGTTCCGCGTGTCGTACACCTGAAAGTGGCCCTGATTGCGCCAGGATGAACACGTACGGGGACAACACCGCTAGGAGGACACCGATGCCGATGCCAAGCAAGGGCCCGCGACGCCACTACAAAGTTCGAGTTCCATCCGACGTCGATGTAGAACGACTCGCCCAGCTCCGTGGCTGCTCGTCTGTCTCGCAGTTCCTAGCGGACGTCATCTGCCAAGAAGCGGGGCGCCCAGACCTCGTACGCGAACTCCAGGAGGTCTTGCCACTGACAGCATGATGTGCCGCGGCTGATCAGCCCGCACTCAATAACTCCACATCGCATCAGGTAGTCCCTAGAACGCCGAAAACCCGCCCCTGGCAGGGCGGGTTCGGATCCAGCTAGGGCCGACGAGTTGGAAGCTCGCTGGCTTGGTGCTCTTCCCCGAAGGGACTTGGCTTGCGCGCCTTGTCTGAGGGTAGCTCATACCCTGAAACCAGTCCATGTCTGGATCAAACCGAACCTCCGCGTGTCGCTGAGCAACGGAAACGGCCCCCTCGCGGCCCCGCTGCCGCCTCTCGACCACCGCGCCGACGCGACACTCCCGGTCCGGTGCCGCTGCGACCTTTGCTGCGCCGGCCGGTGCCGACGGGTGCGTATGCGCGGGTGCCGTGTTGGTGGTCAGCCGAGCGCTGGCTGGAGCACGTCGAGCGGGTGTACCGACGGCACTACTTGCCGGTGCGCCACCGGCTCGTGGCCATGACCGGTGGCGGTATCTCGCTTCCGACCGTCCTTGCCGTGGCCGCCGAGCACGCTTACGCGGCCGACTTCGGCACCGGACGCAACAGCTGGCCGCTGCTGGGTAAATCCGGCGCTGAGCGCGGTATGACCGCCACCACCGGACGCGGTGAACGCACCATCAGCCGAGCCAGAACTTTCCTCCGTCTCGTAGGGCTTGCCACCGAAGTCCAGGAAGGCCGACAACGGACCCTGCTCGAGCGGCTGGACTCCGCCGAACGCGACGACAAGGGACGCGGGTGGACCGCCGTGTACGCCCTGCACCACACCAACACCCACCCTGTGGATAACCCGGTACGCATCACCGCAGGTCAGATACCAGATGGCACCCCTCCACGTAGTGGTCTTGTTCCTACCTCCTCTCTCGAAGAGAGAGTCGTTTCTACCCGAACAAAGCACCCTTCGGGATCAGCGGACGGCGCTCCGCGCCGCACATCGACGAGGGAAAGGGTTCGGGAGGGTCCATCCGACCCTGCTGGGGTCGGTTTGGCGCTGAGCAAGGCGCTGCGGGCCCATCCGGAGTGTCCCGGGTGGATCAGGCGGTACTCCCCGCATGCCTACGCAGCAGCGCTTACACGCTGGGCTCAGGCGGGGTGGACCGACCGCGACGTCATCCAACACCTAAACGACGTCGCCACCAGCGGGTTCCGGGTCTATGACGCACCGCACAACCCGATCAAGTACCTGCTGGCGCTGCTGCACCGCGCCGACATCGGCGAGCGCCCCACCGTGTGGCGCGACGCCCACGCCGCCGCCGAAGCGGCGGCTGCGGCCGAGCGCATCGCCGCGGTCCCCGCCCAACTCACGGTCGCCACGGCCGCCCGCGAGGTTGGCCGGGCGGCACTCGCCGGGCGCGGACACGCCCAAGCGAGGGCGGTCCTCGACGAGCACGGTCGGAAACGGCGGTGACGACCTATTCGCCCATGACTCGTACCGACACCACCACCCGCGCGGCGCCGGTGTCCTCGTGCATGTATCGACGCGCGTCGAGCTCCACCGTGGCCCAGCCCCCGCAGGCTGCGGGTAGGCGAACCACGATCGGAGACGGATCAGCTACCGCCGCCCCCGCAGCATCTCGCCATGTATGTGCTTCCAGTGTCGAGCGATCGACAGGGTGGACTATCTCGGGCAAATAGGGGTCCGGTGGCCACTGCACGCCGGCAGCGGGCGGGGTCAGCCAGTGCATGAGGTGCAGGTCGGCGAGATCAACAACGGCCAGGGGCCGGTCGGAGTGGCTGAGGACGGCCACCAACAAGTCGTCAGCCGTGGGTTCTTCCGCTGCCATGGGAAGAACGTCGGTGAGGTCGACCGTGACTCCCCGGAACGCCACGGGTGTGTCACCGTCGAATTCGGTTCGCCCGCATACCAAATACGGGTGTTCGCCCTCGCCGAGCAGTGTGTCGAATACCAGCTCGTCGTTCGTTGCCTTGGTCATCCGAGCCCACAGATTGGCGGCACTGAATCGGGCCGGTACCGTCAGCGAACCGGCGTACTCGACCATGCTGAATTGCGCTTTGCGCAGCCCAGGCGGGGTGCGGGTGACATCGAAGAGCTGCCGGGTGGCACGCCCCATTCGAGTCGTGATGTCCCATTCCCACCCGCCCGATGGCGGCGGTTCCGGCAACGGGCGCCCGTCGGGCGCCAGAGCGCACGCGACTGCGTAGATGTCGCCCAACGGGCCCAGTATCGGGGTTGCCTGCACCTGGTAGGACACATTGTGAATGGCAGAACTCAGGAACATGAGGGGTTTACCCGTCCGCGCTACCTTGCCGATAGCACCGGGCAAGACCCGACCCGCGGGCGGACGTACGCGGGACAACGACCGGCCAGTGGCCAAGCGAGAACCCACGACTACTTGATAGTCCCCGGGTACCTGAACATCGACAACCACCCACTGCTCATGGCCCGGCGTCTCGCATGTGTTCATCTGGGCCTGCATCACCACCCTCCCAGCCGGTCCCTGCTCAACGGTACCGGCTGCCGTTGAACTGACGTTCGCGGGCGACCGTGGTCGCAGTCTGACTGTCCAACAGCCGCGTTACCACGCCAGCCCGACACCGTCATCAAAGTCGCCTAGCGGGTCGCCGGCTTCCTTGTCCTGCCCTGCCGGGGGTTTCGCGTCCTCCCCCAGCGCGCGGACAGGAGTCGCCCCCGCCGAGTTACTGGCACCGGCTGTCGCGGTGGAATCATCCGGTAGGGGGCTGTGCGCAGAAGTGTCCGTCATCGTGCCTATTCTTCCGCACCCGCATGTGGTTGTCACCGATCACCGGGAATCTCCCGCACAATCGACCAATGATCGACTCTGGCACAGCCCATTACCTGACCGCCTATGAACGACCCGAGCTGCTGATCGGCACCGACAGGACCGCGCAGACCGCCGTCCTGATGTGCTGGCACGATCAGGTGCACCAGCTCGCCGACGGCAATCGACTCGCCGTCTCGGACACCTCTACTGGCCGGTTTTGTGTGGCTGTCGAGCTGCACGGGCACACCCGGCGATGCGCTGAGCGCGATCTGGCCACGCTCGACCCTCTCATGCATGTCCACGGATGGGACAAGGTCACGCGAGCCGGGCGGGAAATGACTGCCCTGCTGTCAATCTTGCCCGATGCCCTGGAATCGGGACCTATCGTCTGGCTGGACCCCGACAGCGCCAGCGGTCCCCCTGACCGCCCAGCGTGATCAAATACGCGGGCAGGAGCGGCGATCAGGCGGGAGCGGATCATTTCGAGGACCACCGGCTGCACCACCGCCTCTCTCCCGCCCACCTTCGGCCTGAGTGTCTGCTGCGCGGCGATCGCGGCCACGCCAGGACGGCTCCTGCGTCCTCGGGCACCCGACAAAAGGCTGCTGGCAACGATTCACGATGCTGGGCTACCTCCAGCCCAGGCGACCGTTCGTTTAGTGGTGCTGCCCCAAGCGATCAGCACGGCACCGGGACCCATCGTCGTTGAGGGCGCGTTCCGCCCCCTTACGGTCTCGATGTCGATGACGACCTTCCTCGTTGAGCACCCGCAGGCACGCTTTCTCATCGACCCCGCTATGTGCGCCGATGTGCACGCGCAGGTTGTTCCGCTGCTGCCTCGTGCCATCCGCCGGGTGGTCGCGCCCAACAAACCCGTTCTCGGCCTGGGGGAAGCTCTCTCCGGGGCTGGCCGAGCCGTGACAGACGTCGATTTCATTCTGCCGACCCACCTGCACTGGGATCACATCGCCGGCCTACTCGAGCTACCCGCACACGTGCCGGTCCACGCGACCGTCGAGGAGCACACGGCGGCGATGCAAAGCCCCGTCACTGAACTCCTCCTTCGCCGTCAGCCGTTCGACCCTTATGTACTGGACGGCCCACCAGTGCTCACCTTCACCTCCAGTTTCGATCTCTTCGGCGACGGCGCGGTCGTCCTCGTCGACCTTGCCGGGCACACTCCCGGCAGTGTCGGAATCCTCCTCGCGCTCGACGACGGAACCCGGGTGCTGCTGGCAGGTGATGCCGTGTGGCACAGCCGCCAGATCACACTCATTCGTGAAAAGGCTCCGTTCCCCGGTAATCTCGTTGATCACAGTCGCGATGCGACCTTCAGGACAATCCATCGGTTGCACGCCTTGCCCGCCCACGTACGGATCATCGCAGCGCACGACTGTGCCGCTATCAGCGCTTACCGCGAACACGAACGGTGAAAACCACCAAAACGGCATCAGCTCGGCGGGCACTGGGTGGCGCATCACCGCTGGGGCAGGGATCGCCGACCACCCACATCTGGGGGAAAGAGTGGCCGGCGACCGACTGCTCGCCAGTCCCAGGGGGAGGGTCTGACGTGCAGGGGAACAGGCAAAGCTCGGACAGCGAGTACGTGTACCCACCATTGCGCGTAGAGACCGCGCGGAGGCGGCTGTAGCAACGGCGGCGGGCCGCCCGCTAGCTGGCGACGTCGTGGCTGGGTAGTGCGACGTCGTGGGCGGGTTGTGGGTGGCCGTACAGCCATCCTTGGGCCATGTCGCAGCCGAGGGTAGATAGTTGGTGTTCTTGGAGTTCGGTTTCTACGCCTTCGGCGATGGTGCGCAGGCCGAGGGCGGTGGCCATTTTCTCGATCGCTGAGACGAGGCTGGCTTCGGGTCGGTCTTGGCTGAGGGCTTGGACGAAGGAGCCATCGATTTTCACGACTGACATCGGGAAGCGTTGCAGGTAGCCCAGGGCGGAGTAGCCGGTGCCGAAGTCGTCGACGCAGATGACGACGCCGAGTTTGTGGAGCGCGGTGAGGGTGCGTAACGCCGCGGAGACGTCGGCGATGAGCGCGGTCTCGGTGAGTTCCAGCCAGAGGGCGGAGGCGGGTAGGCCGGTGTCGGCCAGGGTGGTGCGCACCGCGGTGATGAGGGCGTCGTCACGGAGTTGGCGGGCGGAGATGTTCACCGCCATGTGCAGTGTTCGGTGCCCAGCGGCCCACCAGGTCGCGAGTTGGGCACACGCGGTGCGCAGCACCCAGGCCCCGATGGGGATGATGATGTTGCTGGCTTCGGCGATGGGGATGAACTCGTCGGGGGGGTGGGTGCGCCCGTCGTGGTGCCAGCGCAGCAGTGCTTCATAGCCGGTGGTGCGGTGGTCGGACAGCGTGATGATGGGCTGGTAGTACACCTCGAACTCGTCGCGGGCCAGGGCGTCGCGCAACGCAGTCGAGGTTTCGATCTGTATCCGGGCGCGGGCGCGGAGGCTGTCGTCGTAGAAGGCGTAGCTGCCGCGGTCTCGTGCTTTGGCGTGATACATGGCGGCGTCGGCCTCGCGGATCAGTCCTTCGACCGCACCACCACGGCATGTTGCCCCGGTGCGGGCGATGCCGATGCTGGCCGAGACGAACACGCGGCCGACGCTGAGGGTGAACGGTTCACCGAGCACGGTCAGGATGCGCTCGGCGAGGCCTTCCGCACCGGCCCGCTCGAGGTGGGTGGCGACGACGAACTCGTCACCGCCGTAACGGGCGACGATGTCCTCGGGCCGGACGATGCTGGTGAGCCGCTGCGCGGCGGCCACCAGCAACTCATCGCCGACGCTGTGCCCGTAGCTGTCGTTGACGAATTTGAATCCGTCCAGATCCAGAAACAACAGGCTCACCCTGCCGGGTTCGTTCCGCGCGGCGAGGCGCTGCCCGGTTTGGGTATGTAGCAGGGTGCGGTTGGGTAGCCCGGTCAGCTCGTCGTGGGTGGAGCGGTACTGGGCGGCGCGGTCGCTGGCGGCGTGTCGGCGCACCGCGCGTTCCGAGCGCAGCAGCACGCCGAGCAGCAACGCGGCGAACAACACGGCACGAACAACGCGGTCGGTGGTGTTCGCCGGCGGAATCAGCGCCAACGTCAGCGCGGCGAGGACCAATGCCACCGTGATGCCATAGACCCGTCGGCGTCCCCGGTAGGGCAAACGCGGTTGCGGGATCGAGAGCCGAATCATCGACGGGTGCAGCGCACCGGCACCCAGCGCGCCGAACCCGATCAAGAACGGGGCATCCAGCAGCGACGGGGGGAACGTCGCGAGGCCGGCGCTGGTGGCCGCATACCCCAAATCGCCGAGGAAGATCGCGATCAACGAGGTGGCGAGCAGCCCGAACGCACGGTCACCCGGTGCGGTCGTGAACGCCAAATGGACCAGCAACGTCAACAGCACCGCATCCGCGACCGGATAGAGCGCGGTGGTCACAGTGGTGGGGTCGAAACCCTTCTCGCCGGGGGCGACGGGGGCGATGAGCAGCGCCCAGGACGCCAGCGCGGCGCCCACGCCCACCAGCAGTGTGTCCAGGGCGGTGTCCCGGTTGGCGTGCACGTTGCGGGCCCGCAGCCACCACACCAACGCCACCGCCACCGCCGCGTAGCCGGAGAGGGTGAACCCGGCGGGGGCGTACCCACTGAGCGGCACCCCGGTCCGGGCCAGGGTGCGCAGTACCCCGCCGCTGAGGAACAACACGCTCGCGGCCCCCACACACCACCACGGGAGCAGGGGTCGTGGCCGGTGCTGGCGCATACCGACCCCGATCGCGACGACCGAACCGCCGGCCACGGCACCGAAACCAGCGGCGCTCACGGCCACCGAGGGCACGGCGACATAGAGGACACACACCGCGCACGCGGCGAGCAGAAACGCCCAGGCGGCCCGGGTGTGCAATTGAGCGTGGCGGTCCAGCGCCTGGGCCGCCGTGCTCATGCCACGATTCTCCGCTCGAATCCGGGCTTATCCCGCTGCGCCGCGGAACTCCGCCGAATAATAAGTTTGGGTGTCCAACACTTCCACACTCACCTCGGCGGCGGCAGTGAGCATCTTGATGATGTTTTTGTCGAAGCTCAGTGCGGAGTTGTTGTAGGCGCAGATGTCACATCCGACGACGGCCCGGTCGGCGACCAATCGGGCCAGGACTTGGCCGATCATGTCGGTGAACGTGGTCCCACGCCGCGCGCTGGGGTGCACCAACGTGAACCCTAGGTAGTACACGGCGCCCCGGGTGGTGTGTTCGGGGAACTGCGCGGCGTAGTACTCCGGGCTGATCCACGGCACGGTGCGCAGGTCGTTGGTCAGGGTCGTCAACCCCACCGGCGCCCCGGCGGGGTTCCAGGCAACATACTTATCCACCCGCGGGTCGCTCATCTCGGCATAGAACTCCTCCTCATGCAGCACGTTGCGGGCCGCCGCGCGGGTCCGCATCGGCGCGAACGCCGCGAGGTAGAGCTCGAAGAACATCCGCGAGGCTTCGGTGGGCACCACGGTTTCCACGCTCACCGTCGCCGCTGGCTGACGGTCCCGCGCCCGGCGCAGGGGTATGGCAATCGCCATGATGCTCACCACCATCCGCACGGGTAGGCAGCCAGGACCAGCACACACATCGGTTGCTGTGCGCACACCGCCGCGGTAATGCTCATTTGGGGTGGTCGGAAACCACCGCCCCGACCTGTACCCATATCAGCCAAGCTGGCCTCGATCTGCGCCGCTACTTCCTGCTCGGTGCTGCCGTGGTGCTCCACGAACAGGCCCTTCCCGGAGGCGTCGTCGGACAACATCCACCCCACCCCGGCGGCCGCGGATTGTCCCGGGACCTCGGCGTGCGCCTCGGCGTACACGCAGTACAAGCGATCCCCCCACCGCCCGCGCGGCGCGATCCGGGCGACCGGCCGGATCTCACTGCCCGCCGGGATCACCGACGACAGCTGCACCAAGTTGAAGTTCGCCGCCCCCACCTCGCGCAGAGCAGCGTCAAACGCCGCCAACGGCGTCGACCCACACCCCACCCCCGAGCTCATCTGAATACTCACCCCCCCCGACGAACGGCGATCAGGTCGCCCCTCGATCGCTTCGGCCACCTCACGCGCAGCAACTTCCAACGGCATAAACACACTCCCTCACGACGTCACAGCGACACAAACGTAAGATCATCATGACGCATATACAGCACACCCGCGCATCAATCCGCACCCCTTATACGCACCGTCACACAGTGATAGCACGCGGTTATTTTCTTCAGCCTCTATGCGGCGTAAGTGCCGTTTTGACATTTTCAGCATTTCCGCCCCGAGCTCCGGCAATGGCTGCCTGGCACCGCCATCACCCTGCACGAGGAGTAGTCAGGCGGGCCACGGCGGTGGCGGCGCGTCTGCGGCGATGTGCAGCGGCGCCGACGGGCCGTAAGAGGCTTCCACCGCGGTCCCAGGGACGGGTGAGGGTTCCAGCGCAGGCTCGGCCGGGGCCGCAGGCGGCGGTGTCAGAGGTGCCGGCGGAGGTGGTGGGGGCGTCGGGGCGGGGCGGCCGCCGGCGTGGGTCCCGCCGTCGCCATCGTTACTCCCCGGGCAGCTTGTCCACGCCCTCCGCATCCGACCACAGCGGAGGCTCGTTCGGTCCCCACGGTCAGGTCCTACGTGAAAAACTAGGGGGATGAGCAGTGGCGCATCACTATGACACGACCGCATGAAACTGACTCCCCCACAACGTAATTCAAATGCCGATAAGTTATATTATGACATATTATCCGAAATGTCGGCTTCTGTTCGTCGCGGTCAGTGTCCCTCGGGGCCGCGTCGGCGGGCCAGATCGGCCGGGTCCAGGCGCAGCGGGAACGGCGCCAGCAGCTCACCGAGCTGGCCGGCGTGGAGCGTGATCGCCGCCGCGTAGTGCTCGCCATCGAGGATGTAGGTGATCAGGTGCGGTGCCGGTTGGAGCTCCAGTCGCCAGTACGCCGGGATCCCGGCCTCGGCGTAGAGCTCCGGTTTGATGGCCCGGTCGGTGGCCCGGGAACCGGGCGAGACGATCTCGACCACCAGGCGGACCGCCGAGGACGGGTAGCGCACCGGGTCGGTATCGGCGACCCGGCCGTCCACCACGGCGATGTCGGGTGTGGTCAGTCGCCCGCCGGGGACCTCGACGTTGACCGCTTCGAGGACCTCGACATCGGCCCCGGAGCGGTTCGCCGCGTCGTCGAGGAGGTTGGCTAGCAGTCGGGAGGCGCGTTGATGGGCCGTACCGGGCGCGGGGCTCACCGTGAGCACACCGGGGCTGAGCAGCTCGTAACGCGCGTGATCGCCCGCGTCGGGCAACGCCTCGACGTCGGCCATCGTCCAAGGCCCCGGGTGGCCGAGGACGCCGTGCGTGGCAACGCTCACCGCTCCCCTCCTCTGTGTGGCGGACACTCCCAGTCTCGCACGAAAACCAGCTGATCCGTCCGACTGAAAGGACGACCGGCTCGTTCGACCTCTCCCCCGGTTACTTCTCGAGGGCTCTGCACGCCCAGCGGCGGCTTCGCAACCCCTTCCTCCAGCCGCGCTCGATGAATGCGGAACGACGCGTCCGGCGATGTGCGTCCCGGTGACGGACCACAAACGCCGCGGTGGCCATTCGATGACGGTGACCAGTACGCCCGCTCCGACGGTGCGGATGGACATCACGCAGTTGCTCCTCAACTCAACAGCCACGATGTGCAACGGTTGACGGCGTACGACCCGGCCGCGCGTGCTGTGGTGTGGTCGGCTGCTCGCAGTGAGCGCGTGCTCACGCCGGAGCGCCCCTGGGCACACTCCCCCACCTGAGTAGCGTCCCTGAAGTTGGTAAAGCCGAGTAACCGAGGAATTCTTGATTTCTCGGTTACTCGGGTGCACTCTTCCGTGCTTCCGTGCATGGAAGGGGACACACGCCCCGGCGCCCATCCGGCCAGCCCCGAATGCGTGCTAGCCGCCGCCCACCCCGCCGCACTGACGGGAAGACGCACCGACTGTCGTAGACCCACCCGGGCGGACACCAGTGCGTGAGGGGGTACAGGCGTCCTGACCGACACGCCGACGGCCGCTCAGCGTCCCCGCCGGTCAGGCGCCCGGGTCATACGCTGCGAGGCGGACCGTCCATCACCGATCCGACAGAGGAGCCTTCCCATGTACGTTGTGACCCCTGGACAGCAGAAGGGTGGCGTCGGCAAGACGACTGTGACGGCCAATTTGGCGGCCGTCAGCGGCGAATTCGGCATGCGTGTTCTCGCCGTTGACCTCGACCCGCAGTCCCACCTCACATTCAGCTTCCGGCAAACCGCGTCCGGCCCCGGCCGCAGCATCGGCGATCTGCTCAACGAGTCAGCCGAGTCCAAGCCCGCGTTCGACGATGTCGTGATCCGCAACGTCGCTCCCGGCGTCGACCTGCTGCCCGGCGACGAGCGGGCGCTCGTGCGCGCAGAGCACGACGTCGCGATGGACCCGCTCACCGGGTTGCAGCGGCTGCGCAAGCTGTTGGAGTCGGTGGGGGACCGCTACGACCTCTGCTACATCGATACCCCTCCCAAGGTGGAGGGACTGGCCGTCGTGGCGATGGTGGCCTCCGACGGCGTGATCGTCATAGCCGAGCCGCAGACGCTGTCCTTCGCCTCCACCCAGGTCTACGCGGCCAAGGTGGCACAGGTGAAGGCGTCGCTCAACCCAAATCTGCGTCTGCTCGGTGTGCTGCTGAACAAGGTCGTAGAGGGGGAGGAGGCCGACTTCATCACCGACCAGATGCGCAAGTCCGGCCTGCACGTGTTCGAGACGACTATTCCGTTCAGTCGCTACGCCTCGAAGGCCGCCGCCTCAGGCGTGCCCACCGCGTTAATGCACAGCACCCGCAAGATTGGCCGGATCTACCGCGACGTCGCCGACGAGATGTCGGACCGGCTGCGCGGCGCCGACACTGACGTCGAGGAACTTGAGGTTGCAGCCCGATGAACACAACGACCACCAAGGCTGGAAGGTCGCACCACAGCAGGGGAGGGATGGCCGCACTCGCGGGAGATCTGGCCAACCGCACGAACTCGCTGGCACGCGCATCGACCAAGGACAACCTCGTGCCCGCCGCCGAGCCGGTGGTGGACTCTCCGGAGCCTGCGTCCGTCCAAGCCGTCAGACCGGCCGTCCAGGCGCCGGTCGATCCCGGCCCACGCGCCGCCGAGCCGACAGCCCCGTTCTCATCGGCTGACGCATGCTGGACCCGGCAAACTGCACGGCCGATTGCCGGACCTGAAGGCCGATTGGAGGCTTCAGGGGAGACCGTGGTCAAGTGGACCTTGGAACTGGCGCCGCAGCTGATCATGGCGCTCAACATCTGGGAGCGGGACGAGACCAAGCGGCTCGGTCAGCGCGTCTACCGAGAGCGAATGATCGACCTAGCCCTTGACAGCCTTCCCGAGGACATGGGCGAGATCCTGAAGATTGTCTCCGACCTGCCACAGCCGCTGCGCGTCGCGCCCGGACAGCAGTTCGGGACGCGGGTCCGATCGTCGGTACGAAATAAGCTGTTGGGGCTGCGCCCGGAGTTGCGGGTAGCGGGCATCAAGAACGTCCGCATCCGCGACATCTATTCAGCCGGGGTCTACCGATACCTCACTGGGCTCGACATTGAGGTCGAGAACGGTTCCGAGAAAGCGAGAAACCCCGAGGTCCGAAGGCCGACCTAGCGAGGGCCGCGTTCCCCGTTCCAGTGCGTTGGGCAGTGGGTTGGTTCCATGCCGGGCCCAGGCTGATGGCGAGCTGCAGGTTCTGATCTTCGGTCACCTCGAACGTGGGGTGGCGCGGGGGTCAGGGATTTGCCACCCAGTTTCTGCAAACAGGGCCTGCTGTCGTGGGGCCCTGGTTGACCTCGTGGGTGTGAGTGACTCGCTGCGTTTGAGCCTGCCCTAGGAAGTCGGTCAGTGCGAGTGCGGAGCGCGGACCAGATCCGGTCATGCAGTGGTCGTCGGAATGGTGCGGCTTGGTCAGAGCAACCAGCCGGTCGGCCGGGGTCGCAGCTAAGGGGGCAGGCTGTTCCGGGCCGACCGGCCGCCGGCACGGGGTGGCCGCCTGCGACGGATCAGGTTATTCACCAGTTCGGGGTCGAGAGCACGTCACCGACGAGCGTCCAACGGTCGACCAGCTCATCTTGATCCAACTCCCGAGCCACCGCCGGTAGCTACACCGCAAACAGTCTGCTCACATCACGAATGCTCGTTTGCGGCTGGTGACACGATTCTTACCGGCACCCCTGCTACGGCGGCTTGCTACGGCGTCACCGGAGTGCTGCCCGGGCGGCAGCAAGCCCCTCACCCCCCGGGGGACGCTCGTTGTCTCCGGGTGGTGTCTAGAGCGTGTCTGCTAACCCGTGGGGCCTTGGTGCTCCACTATGGAGTCATGGTGCGAGCTGATGTGATCTCTGACGAGTTGTGGGCCCTTCTGGAGCCGGTGCTGCCCGGAGTCGCCGGGCGA
>JAABUK010000899.1_pt1 | contig 59867 bp, 53 predicted proteins | sample 5559141 | NCBI WGS metagenome assembly JAABUK01 (sample SAMN10711869, study PRJNA513367) | rock metagenome | isolation source: Antarctica rocks | place: Antarctica: Victoria Land, Pudding Butte nord | collected 2016-01-03
CTTCGCCTTCAACATCCTCAAGGCAAACCAGACCAACACGCTGAACCAGGACCGCTATCGCGCCGGTCTCGCAGGCATCAAAAAGCTACTCAGAATGCTGGCTGTTTCATAGCGTTGAACAGCCGTGATCAAGCATCCGACTTGTGGATGAGGCTCATGACAGGGCTCGGTTACGAGCGGTTCGGTGCGCAGGGCGGGGATTGGGGAGCGAGCGTTTCCACGTGGCTGGCGTTCCGCTTCCCCGATCATGTGGCGGGGCTGCATCTGAATTTTATTCCCGGTTCCTACAGGCCTCCGCTGGGCGATGGGCAGCCGCCGCTGTCAGAGGACGAACGAGCGTTCCTTGACGCTTTCTTGGCATGGGCGGATGCGGAGGGGGCGTATGGCCACATTCAACGGACGAGGCCGCAGACGCTGGCGTATGCGTTGACCGACTCGCCCGTCGGCCTGGCAGCGTGGATCGTCGAAAAGTTTCGGGCGTGGAGCGATTGCGGCGGCGACGTGGAACGGGCGTTCACCATGGATGCCCTTCTGACGAATATTTCGATCTACTGGTTTACCAGCACGATCGGTTCATCCATGCGGCTCTACCGCGAGAGTGGCCGTCGGCCTTTGCACTTCGCTGCTGGTGAGCACGTCTCACCGCCATTGGGCGTGGCAGCGTTTCCGCACGAGTTGCCGATGCCGCCCCGCGCTTGGGTCGAGCGCGTCTATAACGTGGCGCGCTGGACCCCAATGCCACGGGGCGGGCATTTTGCTGCGATGGAAGCGCCAGAGTTGCTCGCTAAGGGTCTGAGCCAAAACAATCGCGTCAGCTACCCGGCTTTCGAGGCGCAATGGTGTAGTTCCATTCGCCGTGGTGTTTGGCCGGGGTGATGTTGAGGCTGGCGATCTGCTCGTCGGACACCTTGGTGCCCTTCTCGTAGGTGTTCTGGTCCAGCCGCCATTGGACGCTGGGGCCGGTCGCGCTCTCCTAGGAGCAGCGCTTCGAAGCGGGCTTTGATGGCGGCAGTGTCCATTACCCTGCCAGGCTGATACGATCCGCAAACCGATTCCTACCCACAATCTCGACTCGATTGTTTTGGCTCAGGCCCTAAGGAGATACGCGCATTCTTCCGACCGCTACGTGCATAACGGATGGCGGGGGAAAACTCTCATGCGAGTGTTCGCGTTTGGCGCAACTTTCGGATTGGTGCACCACTCACCTCAGATGCGACCGGTATCGACGCAACCTCCCCAGGCGGCACCCTCGCCCAGGAACACGAATTCATGCAAGACGAAGTAGCGTGCCGGGTTGCTGCCGATCCTGCGCTCCGGCACCGGGCCGGGGGCGAGCGCCGAAGGAGCGCCGAGCTTCGCGGAACCAGAGTTCGCTGGCGTGCATGACGGCGTTCTGACGATTGGAGATATCGTCGCCAAGGCCGAGGCGCGTGGTGAGATCCTGCCGAAGATGATGTTGATCAACTCGCGCTGGGCTGGGCGCAATGGTAGGGTTGCTGTTGCCCTCGGGAGCGGCAGGGGGTGTGGGCGCCCGGTTGGGGTCGCGCGGCGGGCTCTGACCATAGACGACGCCCGAGGGTCCGATTGCCCTAGCCAGCAACTCTGTCGTGTAGCCGCCGCTCGCGCTGAGATCGAGCGCGACAATTCCCGGACGGATGCCGATGAATGGCAGCATCTGTTCCGGCCGACGGCGCAGATCGTTGGCACGATCGGCCGCGCTGCGATCCGGGTTTGCCACAATCTGCGCGATTTGCTCGGACGAAAGCGGCGCTAAACTCTGCGGCCGCGCCGAAGCGTGCACGGCCGGGAACAGGCCCAGGCTGACAGCGATTGCAACCAGCAGGCCTTGTCGTGTGATGTTCATCGATTGTCCTTTGCTTTCCTCGTCCGATCGAGGGATCAAGCAGCAAGATGAGGCGGTCGTATACCTGTGGGCAATGTCAGCCCTGGCGACAGCATACTGCCCGTAACAGCCTGTCCTGCCGGCATGGGCAAGCGGGCGGCGTTTCGCTATGCTGCCCGCGTATGGGGCCAAGCCTTTAGCGCCTGTCCCGCCAATCAGGAGAGATTACGATGGACGACATCAAGGCATCTGCGGCCAAGCACCACGAGGACGCGGCGCACCAGTTCGACGTGGCGGCGAAGATGCACCACGAGGCGGCCAAGCATGTCGGGTCAGGCAATTTCGAGAAGGCCGAGCACCTCGCCACCTCTGCGGCCGAAGCGGAGGCGGTGGCGAACCGGCACGCCATGGAGGCGCTGGATCTGCATCGCCAGCACACCCAGCAGGTCGCTGACCGGAAGGCCGAGGCCGCCGGCGACGAGGCGGCACGGGCTGCCAAGCACGAAGCCAAGGCGACCGCCGACGACTAGGCGGGACAGTTTCCGCATAAGACTAACGATTGGCCAAGCAATGCCGTCCTGTCCGGTATGTGAGGCTACACTATTCGCAGTCAAGTTGGGCCGCAACCAAGTTGGGCGGCTCGGCGCGAGGCTCCCTGATATTCCACGAACCAATCCACGAACCGTGGAATCCCAAGCGCCAAGGGCGTGACCGGACGATAACCGACGTGCTGCTCGATGGCCGACAGGTCAGCACAGGTCTCCATCACGTCGACCACCGGGCGGGGTTCTATCCGGATGATCGCGGGCCGTCCCAGGCATTGTTCCAGCAACCGGACCAGCTCGGACACCGGCTCCCCACGGTTGTTGCCTATGTTGAACACGCGCGGAGCCTCGCCCATGGCGGGCACACGGTCGAGGCAGGCCAGCAAGCCGCTCACGATGTCATCGATGTAGGTGAAGTCCCGCTTCAACGCGCCGTTGTCATACAAGACGATCGGCTGCTCTTGGCTGATCGCCTCGGCGAACATGAAGTAGGCCATGTCGGGGCGGCCCCATGGCCCGTAGACCGTGAAGAAGCGCAGCCCCGTCTGCGGCAGGCCATGGAGGTGGCCATAGGCGTGGCTGATCAGCTCGTCGGCTCGCTTCGTCGCGGCATAAAGCGACACCGGGGTGTCAACCCTATCGCTTTCGGCAAACGGCAGCTTCGTGTTCCCGCCATAAACCGAGGACGAGCTGGCATAAACGAGGTGCTTGAGACGACTGAGCCGCCGGGCAGCCTCAAGGACGGTGACGTGGCCCATGACGTTCGACGTCACATAGGCGTAGGGATCGACCAGCGAGTGGCGGACCCCGGCCTGCGCCGCCAGGTGCACCACCCGGGTGACCGCACGTTCGTCATCGAACAGTGCGAACATCGTGGCCTTGTCGGCGATATCCACCGGCCTGAACCGGAAACCGGCGTGCGGCGCCAGCTGCGCCAGCCTTGCCTGTTTTAGCCGCACGTCGTAGTAATCGGTTAGGTTATCGATCCCCACTACGGCGTCGCCGCGGGCCAGCAGGGCGCGGCAAACATGATAGCCGATGAAGCCAGCCGCCCCGGTCACGATCGTTGTCAACGAGCTCTCCAATTCTGCAGGCAACCCATCCGCCGCCGATCGACAACGGTGCACCCATAATAATCAGGCGATGCGGAGGTCGGTGAGCCGTACGGGGTGGATCATGCCGCGCGTTACGTCATGAAGTCGCTTTTCTTGCGCACCAGACCGCGGCTGAACCGGTCACGCCACCAGGCGATCGTGCGTATCAACCCCTCGCGCAAGCTGGTGCCGGGCCGCCATCCCGTGTCTGCCGCAAGCCGCGAGCTATCGGCCAGCAGGGCGCGAACTTCCGATTTACCGGGGCGCATGCGGCCCGGCGCGTGGCAGACCGGCTTGTTGCAGCCGGTGAGCTCCGCCGCGAGTTCAATCAAGTCGCCGACCGTTACCGCTGTGCCGCTGCCGGCATTGTATGGCTGGCCGAACGCGACCGACGACGTCATGCCGACCGCTAGGAATGCCGCCACCGTGTCGTTCACGAAAGTAAAGTCGCGAACCGTCGAGGGGTCACCGATCTCGATCACCTCGCATGCGGGATCGAGCATCTGGCGAAGCACCGTGGGGATCACGGCGCGCTCGCTTTGGCGTGGCCCGAACGTATTGAACGGGCGTAGGATAGCCACCGGCAGCTCGAACGACCGGGCGAAGGCCTCGGCCATCATATCGGCGCCGATCTTCGAGGCGGAATAGGGCGATTGTCCCTGCAGCGGGTGCGTTTCGGAGATCGGCATCGTGAGGGCGGAGCCATAAACCTCGCTGGTTGACGTGTGGACCATACGTCGCACGCCGCCGTCCCGAGCGGCCTCAAGCACGTTCAGCGTGCCCGTTATGTTGGTTTCTACATAGGACTGCGTGGAGACGTAGGAATGCGGGATCGCAATCAGGGCGGCAAGATGGAACACGATGTCCTGCCCCTTGACGATGCGCCGGATGAAAGCCGGGTCCCTTACATCCCCCCGCACCAGCGTCAGCTTGTCGCGCACCGCATCGGGGAGGTAATCCAGCCAGCCATAGGCGTCGAAGGAATTATAACAGGACAGCCCGGTGACTTCGGCACCGTTCTTGACGAGCTGCTCCGTAAGATGCGAGCCGATGAAACCGTCGGCGCCAGTAACTAGGACTTTGAGACCACTATACTCCAAAGTCTACTCCCTTCCTGCCGTCGCCCGGCGCTGCATGCCTCATGGTGTTCGACAGAGATGATTGAAAGCGCCGCCCGTCCGAACCAGCCAATGTGGTCACGTCAGGCAGATGGGAACATGCAGTCATTTGGCTAAGTTTCTGAACCTGGCTTTCCAGTTTCTGTAGACATTGCGTATTCTCGACTGGCAATAGCGACCACCCGAATACCGAGAGAATGCTGCAAACGGCCCACCGAGCATCTGAAACCAAGCTCCGATGGGAGAAGTACTGCAAATCGATATCGGCTTTCAATGGAAACAACACCGTGCGGTAGAACACTTCGGGATTGCAGCCTGTTGCATAGAAATCACTCTCATTTCGAAACATAACCTGGCACGGCCCCAAAATGCCAGGCCTGTAATCCAAAACCCTGCTGAAAGGGCCACTGAAGCAATCCGCGAACGCCAAGGACTCGGGCCGCGGCCCCACGATCGCCATTTCGCCAACAAGAACGTTCCAAAGCTGTGGCAACTCATCCAGCTTGGTTCGCTCCAGAGCGCGGCCCACGCGTGTCATCCGTGGATCGTTCTTCAAAGTCACGGCAAGGTCGCGGTGCCGTCCTTGCGCGTGAAACTTGCGGAACTTGTGCAGGCGGAACGCCCGCCCGCCCTCGCCCAGCCGGATCTGCGAGAAGAAGATCGGCCCCCCGCTCTCAAGCCAAATGGCTGCTGCGATGATCGCCATCAAAGGAGTAAGCCACAGCAGCGCCATGAGCACTAAGCAGACATCGAGGATATGCCGCGCTTCAAGGCCGCGCTTCTCAGTGCCCGGCTTTAGAAGAGCTGGTTCCTGCACGAAGGCCGACATGACTCTGCTCCTGCGTTCAGCTCGCCACTGCCTTTGCCAGGCATTGCGCAACGTACTCCACCTGCCCGGTTTCCAGCTTCGGATGAAGCGGAAGCGTCAGTTCACGCAATGCGAACTCTTCTGTTTGCGGCAGGTGCACGGAGGGGAACCTTTCCATGTACCACGAGAACCAGTGGATCGGCGGATAATGGTTCGTCGTCTGAATGCCATCGTCCCGGAGCTTGTCTGCAACAAGCTGCCGGTCGACGTCCTTGGGCAGGACGACGGGAAGGATATGGTGCGCCGAGGGCCGTGGCTGGGAGAACGGCACGGTGACGTCCGGGCAATGCTCGCCCAATAATGTCCGGTAGGTGCCGGTCAACACCCGCCGTTTCTCGTTCCAGGCGCCGAGGTTCCGCAATTGCGTCAGTCCGATGGCTGCCCGCAACTCATCCATTCGGTAGTTGTAGCCCAGCATGGTCACGTCATAGGTGATCATGCGCCCATTCAGCCGCTGCATCGTATTGGTTGTCATGCCATGGCCGCGTGCCTGCCTGACCCTGTCCAGGACGCCGGGATCGAGCGCCACCACCATCCCGCCTTCGGCCGTCGTCATGTTCTTGTTGCCAAAAAAGCTGAAGATTGCCGCGTCGCCAAAGATGCTCTCGCGGTCGGCGCCGACGGCGTGTGCCGAGTCCTCGATCAAGAACAGCCCGCGGGCGTCGGCGAAATCGCGCCAAGCGTGGCGGTCGGCCAGGTAGCCCGCGTAGTGCACGATAATGACGGCCTTGGTGTTCGGCGTGCACTTTGCGGCTGCGTCCGCGCACGACATGATCGGCACATCAAGGGACTCGATGTCGCCGAAAACAGGGGTGGCCCCCGCATACAAGACGCTGTTGGAGGTCGCGACGAAGGTCAGCGCAGGCACGAGAACCTCGTCGCCCGGCCCGATGCCCAGGGCCTGCACCACCAAATGCAAGCCCCCCGTGCAGGAGCTCACGGCGACGGCGTCCGCAACCTGATGCATTTCGGCGAATGCCTGCTCAAAGGCCTGAACTCGGCTGCCCATCGTGACCCAGCCGCTGTCGATGACTTCGGCCAGGGCCGTCTTCTCGTCCTGGCCGAAACTGGGCTCTGCGACCAGCAACATCATGTCTCGTCCGAACATATCTTGGCGCTCCCGTTGAGGCCTAGTGGTGCAAATCAGACGGAAGCATCCGTCTGATTTGCACCACTAACCTTTATGTGGCGGACCGATTCACCTAACGCCTGGGAACCAAGCGTTAGGATCGGACCTCTCGTTCGTTTAAGCCTATGGGCGGCGGGCCCGGCTACTCGGCCAGCTCAGGCATCAGGAGCCCCGTTTCGTAGGACGGCACCCCCTCGTCCCAACCCAGCGCCTGCGCTTTCTGGAAGTCTTCGGCGCGCCCGATGTCCAGCCAGCAGCCTTGGTGCAGGAAGGTGTGAACCGGCAGGTTCTTGCCCATCATGCAGACCATCAGGTCGTCGAAGCCGAAGGGAACGCCATCGGGAATATGGTCGAGCACGTCGGGCTCCATGCAGTAGATGCCCATGCTGACGATTTGGTTCAGGCTTGGCTTTTCACGGAAGCGGACGACCCGGCTGCCCGCAGCCTCGATCACGCCGAAGTCCATGTGGGTGGTCCGCTGCGTCGTGGCGATCGTCAGGGCTCCACCGTGGGCGCGGTGGCTGCGCAGAAAGGCGCTGAGATTGAGGTCCGTCAGCACGTCGCCGTTGAGCACCAGGAAGGTGTCGTCGAGCTTATCCCTTATCAGGCTGAGGGCGCCTACGGTACCGAGCGGCTCGAACTCCTCCGTGTAGATGATGCGCAGGCCCCACTGCCTTCCGTCGCCGCATACGCTGCGGATGAGATGGCCGAGGTAGCCGGTCGTGACGTAGACCTCGTGCGTGTCGTTGCGCCGTAGCCATTTCAGCAGCAGCTCCAGCACCGGCTTGGATCCGACGGGCATCAGCGGTTTCGGCAGGATCGTCGTATAAGGCCTAAGGCGTGTGCCCCTTCCACCCGCTTGAATGACGGCTTGCATGCTAATCTCCCCAACAAGTTGCACTAGGTTCAAGCCACTTAACTGCTTGCAACGAATGTTGCGCGGCTATCGTTGCGACCTGGCATTTGCCTGTGGAACATGCACCAGCCGATAGGGCCGGCAAATTAGCAAAACGATCTATAACCCCCCCTGCGTCACGAGGGGACCAAGGCCGATTTATCGGCGGTTATCGGCGCTTATAACGATTTAGCCAAAGCACGGCCTGCGAACGGGCCGAGTTGGGCCGGCTAATCTTAGTGGCCTCAGATCATTCCGGAAATTGCGTTCCGATGCCGAGAAGCCTGGTTTTGCGGCGCCACGTTCGGCGGCCGGCGCGCTCCAAGCCCGGAGCTTGATCAACGACGGATCTAGTCACAATGGCCAGTATGCCGTTTTTTCATTGTCCGTTTGGTCCAATGGTCAATCCGGGACTGAAAGGGTTTAGTGGCGTCGTGCTCATTGGCGCCGGAACCAGCTTCCGGGCCATGCGGCAACCCCGAGTAACCCAACGGTGAAAGTGCGAGATGGATCATTTCAGTAGCGGCTGTTTGGTCTGGGTGCCTGCGCCGTTCCGGGCACCGCGGGCAGCATGCGGCCGGCGCGCCGGCGTTCCGCATGTCGCGGGACCAGCACGTCCTTGACCCCGGATCTGCTTCTTGTCGGGGGAGAGGACCACGATCTCCGCATCCCGTTCCTGCTGGCGCTGCGTGCGCGGGGGTTCCGGGTCGCCGCGGCCGGCACTGGCGATCCCGCGCCATTCGTGCGCGCCGGGCTCGACTACCATCCTTTCCAGTTCGACCGTTTCGCGAACCCGTGGGCGGATCGCGCGGCCATCGCCACGCTCGCAAAGCTGTTCGCCGATATGCGGCCCGGCCTGGTCCAGTGCTTCGACACGAAGCCGAACTTGCTGGTCCCGTTCGCGGCACGCCGGGTCCGCGGCGTTCGGGTTGTCCGCACGATCAACGGGCTGGGCTGGATGTACTCGTCAAATGCGCCACTCGCGTTGGCGTTGCGTCCGTTGTTCTGCGCGCTGCACCGTGCCGCAGCCCCGTCCACGGTGGCGACAGTGTTCCAGAACCGTGAGGATCAGGCCTATTTCGAGCGCCGCCGGATGGTGGGAAACCGGCCAAGCCATTTGATACCGGGTTCCGGCGTCGACATCGAGACGTTCGACGAGCGCTTGGCGGCGGGACCATCGCCGGCCCAGCTGCGTGACCAGCTTGGCCTCGGCGCCGGCGAGGTTGTCATGACGGTCACTCGCCTCACGAAGCAGAAGGGCATTCCGACGCTGCTCGACGCCGCGGCACGGGTGCACAAGGTCCGGCCCGATGTGCGCTTCGTGCTTGTGGGACCACGGCAAAGCGAGGGGCCGTTCGCGGTGACGGAGGCGGAGGTCGCCGCTCATCGCCCCTACGTGGTGGCCACGGGCAAGCGGCCCGACGTGCCCTCGCTGCTGGGCATGGCCGACGTATTCGTGTTCCCGACCCAGTACCGTGAGGGTGTGCCCCGGGCGCTCCTTGAGGCGGCGCTCGCCGGCTTGCCCATCGTGGCAACGCGGATGCCCGGCTGCACCGACGTGATCCGGGATGGCGAGAGCGGCTTCTTGGTTCCGCCCGGCGCCCCGGATGCCTTGGCGGATCGCATTCTCGGGATGCTGCACGACCGGGCGGCTGCGCGCGCGATGGGCGGCCGTGCCGCGGCGCTGGTGCGACGTGAGTTTGGCCTCGAACTCATAACCGCCCGATACGCACGCATCTATGCGGAGCTCCTGGAGCATGACTTCGGGGAAGGCGCAGCGCCGGGGCGCAATGACTTCGGCGCAGCGCAGCCTTCGTACTCGAGTTCCGTATTCCGGCAGGGGGGCTGACAGCATGTGCGGGATTGCAGGCATTCTTCTTCCAGAAGGCGCCGACGGACGGCGGCTCGCATCGGTGGGGGCGATGGCTGCCGCCCTGCATCACCGGGGGCCCGATGGGGGTGGCGTTTGGACGGACGAGAACGCCGGCGTCGCCCTCGGCCATCGCCGGTTGGCGATCGTGGATCTGTCCATGGCCGGCCATCAGCCGATGCACTCGCATGGCGAGGGCCTGGTCGTGACCTATAACGGCGAGGTCTATAATTTCCCCGAGCTGCGGTCCGAGCTTGAGGCGCGAGGCCACCGGTTCCGTGGCCATAGCGACACCGAAGTCATGCTGGCCGCCTTCGAGAGCTTTGGCATCGAACCCGCCCTGCAGCGCATGGCGGGCATGTTCGCCTTGGGCCTTTGGGACCGCACGCATCGCGTTCTGCGTCTTGTGCGGGACCGCATGGGCAAGAAGCCGCTCTATGTCGCGCTGGTCCGCGGCGCGTTGCTGTTCGCGTCGGAGCTGAAGGCATTCCGGGCATTCCCCGGCTTCGACCCCGAGGTCGATACGCGGGCGCTGGCCGCCATGCTCCGCCAGGGCTGGGTTCCGGATGACCAGTGCATCTGGAAAAATGTGTTCAAGCTGCCGCCCGGCACGATGCTGACGGTGGGCGCCGGCGACCTCGATGTCGCCAGCCCCGAGGCGCTGCTGCACCGTGCTCGTCCGTGGTGGTCGCTCGCCGAGGTCGCTGAGGCGGGCCAGCAGGCGCCCTTTGGCCTGTCCGCGCCCGAGCTCGAAACCGAGCTCGACCAGCTGCTGCGGACTGCGGTGCGCGAGCGGATGGTCGCCGATGTGCCGCTGGGTGCGTTCCTGTCAGGCGGGATCGACAGTTCGCTCGTCGCGTCGCTCATGCAGGCGCAATCTGCGCGGGCGGTCCGCACCTTTACGATCGGCTTCGACGACGCGCAGTACGACGAGGCGGCGGACGCCGCCGGGATCGCGCGGCATCTCGGAACCGAGCACACCGAGTTCCGTATCACCGCGGCCGATGCGCGCGCCGTCATTCCCGACCTGCCGCGCATCTGGGACGAGCCGTTCGCCGACGAGTCGCAGATTCCAACCCTGCTGGTGTCCCGGCTTGCACGGCAGCACGTGACGGTGGCGCTGACGGGCGATGGCGGCGACGAGGGATTCGGCGGCTACTCCCGGCATGTCATGTCGGGGCGCATCGCGCCGGTGTTCGGACTTCCCCCGGCGCTGCGCCGGGCAGCGGCTGCGGGACTGCAGATGCTGAGCGCGGATCGGTGGGACGCGATGCTCCGGACCGTCCGGCTTCCCGCCGCGGCACGGCACACGCTGAATGGCGGCAACCTGCAGAAGCTCGCTAGCGTGCTCGGTGCAGCGGACGAGCGCGAGCTTTACCAGCGGTTCACCACCTTTAGCGGCACCTCCTTGGCACCCGGCCCGACGGCCGCGGATGCCGTTCCCGCGCTGCCTGATCTCGCAGGCCGGCTGATGTATCGCGATATGGCGCGGTATCTGCCGGGCGACATCCTCGTCAAGCTCGACCGGGCGAGCATGGCCGTGAGCCTGGAAACACGCTGTCCGCTTCTTGACCACCGCGTGATCGAGTTTGCGTGGCGTCTGCCGACCGCGATGAAGCTGCGCGGCAGCAAGGGCAAGTTGTTGTTGCGGCAGGTGCTGGGCCGCTACGTCCCCCGGGAGCTAACCGATCGGCCGAAGCACGGTTTCAATGTTCCCATCGGAGCGTGGTTGAAGGGGCCGTTGCGGGACTGGGCGGGGGATTTGCTTGCCGAGGGACGGCTGCGGCGCGAGGGGCTCATGGACCCCATGCGCGTCCAGGCGCGCTGGCGTGAGCACTTGGACGGGCATGACCGATCCGGCGAGCTGTGGGCGGTCCTGATGGTTCAGGCCTGGCTCGACGCCGAGCGCTCCGCGGAGCGGGTGCCGTTCACGGCAGGGCCAGCCACGGTCGCGACGGCAGCGCTGCCAGTCTTGCACATGCCGGTCCTGCACATGCCAGCGCTGCACATGACCAATGGGGGTGCCTATGGCTAGGCGGCCTCCCATCGATGCGCACGGTCAAACCGACGACTGCCGAAGCAAACAGGCCCGGCCTTTTGCCTTCCCGCAACGTAACGGGAATGGCGGACTGCGGCTGGAAGGAAACAACCTGACATGACCCCTGATCTTCAGTTCCAGGAACTCGCCAGCATCTTGCGCCGTCGGAAAAGGCTTATCCTCGTGCTGGCCGCGACCGGCATGGCGTTGACCGGAGCCGGCGCGCTGCTGATCCCGCCCCGCTACACCGCCAAGGCCCAGATCGTATTCGAGCCGCAGCAGGTCAGCCGGATCGGCGAACTGACCTCCATCGCCAATTCGGCTGCGGAGAACTCTGTGATCCCGACGCAGGTGGCGACGCTGCTGTCCCACGACCACATGGAACGTGTCCGCAGAAGCCTTCCGCAGGACCCGGCGTTCCGTGCGGCCGAGGAGGCGCGGGCCAGCCACCGGCGAACGGCCGATGTGGCGTGGGACAAAACCGCCAATGCGGTATGGGGCGACCTGGTCGCGTGGCTGCCGTTATCGTTGCGGCCGGAAGGAGCCGTGGGCACGCCGGAGCCGCAGCGGCTGTCCCTGCAACAGAATGCGGCGCCGGCGGACCCGGTCGACGCCGCAGTTCCGAGCCAAGAGGAGTTCGAGCGGCGTTTGAAGATCTTTCAAGAGGTCGGGTCGCACGTCATTGCGGCATCCTACACCTCGCAAAGCCCCGCAACGGCGGCAGCGGTCGCGAACCGAGTGGTCCAGCTCTATATCGAGGATCAAACCGAGCAAAAGCGGGCCGCCACGAGCCGTGAGCTCGCGTGGCTCGGCGAACGGATTCCGGCGCTCGCGATGGAGGTTCAGCGGGCCGAGGCAGCCGTGGCCACTCATCAGGTCAAGCACGGTTTTGCAGAGGTCAACCCGTCCCTTTCGAACGATCAGCAGGTTGCGGACCTGAACCGCCAGCTCGCCACGGCGGAGGCCGATTCGGCCGCACGGCAAGCGCGGCTTGCCTATGTCCATGGCCTTCGCCTCCAAGGCTCCAGCACCAATGGTTCCCTTGAGAGTATCAACTCTCCAATGCTGGTCGAGCTGCACCGCCAGGAGATAGCGCTCCTGCAATCGGAGGCCGAGCTCGCGACCGCGGTCGGCGAGTCGAATCCAAAGCTGCTGCAGGTCCGCAGCCGGCTGCGTTACGTTCGGGGCAGGCTCAGCCAGGAGACCGACCGGGCAGTCGGCAACCTGGAAAATGAGGCGCGGATTGCCGGAACGTCGGTAAGCGCCCTGCGCACGCAGCTTGCGGTCATCAACGGCGCCAGGGGTGACATGCGCCTTCGTGACCTCGAGCACGACGTCACCGCCAAGCGCCAGCTTTACGGCAGCCTCGTGCAGCGCCGTGAGGAGGTCCGGGGACAGCAGGACATCCTGCAGGGGGACGCGCGCATCCTGTCGCACGCCGCTGTGCCGGAACGGCCGAGCTCTCCCAACCCACTCTTGTTCATCTTCCCCGCGATGCTCGCGTTCTTGATCAGCGGCAGCATGATGGCCGTGCTTGTCGAGCGGCTTGACCGCCGGCTGCGCAGCCAGCGCGACGTGAATGACGCGCTTGGCATTCCTTGCATCGCCTTGATACCGAAGCTCCGCCGGATCGGGCGGACGCGGCCGCACCATTATCTCCTAGCAAAGCCGCTGGCCGCCTACACCGAAGCCATCCGGTCGGTGGTCGCGGCACTGCAGCTGACCGCTCCGCAGCGCGCGCCCAAGGTTGTGCTGATCAGCTCCAGCGTGCCGGGGGAGGGCAAGACGACGCTCGCCGTGAGCTTGGCGGCCTACATGGCGAGCCTTGGACGGCGCGTGCTCCTGATCGATCTCGATTTCCGGCATTCGACCGTCATGCGCGAACTTGGCGGCAAGGCGGAGGGCGGGGTCCTTGACCTCCTTGACCATGAACGCCCGTCCGCGGAGGTGATCCAGCACCTGCCGGGGCTTCAGCTCGACTATCTCCCGGTGGCCCGCAGGCCAACGGACCCCTTCGCGTTGTTCGCGAGCCAGCAGATGTCGCACCTGCTGGAACGGCTGCGCGGCGAGTACGATTGCGTGATCGTGGACAGCCCGCCGCTCCTTGCCATCACGGAGGCGCGGCTGCTTGCGACCATGGTGGACAAGGTGTTGTTCGTTGTGAGGTGGGGCAGCACGCGGCGCAACGTCGCACAGAATGCATTGGACCTGCTTCGCAGCGTGGGGGTTCCCGACAGGAACGGCGACAACGCCGTAAGCGCCGTCATGACCCAAGTCGACCTGAAGAAGCACGCCCGCGGCGGCTACGGCGACGTCGCAGAGTCGTTCGTCAAGTATAAGAAATACTACCTGGCAGGTTAGCAGAATAGGCGAGGAATGCATGGGAGCGCACCTGATGCCGGATGGAATTCTGGAATACGAGCCCAAAACAACCCCGGCGCTACCGGAGCATAGCGCTCGGCCGGTCACTAGTTTGCCGCCTGTGCAGCTTCTGCAGACGTTGTTGTCCGCCTTGCACCGGGAGCAGGTTTCGTATTGCTACTGGAAAAGCAGCAGGCGCTTGCAAGCGGTCTTGGCGGGCGACGCCGACCTGGACCTGCTTGTGGGGAAGGCCGATCAGCATCGGGCTGGACGGGTTCTTCTGGAGTGCGGCTTCAAGCTGTTTCCGGCCGTCGCCAGCCGGGACCATCCGGCCATCCTGAGTTTCCTGGGCTATGACGAACCGAGTGGCCGCATCCTGCATGTCCACCTGCATGCCCGTCTTGTAACGGGCGAGCGGCTGCTGAGGAACTACCGTTTGCCTTGGGAGGAGGCGATCCTGGCAAGCGCAATGCTGTGTCCGGTCTCGCAGCTCCGGATACTCGACCCGGCGAGCGAGGCGGTGCTTCTGGCGGTGCGTGCGTGTGTTGAGCTGCGGCGGCAAGATCCCATCACGCTGCTGCATTGGCAAACGGCGCAGCGTAAGTTTGCGGCGGACCGGGAGGACCTGGTCGCGTGTTTGGACTGGACCGCATTGCGTGGCCGGGCCGCCGAACTCCTGGGCGACGATACGGCCGGGCTGCTCGCCGACGCCGTCTGCGGCAATCGGCCGTGGAACCGCGAGCATCGGCTTCGGCGCTTGGTCAAACGCGACCTGGCGGCACACCGCCTGTATAATGCCGCGGAGGCCCGCCTGCGCAGCATCGGACGTGCGGCTTGCTGGCTCGCCGGCGGGTTCAACAAACGCTATCTTCATGCGCCCCGGCCATGGGGCCGGCGTGCGCCGGGCGGCGGCTGCGTTGTCGCGTTGCTGGGCGTCGACGGCAGCGGGAAAACCACCGTGACCGCCGCGGTCCGGGCCTGGCTCGGTGGCGAGATCGACGTCATGCCGATCTATTTCGGCACCGGCGACGGCCGTCCCTCGCTGCTGCTGCTGCCGCTGAAGCTGGCAGTGCCGCTTTTCACCCGCCTGGTGAAACAGAAGCCGAAGGGATCGTCGCACGGGACGGTGTCCAACCGGGCGCCCGGCGCGCTGTATGGCAGTTTTTTGATGGTGTGGTCCACGGTTCTAGCGCTGGAAAAGCGGAGCAAGCTGCGCGGGGCGCATCGGGGCGCGGCGCGCGGGATGGTCGTTGTTGCCGACCGTTACCCGCAGGACGAGATCCCCGACTACAACGATGGCCCGCTGCTTCCGCGTCTCGCCTGGGTGCCGTCCTGGCTACGCCGGTTCGAGGCGGGCGCGTATGCGTTGGCCCGCACGCTGCCGCCCGACCTGGTGATCAAGCTGGATGCCCCGCCGGAGCTCCTTGCCATCCGTGAGCCGACGATGGAGCGCAGCGTGATCCGTGAGCGCGTTGGCGCCGTGCGGCGCCTTACGTTCCCGGGCGCCCGCGTGGTGTGCGTGGATGCGACGCAGCCGCTCGCCAACGTCATTCGCGCTGTCAAGCACGAAATCTGGCGGATGCTGTGAACTCGCCCAGGAGATCGGTCGCTTGATCATCGAACTGTTCGGACCTCCCGGGGTCGGCAAGACCACCTTCGCGTCCGCCCTTACCATCTTCCTGCGCAAACGTGGGCAGGTGGTCGATCCGGTCATGAGCTACCGCCCGGCGGAGCAGGTGTCCGCTTCTGCATCCCCGGCCAGGGAGCAGTGGCAGATGCTCGCCTCGGTACGGCGCTTGGCGCGGCCGATGGCGGAGATGGTGGCGACCGCGGGCCCGCTGTTGCGGCACTCGGGCGACGTTGCATCGACAGCAGGGCTCATGCGGCTGTTGCCGCCGAAGAGCTTCATTTGGTCCATCAGGCTGCGCCAATACTTGTTCCGGCTGTCCCGTTCTTGGGATATCGCTGGGTCGTCCCCCCATGTCGTTCTATTTGACCAGGGCTTCATCCAGGCGGTGTGTTCCCTAGCGTTGCTGAGCCGGACGACGGGGGAGGCGCGGATGGGGCCTGCCCTGGACGCGATACCGGAAGCCGACCTGCTGATCCGGCTCGACGCGCCACGGGACATCCTGGCAGCCCGCCTCGGCAACCGGCAACGGCATCAGGGCAGGATCGAGCGGTTTCTTGAGCTCGACCTGCAAACCAACCTTGACTCCATCGGCATCATCGATGAATTGCGGTTGCTGCTTCACGTGCGTGGACGTCGCGTGATCTCGGTGGACTCCGCGGACCCGCACACGCTTCAGTCGGGCGTGGCGAAAGCCGGAACCGACATCTTGGCGTGGCTCGAAACAAAGCGCTCCAACCAGGCGGCGTCAGACCGCCACATCAGCAAGCGATCCCACCATGCGTAGCATGCTATCCGGCAACAGCGCGCTCAGCGGGAGGCTCGCCCGCAGCAGCATCGTGGCATTCGGCATCCACATCGGGGGAGCCGGGCTGACATATTGCATGCAGCTCTTGATTGCCCGGACCGCCGGCGCGGATGGTTTTGGCATCTACATCTATGTTTTCGCGTGGATAACGATGCTGGCATATCTCGCCGGATTGGGTTTCGACGTCTCGTTGCTGCGCTTCGTCTCAGCGTATCAGGCGCAGGGTGACTGGGCCCTGCTCCGGGGAGTGATCCGCTACGCAGAGCGGTGGGCGGCCATTACCGGGCTGGCGGTGGCGGTGGCCGGCATGGCGATCGTCAAGTTTCTGGTGCATTCGCAGTCTCCCGATCTCACGAACACGTTCGTCATCGGTTTTTGCCTGGTGCCGGTCTTGGCGCTGCTGTGGATACGCTCGTCCATCGTGCGGGCATTTGGCGGCGTCGTGTCGGCTCTGGCGCCTGACCGCATGGTGCGCGATGGGCTTTTGCTCTGCCTCATCGGTTTCGCCGTCTTCGTTCTTGGATGGCACCTTGATGCGTCCACCGCGATGCTGGGGACGCTGCTGAGCGCGCTGGCGGGGCTTGGGCTTGTGAGTTGGGCGAAGCGGCGCTGGATGCCTCAAGCGGCCTATGCAACTCCGCCGGCGAACGCCGGGCGCACCTGGGCCAGGGCCGCACTGCCGCTGGTGATCATCGGTGTCGCCAGTGTCGCGGTGAACCGGACGGGCGTGATGCTGCTTGGCTGGAACGGTCATATTACGGATGCCGGAATCTATGCGCTGGCGTTCAACGTTGCTTTCCTTGCGGTGCTGCCGCAGACGGCGATCAACGCATTGTTCGCCCCCGCGATCGCCGGGTTGTTTGCGCGGAAGGACCTGGCCACGCTCCAGGCGCTTGCCACCAAGACCTCGGTTTGGATGCTGCTCAGCGCGACGTGCATCGCGCTGCCCCTCGCATTGCTTGCGGAACCCTTGTTGAGCTGGTTCGGGCGGGATTTCACCGCAGGAGTATCTGCATTGCGGTTCCTCCTGGCCGGTCAGGTGATCGCTGCCGGGGCCGGATCGCAGCTCTATCTCCTGACGATGACGGGGCACGAACGCAGCGCCGCCACCCTGATGCTGCTGAACGTGGTCGTCAACGCGGGCCTTGGCGCCGTGCTCATTCATTTTTTCGGGCTGACTGGTGCGGCTATCGGCGCCACGGCCACCCTCATACTCTGGAATATCGCCATGGTGTTGCTGATCCGGCGGACCCTGCACGTGGTCCCAAGCGCTCTCGCCGCGTTCCGTTTGCCATCGGTAGGGCGAACGCAGGTTAGCAGGGTACGGCCGGTATGACCGTACGTCTGATATCGACGGCCTATGGACCGGTCCTGGCCAGCGGACCGGAAGATTGGTCTCCTGTGCCGTATGCAACCCGCGTGGACGCCATGTCGCTGTTGGGCGAGGCGTTGCTCGCGCTTGGCTTGCTGCTGACGACGGCATCTCAGCTTCGCCTCGGCAATCTGCCGATCGGGCCCGGGGAACTGTGCCTGGTGATCTGGCTCATCCTCATGTTTACACGCGAACTCGGCCGGCTCGGTCCTCCCCTGACTCCGGCTTTGTCACGGCTGTTGATCTTCTGGACAGTTTTCATCTTTTCTCAAAGTCTGGGTTTTCTGACAGGATTGTCCATCGGCGAGCAATACGATCCACGCTGGCTTCTACATGACGTGATGGCCTATCCTCTTCTGGCCGCTGTGAGCTGCTTGAGCGTGGTTGACCCTGGGGCGAGACATCGTTTGCGCCGGGTTGCCTGGTTCCTGACGACGTTCGGCACTGCTTCCCTGGTCCTACAGGTCGCGGTGGGCTGGGAACTCGTTAGCGTTCCGCTAATCGAACCTTGGTTTTGGGAACGGTTCCGCGGCTGGTCGTCCAACCCGAACCAGCTCTCGCTGCTCTGCGCGATGCTCGGGCTTATCTCGCTTCACCTTGCCGAAACCGCAATCCGACCCGGCGGCCGACTGCTTGCCATCGTGTGCTTAATTCTGCCCATTTACGTTGGCCGGATGACGGGAAGTGACACATTCACTCTCGCGCTGATCGCATCCGGCCCGATTTTCATTTTTCTGAAACTCCGGGCATGGCTGCTCCTATCAGGGCGACAGATCGCCATCAAATCTGGGCTCGCCTGGATCATCATACTTGGTCTGCCGCTGATGTTGACCCTGCTTGCTCCCCTTGCTTCGGTGACCGCCTCCGACGCTGAAATCTACGCCAGAGAACTTGCGAAAAATGGCGGCCAAGAATTGGGACAGGAGTCCGACTTGCGATTTGCCCTCTGGGTCGGGGCAATACAGCTGGGAGTCAAGTCAGGCTTTATGGGTTTAGGCCCGGGTCCTCACCTTGAGATACCGATAGCGGTATTGGAGGGGAGAGCCAACACGGAGACTCAGCCTGACAACCTCGATCACCCACATCAGCTACCTGTGCCGAACTTTGAGGCGCACAACTCATTCCTCGACTTACTGACCCAGGGTGGAATGATCGCTGTCCTCTGCTTCGTGTGGATTGTAGCCGTGTCTGGTCTGATTGCATATAAGGCTCGACTCGCTGGCCTTGCCACGTTGGTCTGCGGCCTCGTTATATTCTGCATGACCGGCTTGATCGTTCGGCATCCCGTTGTCTGGTTCGCAATTGCACTTTGTTTAGTCGCCGAGCGTCCCAGAGCCGAAACCACACTAGACTTCCTATATCTTAATGGAAGCGGATCTATGGTGGAAGAACGCGAGTAAAAATGCCATGCGCGCATGTATGCTTCAGATGTCTTCTATTTCAAGGATGATACTATGAATATGCACAATGTCGATGAAAAGACCGTCAGATCCTTTGGCCAGGAATGGTCCACTTATGATCAAAACCGCCTTCCAGAGGACGAAAAGACTGCACAACGCTTTGAAGAATACTTCGCAATATTTCCGTGGAATCTTCTGCCCGATGACGCTGTCGGCGCAGATGTCGGCTGCGGCAGTGGTCGTTGGGCGTTACGGGTTGCACCCAAGGTCGGAGTTTTGCACTGTGTTGATGCTAGTAGGGAGGCCCTCAGGGTCGCTCGCCGCAACCTAGCCGGTCAGCCCAATTGCACCTTCCATCATGCGAGCGTTGCGGACGTACCCCTCCCGCCCGGCAGCATGGATTTCTGCTACTCGCTCGGCGTACTCCATCACATCCCAGACACCATGGCGGGTATCGAGGCCTGCGTTGCGCTTCTAAAGCCCGGGGCACCTTTTTTAGTGTACCTGTATTATGCCCTTGATGACCGGCCCTGGTGGTTTCGGGGAATCTGGAAGGGAACAGATATCGTGCGGCGTAGCATCGCCCGCCTCCCATTCTGGCCGAAGCGGGCACTCACTGAGGTAATTGCGGTCACAGTTTATTGGCCGGTTGCAAGACTCTGCGCAGCCGTCGAGCGCCTGGGCCGCAACCCCGCTGGGCTGCCGCTTAGCTGGTATCGTGATAAGAGCCTATATATTATGCGCACCAACGCTTTTGACCGCTTCGCCACCCCGTTAGAACAACGCTTTTCCCGTGCTCAGATTGCGGAGATGATGCGTAAGGCTGGCCTAGAAAACATCTGCTTTTCGGAAAATGCTCCATTCTGGTGCGCGGTTGGATACCGGGCTCTACCATATCCAGCAGAAGCTGCATCGTGACAACATACTGCTTGGCGGCGGTGCGTCATATGCGGCGTAACACTTTACGAACCAGATCTGGCCGAAACTTGCGGAAGCCGTGGCGGGCGGCACAAACGGCTGTCATCAACGTCGCACTAAGGGCCTGAGCCAAAACAATCGAGTCGAGATTGTGGGTAGGAATCGGTTTGCGGATCGTATCAGCCTGGCAGGGTAATGGACACTGCCGCCATCAAAGCCCGCTTCGAAGCGCTGCTCCTAGGAGAGCGCGACCGGCCCCAGCGTCCAATGGCGGCTGGACCAGAACACCTACGAGAAGGGCACCAAGGTGTCCGACGAGCAGATCGCCAGCCTCAACATCACCCCGGCCAAACACCACGGCGAATGGAACTACACCATTGCGCCTCGAAAGCCGGGTAGCTGACGCGATTGTTTTGGCTCAGACCCTAAGGTTTCACGCATCATGGGTATGACCGCACCAGCCAGCTCTGCATTCCGGTGTTCAGTACTTGCAGTTCTGGCTGTTAGTTCTCTGCTTTCGCCAGCGCTTGTCTTGGCTCGCGATTGTCAAATGCCACCGGCCAAGCCGCTCCATTATGCCCCAAATGCCAACTTCGACTCCAATGGCAAGTACCTGCCGGGTAAGGCAGGTTTTGGAATGGCTGACATCAGCAGCGTAAGGCAACTCGACTCGCTAGGCGGTGATGTGAAGGGCCTGGTGTGGGTCGGACAGTGCAACGGAGCCGACGAGAAATTCCGCAAAACCGTGCAGCCCTATATCGGCAACCCAAAACTGTATGGATTCTATCTCATGGACGATCCGGATCCCAGGCGAATGCTCGAATCTGGCAAGCTGGCGGTTTCTTGCACACCGGACAACCTGAAAGCCGAATCGGACTGGATTCATCGCCATGCACCTGGCGCAAAGACGTTCATTGTCCCGATGAACCTGTCATCGTCCAAGACTCCGTCATTCAAGAACACGTACAATCCCACCAATTCGCACGTCGACCTGTTCGGGATCGACCCCTACCCGTGCCGGACGGAACTGAACGGCTGTGACTACGACATGATCGATCGTTACGTTCTTGCCGCCGAGGCGTGGGGCATTCCGCGAAGCCGGATGGTTCCGGTCTACCAATCCTTTGGCGGCGGCGACTGGCTGGACGATAACGATGGCCGGTATCTCCTGCCGACGGCCGAGCAGACCAGGCAGATGCTTGCCCGCTGGAGGAAATACGTCACGGCGCCTGAGTTTGACGTTGTATACAGCTGGGGCTCGCAACGCTCGGATGCCGCGCTTGAAGGCGCACCAGACTTGCAGGAGGTTTTCTCAGTCCATAATCATGCGAGCGGGCCGCTGGCCAAACCGAACTGCCACGACGCCGAGGCGGTGCCGCTCGACGCTGCCAACCCTCCAGCGCAGCAAGCGGCGGTTCCGTCGCGGGGTAGATCGCGCAACTCACCCGGCCAGCCGCCGTCATAAGCCCGACGCTGCCGTATTGCTGAGGCAGGAAGCCATGCCGGCATAGCCGCAGGTCTGTGGCCTGCAACGCATTTCCCGGTCGCAGTGCGGTCCGTCTTTGCCCGCCCTCGGGCTGATGGCTGCATCGGCATACTGGCCGGCACCTTGGCCCCTGATCCGAAGTGCTAGATCCAAGGATATGTTTCATAACGTATCCCAAGTAGGATAATATTGTTTCTTGACAGGAATCAATACAATGTTTGCAACGTAGGCCTACGCGGGGCAGCGTTACAACTTCTACCTCTTCGAGAGGTGTCTCTGATTGGCAATACGATGGGCACCGTCGTAAACTTTGGAGCGCGCAACGTGGCGAGACAGATCAGCAGCATAACCGGCCGGGTAGTTCTCCGGAGCGCCGATAATCCGCTGACGATCACCCGCACCGGCCAGGTGATTGCGTCCGGTACCGGGGAAGACGGCATCGATGGAGCGAGCGGGACCAAGTGGACGATCAGCAATGCCGGCACGATCTCCTCCTCCAGCCAATCTGGCATCTCGCTCGCTGGCAGCGGGACGATCACCAACACCGGGCGCATTTCCGGCCTTGACGCCATCCTGCTGCAGGCCGGCGGCAGCGTCGCCAACAAGGCGAACGGGACCATCACCGGCAAAAACAGCGGCATCCACGTCACGCATGGAATAGCCACGGTCACCAATGCCGGCAGCATCTCTGGCCCCGGCAAGTACGCGATCACGCTGGATGGCGGTGGCTCCATCACCAACACCGGCTCGCTTGTGGGCGGAGAGGATGGCGTTCGCATTCAGGGCACCATCGGCAAGGTGGTGAACTCCGGCCTCATCAAGGCAACGGTTGACGACGGCATCGGCATATTTGCCGGCGGCAGCGTCCAAAACAATGTGGGCGGGACCATCACCGGCGCCGGCGCGGGCGGGGCTGGCATCTTCATCACGGGCGGCGCCGGCACCATCACGAACTCCGGCAGCATCGCGGACGTGGATCATTTTGGCATCCTTCTCTCCTCGGGCAAGGTCACGAACTCCGCGACCGGGTCCATCTTGGGCAGCGTTGCCGGCATCGCGGTAAACGCGGGCGCCGGCACCATCACCAACGCCGGCAGCATCATCTCGACGGCGGCGAGTGGCGCCGGCATCGACTTGGAGGCCGGCGGCAGCGTCGCCAACAGTAGGGGCGGCTCGGTTTCAGGCGGTAATTTCGGCGTATTCATAACCGGCGGGACTGGCACGGTCACGAACAGCGGCAAAATCACGGGTGCAATCTATGACGGCGTCCTTATCGCGAGCGGCGGCAACGTCACAAACCAGGCGGGCGGCTCCATCTCGGGCGGCAGCAGCGGAGTTTTTCTCGCGCTGGTATCGAGCGTCGCGAATAGCGGCAGCATCACCGGGCCAGGAACCGGCGCCGACTTCGAGGGCGGCGGAAGTTTCACGAACAACGTTGGCGGCTCGGTGTCGGGCGGCGGCTTTGGCGTATTCGTAACCGGTGGGTCCGGCACCGTCACGAATAACGGCACCATCGGGGGCTCCCACGGTGTCGCCCTTGAGACTGGCGGCAGTGTGGCAAACAAAGCGCATTCGACGATCACGGGCGCGGTTGCCGGCGTATTCATCCAAGGCGGCGCCGGAACGCTGACCAATGCCGGAACCATCGTCGCAACGGACCCGGGTGGCGCCGGCGCTGACATCGAGGGTGGTGGCAGCATCACGAACGACAGCGGCGCGTCGCTATCGGGCAGCGCGTTCGGGGTATTTCTCACAGGCGGGTCAGGCACCGTCACGAACGGTGGCACGATCTCGGGGGCGAGCTATGCCGTCAGTTTCTCGGACACCGGCACTAACCGGCTCGTGGTCAAGCCATCCGCCGTCTTTGTCGGCGCTGTAGGCGGAGGAGCGTCGGCGAGCAACACATTAGAGCTGGCGGGCGGCTCGGGCGCGATTGCCGGCTTATCAAACGGCTCCGGAACGGTGACGCAAAACGGCCAAAGCTGGCTTTTCACGCAGTTCGGATCGATCGTCTTCGATACGGGCAGTCATTGGACGCTTAACGGGACCGACGCCGCTGCAACCCTCGTCAACAACGGCACACTGGATATCAAGGGCTCGCTCAATGTCACGACGGCCGTTGACCCCGCCAGTACCGGCCTGTTTCAGATCGATAGCGGCGCCACGCTGGAGATCGCGTCGATGCTTGGCGGTAACACCCAGATGCAGTTCCTATCGAGCAGCAAGCTGGTGATCGACGACGCCGGCTCGTTTGGCACGAGCGTGGGTGGAGCGTCGTTTGCGGGGCCGCTGCTGCAAGGCTTTTCCGCCGGCAATGTTATCGATGTCAAAAACTTTGGCCTGACAGGCGCCGCGCTGAACTACAACGGCGCTACTGGAATATTACAGGTCACGAATGGCGCCTCACAGACGGCGAACCTCCACTTCCAAGCATCCAGCATTGGCAGCGGAGCCTTTCAGGTTGCGGCGGACAGCACGAACGGTATCGCCATAACGCACGCCTGAGCCCCGGCCTCGCCCGCCTTCCGCCACACGGAGCGGGGCACGATGCCGTCCTTCTCCCATTCGGCGTGATAGGGCGTGACCTCGGCCGCGATGAAGCGGCGAACCTGGTCGCGGAACAGCTCGTGCTCGGCGGAGAACAGCGTGCGTGGGATCAAGGAACGGCTCCTATCAGCTCATCCATAGGCCGCCCGTCACGTTGACAGCCTGGCCGGTCATGTAGCCGGCCTCGTCGGACGCCAGGAACGCGACCACCCTGGCGATGTCGTCGGGGCTGCCGGTCCGGCGCATCGGCACCGCTTGCGCGCGGACCGCCACGCCCGGCCGGCCCTCTGCCTTGGCCGACGCCTCCGCCACGTCGCGCATCCCCGTGTCCACGATGATGCCGGGGCAGACCGCGTTGATGCGGATGCCGTGCTCGGCCATCTCGCCGGCCATGCACTGCGTCAGGCCGATCAGCGCGAACTTGCTGGCGCTGTAGGCGGCGTAGTTCGACAAGCCTTTCTTGCCGGCGAACGAGGCGATGTTGACGATCACGCCGCCGCGCCGGGCCACCATCGCCGGCAGAACCGCCTGGCAGAAGTAGAAGGCGCCGTCGAGGTTGACGCCGAACGTGTCGCGCCACGCGGCGTCGGTCAGCTCCAGGAACGGCGCCGTGCGCAGGATGCCGGCGTTGTTGACCAGGATGTCGATCGGCCCCAGCTCACCAACCAGCGCCGCCACGCCCTGGGCCACGTCCTCGCGCCGGGCCACGCTGCCGGTGGCGACGGCCGCCGTGCCGCCTTCCTTGCGGACGAGGCTGGCGGTCTCCTCGGCTCCGGCTGGGTCCACGTCGAACAGTCCGACCCGGCATCCCTCCTGCGCCAGCCGGAGCGCGATCGCGCGTCCGATGCCGTTGCCTGCGCCGGTGACGATGGAAGCGCGGCCATCGAGGTTGTACATGTCCCAGTCCTTCTCCCAGTCCTTCAGCCCAAAACGGTGCGTGCTGGCGGTGCAATGGAGGGCGCAGCGGGCCTGCGGGGCACGCCGTTGCGGGCGTAGTCGCGCGCCAGCGCCTTGCGGTAGCGCCGCGGGTCGAGCTCAAGGCCGTAGCGCGGGCTGTCGGGGAACTGCTTGGCTGCCCAGGCGTGGTCGGCGGCGATCGCCGCCCGCATGGTGTCGCCGTCCGGCAGCCGCATGGTGCCGCTCGCGATCGCCGCGATATACTCCGCCTGGTCGTCCATCATGCGGATATTGCTGCCGCCGCTCACGTCGAACAGCCCGATGAAGAACAGGCCCGGCCATGACGGATGGACCACCCGGTTGTACAAGGCCGGCCGCGTTCCCGACAGGGGCAGGCTGTTTGGCGGCAGGTACGGGTACTCGGTCACATAGCCGGTCGCGGCGATAATGCTGTCGAAGGTGTCCGCCGTGCCGTCCACGAACCGCACCTCCTGGCCCGCGATCGACTGGATGCCGGGGCGCACCTCGATGCGCTTCCAGGCGATGTGCGAGATGAGCGTCGGATGGCTGATCGGGTGCGTGCGCGTCTTGGGCGTCCGGAAGCCCCATTGCTCCATCGGGCCGTGGAACACCCGGGTCAGGAACGCCCGTGCCCAGATGCGGATAGGCCAGGGCACCCATGGCTTCTCGATGACGGCGAGGGTGCGGGAGTTCGGCACGCCGAACATCATCCGGGGCATGATGAGCACAGGCGAGCGCGCGCAAAGCGCCGTCTGTCCAGTGACCGTGCAAAGGTCGGCGGCGATGTCGACGCCGCTGTTGCCGGGTCCGATCACCAGCACGCGCTTGCCGGTGAAGGGCTCGGGCACGCGGTAGCTGTGCGCATGCAGATACTCGCCGGTGAAGTCCTTCACCTCCGGAGGATGCCGCGGGGTGCTCTGGTGGCCGCTCGCGGCGACAACGCCGTCGAACACGTCCTCCGTACCGTCTTCCAGCCGGACCATCAGCCCGGCCCCGCGTGGCTCGACCGCCATCACGCGGCTGTTGAACCGGATGCGGCGGACGAGGTCGAAGTGCTCGGCATACCGTTCAAAGTAGTGTTTCATCTCGGCGTGGTCGGGATACAGCGCGCCGTCCGCCGGAAACGGGAAGTCGCCGTACGAGCTGACCCGCGCCTCCGAGTTGATATGGAGCGAGCGGTAGGCCGAGCTGAGGCCGTTGTCGTTGTCATAGACCCACAGGCCGCCGATATGCGACCCGGCCTCGAAGACCGTCACGTCGATGCCGCGGGCGACCAGGTTCTTGGCAGCGCAGAGCCCGCCGGCCCCGGCCCCGATGACGGCGAAGTGCCCCACCGTATCTTCTCCCCCCGGCCTCTAACGAGCCGGCATTCTTCTGAATAGGTATTACTACCTTTCAGTATGTTTTCGACCCTGGCTGTCCGTCAAGCTGAATGTGCCGCCGCATGCGTGGCGGCCTCACGGGCCGGGCCGCCCCTTGGATGTCCCGCTGGCCGTGCAGCTCAGCCGATGCGGACCAGCGCGCCGCCGTCGACCGGAAGGCTGACGCCGGTGATGAAACCGGCCTCATCGGACGCCAGAAAGAGCGCGGCATTGGCCACGTCCCATGCCGTGCCCATGCGTCCGCGGAGCGGCACCCGGGCGTCGCGCTCCCGCTGGATGTCCTCGCGCGGGCGGCCCGTCGCCCGGGAGCGCGTATCGACGGCCATCGGCGTGTCCATCAGGCCGGGCAGCAGGACGTTCGCCCGGATACCGAAGCCTGCGTTCTGGATTGCGAGCTGCTGCGTGAAGGCGATCAGGCCGGCCTTGCTGGTCCGGTAGGTGACGAGGGGATGGGTGGTCTCGATCGCCGACATCGAGGACACGTTGATGATCACCCCCGATTGCTGCCGCCGCATGATTGGAAGGACGAGCTTCGCCGCCATGACCGCCCCGCGCAGGTTGATGGCGGTCACGCGATCGAAATCGTCTTCCGTCAGGTCCGCCAGCACCTTGTCGCCGCCGCCCAGGCTCACGCCGACATTGTAATGGAGGACATCGACCCGGCCCCACTGCTGCTCTGCGTAGGCGAGTGCCGCGCCGATCGTGGCCTCGCGGGTTACGTCGGCCTCGAAGGCATGGCACTTCCGGCCGCCGGCAGCGGCCATGTCGGCGGTTTCCCGGGCACTCGCAATGTCGCGATCGACGGCCAGGACCGCGGCTCCCTCCTGGGCGAACCGTATCGCGGTGGCGCGGCCGTTGCCCATCCCGGCACCGGGACTCTGCCCGGCCCCGATGACGACCGCCACCTTATCGGCCAACCGGTCCGCCATGGGTCACTCCCTCATAGAGCAGACCGGGAGGCGAGGGGGCGGCACGTCGATCCAGCCGCGCCATCCCATCGAACGGTAAGAGCCACAATCACACATGCATTGTCTCCGGTTGCGTCCTGATCCTGCGTTGGTTTTGGGCGGACCGGGACGCAAACCCGCTGAGCCCCTTGGACCCGTTACTGCTTGGGCCAAACGGGCTTCGAGAACGCGGCCTCGGGCGGATAGACCGTGACCGGCTCGCCGTTCTGCCATTGCACGATGACCAGCGGCGCCCCGACCCGGCGGCCGTTCTGGTCGAACTTGACGTGGCCGCCCGGGAAGGTGCGGGCGCCGGGTCCTTCGGTGAGGTCCATGGCGTGCAACGCCTCGTTAACTTTACGGCGTTCCGACGATCCGGACTGCTCCATCGCCTCCTTGAGCAGCCACATATGGCCGTAGTTCGAGATGCTGTCCTGGGTGATCCAGGGTTCGCCGGTGCGTTCCTTGAACCGTTTGGTAAGGTCTTCGAGGCCCCGGCTCCCCCAGTTGGCGATGATGAACATCGTGCCCTCCATGATGTCCTTGCCGGCGAGCTTGAGCAGGTCGGGCGACCCGATCGGCGCGCCGTTCGAGATCACCGGCAGGCGCTTGCCGCCAAGGCCGACCTCGGAGAGCTTCTCCATGATCAGCTTGATGTCCGGCGCGGCGGTCGGAAGGAACAGCAGGAAATCCGGGCGGGCCGCGCGGATCTTCTGGGCGATCGGAGCGGCGTCGGAGAGCGGCGGCGTGTAGATCTGGTCGGCGACGAGCGTCAGGCCGAGCTTCTCCAGGGCCGGCCCGCGCATGTCCTTCGAGAAGCTCGCTGGCGAGGGCGTGTTGTCCATGATGATCGCCATCTTCTTCGGCTTCGTCCCCGTCGCGGCCTGGGCCACTTGCAGGATGGTGGGCATGGCCGCCTCGGCCTGCTGATCGCCCGTGGGCGAGGTCTGGAACACGTATTTGAAGCCACGGTTGGTCAGGGTGTCGGAGTAGGCCAGCGTGAGCCAGGGCAGCTCCGCCCGCTCGGTGACCTCGGTCACGGCCAGCGTGAAGGAGCTGATTTCCGATCCCGCCCCGCCCGCCAGGTCAGGCTCTTGCGCCAGCAGGCGCTGCGCCGCGCTCTTTGCCTTCTCGGGGGTCTCGCCCGTGTCGGCGACGATGAGCCGCATCTTGGCCCCGCCGAGCGCCTTGATCCCTCCGGCCCGGTTGATATCGTCGACGGCAAGCTCCGCGCCCTTCCTGGCCAGGTCGCCGGAGCGCGCCCAGGCGCCGCTGAGCGGCGTGATCAGGGCGACCTTCACCTCCGCCTGCTGGGCCAAGGCGGGTCGCGCAGCGGCAGCGGCAGCGGCGGCGGCGGATGCGATGAAAGTCCTGCGCTTCATGGTGGCTCTCCTGCCGGTCAGATTCCGAGATAGGCCTGCCGCACGCGGTCGTCGGCCGACAATTGCTGGACTGTGCCGCTCAGGGCGACACGGCCGGTTTCGAGGACATATCCGTAGTCGCAATGCTCGATCGCCTCGGCAACCCTCTGCTCGACCAGCAGAATGGTCAACGCGTGCTCCCGATGGAGCCGTTCGATGCACTCGAAGATCGCGTCGGTGACGAGGGGGGCGAGCCCCATCGAGGGCTCGTCGAGCATGAGGAGCTTCGGCGAGGACGCCATGCCGCGCCCGATCGCCAGCATCTGCTGCTGCCCGCCCGAGAGCGTGCCGGCATACTGGCTGCGGCGTTCCGCGAGGATTGGGAACAGCGCGTAGATCAGCTCCAGGTTGGTCTTCCACTGCGCCTGGCCTGCCTTGGTGGTGGCGCCCATCTCCAGGTTTTCCAGCACCGTCATCGCGCCGAACACCATGCGGCCCTCTGGCACGTGCGCGATGCCGAGATGGGGACGCTCCGCCGGGCCATAGGAGAGCAGGTCGCGACCCTCGAACGTGATGCGTCCGGCGCTTGGCGTGACCGTGCCGGAGACGGCCTTGAACAGCGTCGTCTTGCCGGCGCCGTTCGGTCCCACCACGGCGACGAACTGTCCCGTGGCGACCTCGATAGACACGTCGGCCAGGGCCCGCAGGCCGCCGAACGAGACGCTGACTCCCTCAACGCGCAGCATAGGACGCCGCCCATTTATGGCCGAGATAGGCCTCGATCACGCGCGGGTCCCGGGTGACCTCCGCCGGCGCTCCTTCGGTCAGCAGCTGGCCGTGGTCGAGGACGACGAACCGGTCGACCGTGTTGATCATGGCGTGCATCGTATGCTCGATGATCACCACCGTGACGCCCGCCGCCGGCAGGGCCCGGGTGAGGGCGATGATCTCCTGCGTTTCGGTGGAGCCAAGCCCCGCCAGGGGTTCGTCCATCAGCACCAGCCTCGGCTTGCTCGCGAGCGCGCGGGCAAGCTCCAGGAGGCGGAGCTGCTTGTTGGTGAGGCTGCCCGCGGCGGCCTCCGAGAGTGCCCCCATCCCGACACGCCCGATCGCCTCCCGGGCGCCTGCCCAGGCCGCCGCCTCGGTGTCGTGGGCCACGTAGGCGCCGACCACCACGTTCTCGACGACGGACATGCGCGGGAACGTGCGCACGACCTGGAAGGTGCGGCCGATGCCTGCGCGGCAGACCCGGTTCGGCTTGAGCCCTGTGAGGTCCTGGCCATGGAAGCGGACGGTGCCGGCGTTGGGCGGCACCAAGCCGTTCAGCAGGTTGAAAAGCGTGGTCTTGCCGGCGCCGTTCGGGCCGATGACGCCGAGGATCTCGCCCTCCGACACGTCGAAGGAGACATCCTGGACCGCCTTCAGGCCGCCGTAGGTCTTGGAGATGCCCCGAATTTCGAGAATCCGTTTGGAGGAGGACCTAGCTGCCGGTTTCGCCGCTGCGGCGGGCATTGGGACTGCCGGGGTTGCGGCTGTTGGCGCGGACGTGGGCGCGTGACCGCGCAGCAGGTCGCGGATGCGCCAATAGATGCCCTCTGGCGCCAGGAGGATGACGAGGATGATGGCGATGCCGTATACGATGCCCTGCACGCCCGGGATGAGGTGCCCGAGCTCCGCCTGCAGCACCTCGCTCAGCGGCACGAGGATCGCGGCGCCGATGACCGGGCCCCAGAGCGTGCCGGCGCCGCCGAACAGCGGCAGGATCATGGCTTGCGCCGAGGTGACCAGGCCGAACACGCTGGCGGGCGTCACCACCAGGAGGATGACGGCATACAGGCCGCCCGCGCCGGCCGCCAGAGCGCCGCTGACCGTGAGCGCCCATAGCTTCCAGCGCAACGTGTCGACGCCGGCGGCTTCGGCCGCCAGTTCATTCTCCTTGATCGCCAGGAGCGACATGCCGAAACGCGACCGCTCGATGGCGAGCGAGATCAGGAGGGCGACGGCGAGCAGTCCCAGCGCGAGTGCCAAATAGACGCGCTGGTCCGTGTACTGCATGTACCAGCCCGGCGCGTCCCGCTTGATGGGCAGCGTGACCTCCTGGTAGCCGAGCCAGTCGAAGAGGTAGACCAGCGCCAAAGGGTAGGCGAGCATCGCGAGCGCGAAATAGCTGCCGCGCAACCGGAACGTCGGGTAGCCGATCGCCGCGCCTGCGATGGCCCCGAGCACGATGGCGACCGGAAGGCCGAACCAGGGCGTCACGTCGAAATGGACCAGCAGCAGCGTGACCGTGTAGGCGCCAATGCCGAAGAACGCGGCATGCCCGAAGGAGACGAGGCCGCTGTAGCCGCTGAAGATGTTCCAGGAGACGCCGAAGGCCGCCCAGATCGGCACCAGGGTCAGCAGCAGGCGGTAGTAGGTGTTCTCGACAAGGAAGCCGAGCGCCAGCCAACCGAGGACGAGCGCCGCGATGACGGCGAGGGAGCCGGCCGGCCGGCGGCGCATGGTCAGGCCCGCTCCACGTTGCGGCCGAATAGCCCTTGTGGCCGCAGCAGCAGGATCAGCACGAACACGACGAAGATGGCGGCGTTCTGGAGCTGCAGCGGGAGCACCATCGTCGCGAGCTGCTGCACCAGGCCGATGGTCATGCCGCCCCAGAAGGCGCCGACGATGCTCCCCATGCCGCCCAGGACGACGCCCGCGTACATGACGATGATGAACTCGACGCCGACATAGGGCTGGGCCGGGTAGTAGATGACGATGAGGCCGCCGGCGATGCCGGCGATGGCGGTGCCGAGCCCAAAGGCGATGTGATGCGCCCGGGTCACGTCGATGCCCATATACAGGGCCGCCTCCGGATTGATGGCAGCCGCCCGCAGCGACTTGCCGAGCCGGGTGCTCTTGACGAACCAGAACAGCGCAAGGGCGATGACGACCGAGATGGCGGCGTCGATAGTGCGGGCCTTGTTGAGGAACACCGCGCTGAATTCGTCGTAGAGCAGCGGGATCTCCCAGGCCGAGGACGACAAGGGCGTCGGGGCCGACACCGGGGTCGATCCGAGCAGGAAGAGGGCGCCGTTCTGCAACACGAGGGCCACGCCGAGCGTCAGGATCAGCTGCGCCTGATGCGCGTCGGTCTCGCTGGAGCCGCTGGCGTGGAGCCCGGTCGTGCGCGAGATCAGGAACCGGTTGAGCAGGTACCCGACGACGAACAGGACCGGGCCCGCAGCAAGTGCGGCCAGGAACGGGACTGCGAGGCCGAAGACCGTGGCAGGCAGCACGTAGCTGCCGATGAAGATGGCCAGGTACATGCCGATCATCATGAGGTCGCCCTGGGCAAAATTGATGACCCGCATGATGCCGAAGATGAACGCCAGGCCGACGCAAAGCAGGCCGTAGATGCAGCCGATCAGCAGGCCTGCCGCCAGCGACTGCAGGAATTGCTCGATGAGCTCGTTCACCGGCCACGCCTCAAGGATACGCGCCCGCAAAGCAGGCTGGCATGCCCGGACGCTCTCACCTGGGCCTTGAATTCATTGCATTTCCTTCCCTGAAGGATTGTGCCCGGCAGCTCATCGCTGCGCAAGAGACTGTCCGCGACGGCTTTCCCGTGCCGAACGTGTTCGGCATGAACTTCCAGTCCGTCAGCGTCGGGCAGAAGCTCGCCAAGTCGGGCCTGCCTGATGATCCCGGACCACGTAGGATGTCAGCAGCAAGCTCAGCACGTTGGTATAGGACGCTGGGCGTTTCTCCACATCGTCGCCTGCAATGCTTCGGGAAAGAGCACCGTGCTCCTGCAGCATCGCCAGCTCGGTCAACAATGCCGTCTGGTCAACTGTGACGGTGATATTACGCGCACCGGCGGCCGTGGGCTCATCAGCCCTAATGCCGAACGGCTTGAGGGCGTTGGCTTTCCAGCTTTCCATGCCCTGATCGGCAGGATGGTTGGCAATCCGGGTGACCGGTGCCGATGGCTGATCAGCACCGGCTTGGGTTGGCAGACCCGAAAGCAGCAAATTTGCGAGAAGCAGTAACCGGATCATGGCATTCCCCAGGGTTCTGCCCTCCATGGAGGGAGAGCCGGCGTGCTGTCCAAGGACAGAACTATGACACTGTGCCGGATGCTTGGGCCCAGCATAGCTGGGCGTGGTTTAACGTGTCCTTGTTGTTCCCGATGTCGGCGTGCAGTTTCGTGCCACGTAAGGCTTGCCATGCTGCCGGACACCAGGTCCGGCCCGGCCAGTAGAAGCAGTATGCCTGCCATCATGAACAGCGCACTACCTGTGAAATGAATGGAATACCTGGACGAGCACGGGTCCGCCCACGACCAGGAACACGCACGGCAGGATGAAAATGATCATCGGCACGGTCAGCAGCACCGGAAGCCGCGCCGCCCGTCCCTCGAAGCGGATCAGCATTTCCTGACGCATCTCGGCCGACAGGGTGCGCAATGCCTGGCTCAGAGGCGTGCCGAACTGCATGGTCTGCACCAGTGTGCTGCCGAGCCGGCGCAGGCTTTCGAGCCCGGTGCGCCGGCCCAGCCCAAGCAGAGCCTCCCGACGGTCGGCGTTGATGCGCATTTCCTGCAGCGTCGTCTGCATTTCCTGCGCGATGACCGGATGACCGTGGCCGACCTCCATGCCGACCCGCTCGAAAGCCGCCTCCAGCCCCAGTCCGGCCTCGCTGCAGATCACCAGCATGTCGAGCGCATCCGGCAGGCCCAGGTCCAGCGCCCGCAGATACGCCCTGCGTCGCCGCCGGATGACCATATCGGGCGCCAGCAGGCCCATGACCGCAGCGGCGCCCACCATGGGAAGCCAAAGCGAGGGCCACCACCCTGTCTCGCTCATGACGGCGAACGTGCCCGCTGGCAGGCCAACCAGCAGCAGCAGCTTGGCGCCGACAAAGATACTCAAGCCGGTCCGCCCGCGCAGCCCCGCCGTGTGCAAGGTCGACTGCAAATCCGTGAGCGTCCGCACAGAAAGGACACCGCTACGCGCGATCAGCCCGCCCAGCGCCGCAACAGGCCGCAACAGGCCGCGGTTCGCCGGTGCGGGTCCCAAGCCCGAATGCAGGTCGGCCCGCCGCTGCACCTCGAGAATGCGCAGCGCCAACCGGTCCTCCCGCCGCAGATGAACGAGCAATGCCGTCCCGGCCAGCATTAGCAGCGCCGCGATCATGCACAGGACGGCGCCGGCCGGGATCATCGCAGGCTCCGGTTGATCGTGGTCCGCATGACGAACATGCCGGTCCCGAGCATCCCGATCGCTGCCGCCAGGATGCCCCTGCCTGTCGGATCGGTGAATAGCAAGCTGATGTAGCCGGGGTCGATCACACCGAGCGCCGCCGCGGTGAACACCGGGAGCGCAGCCAGAACATAGGTGCTGGTCCTCGCCTCACTGGCCAAGGCATAGGCCCGCTTACGCACCGCGACCCGCTTGCGTATGACGTCCGCCAGGTTCTCCAGCGTCTCCGAAAGCCCTCCGCCGGTTTGGGCCTGCAGCGAAAGTGCGGTCGCGAAGAAGCGATACTCCGGCAGTCTGTTGCGCGTCGCGACATCGCGGAGCGCCTCGTCCAGCGCGACGCCGATCGAGAGCTGGTTGCTCAGCAGGCCGAACTCGACGGACGTCGGCTCAAGCGCCTCGCGGGCGACGTTGCGCACCGCCTCGCTTACTGGAATGCCGACGCGGACGAAGCGAACAATCATGGCTAGCGCATCGGGAAATTGCCCATAAAGGCGGTTGGCGCGCCGTTGCTCGAACCAGGAGAAGGCTCGGCGATTGGCGAAGATCCAGAAAACCGGGATGACCAACCGCACTCCCGGCCCAACTAGCACGGCCGCAACCTGGGACAGCAAGAGTGCCAGCAACAGCGTCGCCCCTAGTACTACCGGCGCCCGAACTGGATAGTGACTGGCGCGTACCGGGTCGTAGCCAAACAGCCTGGCGCCTGCAGACCGGAGCCGGGCACCGCCGGACCAGACTATCCGGCGCTGGCCCATCCGATGGGGTGAGTTGACCCGTGCATAGGGGGTCGCGACCGTCTCGATCCGGTTCAGCAGCCGCCGATGCATCCCGTCCTGGCGCAGCAGGGCCCATGACGACACGCCTATCATCACGAGCAGCGTCGCGCCGCACGCAACGAGCTGCGGCAGCGTGAGCAGCGCGCTCATCCCTCGCTCTCCTCAAGCGCTGCGGTCCAGGCTCGGTCCAGGCCGAAATAGGACAGCCGCTGATGAAAGCTCGGGCGGGAGCGGCTGATGCGATAGTGCCCGGTCAGGCACCCGTCCGCAGTCTCCCCACTCACCTCGAAATGGAAGACGTCGTTGAGAATGACCACTTCGCCCTCCAGCCCGCATACGTCGGTCTCCTGCGTGACCCGGCGTGCGCCGTCCCGCTGCCGCTCGACCTGCACGATCAGGTCCACGGCGCCCACGATCTGCGTGCGGATGGCGCGGGACGGCAGGCCCATGTTGCCCATCTGCACCATGTTCTCGATCCGGGTCAGCGCGTCGCGCGTCGTGTTGGCGTGGATGGTGCTCATGCTGCCGTCATGCCCGGTGTTCATCGCCTGCAGCATGTCGAACGCCTCGGCGCCCCGCACCTCGCCGATGATGATGCGGTCGGGGCGCATGCGGAGCGCGTTGCGCACCAGGTCGCGCTGATTGATCTCGCCCCGGCCCTCCAGGCTTGCCGGCCGGGTCTCCAGCCGCACCACGTGGGGCTGCTGCAATTGCAGCTCGGCCGCATCCTCGACCGTGACGATGCGCTCGCCATGGTCGATGAGGCGCGACATCGCGTTCATCATCGTGGTCTTGCCGGACCCGGTGCCGCCGGAGATCACGACGTTCAGCCGTGCGCGGCTGGCGATCTCCAGAATGCGAGCCACCGGCCGGGTCAGCGATCCAGTTTCCACCAGCTTGTCGAAGTCGATCTTGCGTTTGGCGAATTTGCGGATCGAGATATAGGGCCCGTCGAGCGCCAGGGGCATGAACACGATGTTGACGCGGCTGCCGTCCTTCAGCCTTGCGTCCACCATTGGGCTCGCTTCGTCGATCCGGCGGCCAATTGCGGCGGCGATGCGTTGGCAGACGTTGGCGACATGCACCGTGTCGCGGAACTTGGCGCCGCTCAGCACCATCTTGCCGCGACGCTCCACGAACACGCGATCGGGTCCGTTCACCATGATGTCGGTGATGCTGTCATCCTCGAGCAGCGGCTCCAGCGGGCCCAGGCCGAGCATGTCGTGCACCAGCTCTCCCGCCAGCTCGCGCTGTTCGCGGCCATTGAGCTGGAAACGCCGTTCGCTCGCGATCTCGGACAGGGTGCGCTCGACCTCGATGGCCAGGCGGTCCGCCGTCAAGCTCGCGACAGTGCCCGCGTCGATCTGCGCCAGGCACAGCGCCCGTAGCTCGATCATTGCCGCGGTCTGACCCGGGCGCGGTTGCGCCGGAGTGCCTGGAGGTGCTGGCAGGACAGGCACAGGGGAGGCCGCTTCGGTAGGCACGGGCTCGGCCCGCCGACGGCCGAAGGCGCCGGGGATCACCATGTCCAAAGGATCACTTGCGCCACCGTAGCAGGCCACGCCGGAGCAATGGAGGCTCGGCCTCCCGCCGCGTAAAGCCGACTTCACGCGCCAGTGCCATCATGCCGTTGCGGAATGCCCCGCGCTCTTGGGCTGCGGGGGTCCCCAGGCTAGCCGCGCGTTCCACTGCGCGCTTCACGTCGGGGATCACGACGTCAGGCTGCATCTTGAGCGCGTCCGCGACCCGGCACGCATCGAGTCCGCCTGGCATCCCAGCGCGGTTCAGCACTACCACCGCACGCCGCGGCTGCGCCGGGCCGTTCGGCAGAGCGAGCAAACGAAGCGTGTCCCGCACGCTGGCCAGTGTCGGCAGCATGACCAGGACCCGCTGCTGCGTCAAATTCATCAGGTCGCGATGCAGTGGCTGGCCGGTGAACGGCAGGTCGGCCACTACGAAGTTGTAACGGCGCCGCAGCGCATCGGAGAGGCGCGCGGCGCCGCCTGCCGCATAGGCCGGTTGTTCGGTCAGTTGCTCCTCTCCGGCCAGCACGTGCAGGCGCTCCGCGAGCGGCTGGGCCGCGCGCTCCACGAACAGCTCGTCGATGCGGTCCGGCGTCTCGAGCGCGGTGCGCAGGCCCGAGCCCGACTTGGCCCCCAGCAGCATGGCGCAGGTGCCGCGGTGCAGATCGGTGTCGAGCAGCACGGTGTGTCGCTTTGCCTCGACACCCAAATACCAGGCGAGGTTGGCGCTGACGGTGCTGGCGCCCACTCCGCCGCGAACGCCGGTCACCGTCACCATGCGGCCGCCGTGCACGGCGTTCTGCGCCAGGGCCTGCCGGCTCAGCAACGGTCCGAAATGCCGCGCGACCATGTCGCGGATCAGCGGCTTGTATAGATATTCCAGCGCACCAAGACCGCGCGTGACCTGGCGATAGAAGTTTACGTCCTCCCGCTCGCCCACGACCAGCACGCGCACGTCTGGCTCCACGACCTGCGACAGGTCGGCGAGCGCCACGAGCGGGTTCTCCTCCCCACTCAAGTCGAGGATCAGGGTCAGCGGCGTCGGCATGCCGGACAGCATGGCAGCGGCGGCGCGGACGCTGGCGCGGCGGAACTCGAACCCCTCGGGCATGGCATCCTGCAGGCCCTCCCGAAGCGCCGCCTCCGTCTCGGCTTCGGTGACGAAGGCCATGACCGGCGCACGGTTGGGGCGGGTCGCGGTCCCATCGCCGCCAAGCGGCGCGTCGCTGTCCAGTGGCGGCATCACTCGGACACTCCGGCCACGGCCGGAACGGAACGGGGCATCTCGGCCCAGGCCGGCGAGCCCGCGAACACCGGGCATGCGGGGCTGGCGATCTGCCGTCTCATGGGTTTGTCGAGCCGGGCTGGACCAATTCTGGTCATTCGAACTTAAACTCCTTGTCGTTCGCGGGACCCTGGAACACCCGAACCGTGGCGCCTGCGCCGAGCCCTTGGTGCTGGGCCAGGGCAGGGGACACGTCCTGGCCCCAGGTGGTCGGACTGGAATCCGCAGGCGCTGTGACCGTCGGCAAAGCGGGGCGGTGCGCGATCTCGCGTATCAGGGACATGCGGGGTTGCGGCGTGAGGCCGCCGGGGTCGGCCGACTGAGACACGTCCGCAGCGCGGACCGTAAGCGCCACCCGGCCGAGCCGCACGGCGACGGCTACACGTTCCGCTTCCTTGGGCAGCACCTCCAGCGTCACGGTGCGGTTGCCCTGGGTGGTCACGTCCGGCGTCGCGCCACGGGCCAGTTGCTGGTCAACGGCAATGACGCGGATGTCCTGCAGCACAGTTTCGCCGAAGGTGCGGCGCCCGGCGGGAAGCGTTTGTTCATCGAGGGCTTGGGTAAGAATGAGGTCCACGCGGTCGCCGGGCCAGATCAGGCCGGCGGTGCCGGATACGGCGTCCACCGCCACCGACACGGCGCGGTGATGCGGGGCGAGCACCGCGGCCAGGAAGCCCCCATCCGTCGGACGCAGGACGTCACCCGGCAGCAACGGCTGCTGGGCCAGCATGGCGTGACGGACCATCGCGCCGATCAGCTCGGACCGGCTGGCAGTGCTGTCGGGACGGGCGCCGTCCGGGACCGCGGCGCCGGGCAGCTCGACCGTGTCGATATCCTCGGGCTTGATCAGCCTGCCGGCCTGCATTGACCGCGATACGACGAGAATCGTGGTGCGAGCGGGTGGCTGCGGGGCAGGCGTTTCCGCTAGGGCAATGGGCGCGGGCGGGCGCAGGCTGAGCCAGGCAACCACGCCGAAGCTGGCCGTGAGGACCAGCATCATGCCGACCAGGATGGTCTTCAGCATGGGGTTATCCGGTCACGGGAGTGGACACGCGGCCGGCGGCGGCCGTGCAAGCGTAAGGCGGCGGACGACAGTGCAGGGATGGGCGCAAAGCTCAGGGTAGCGGTGGCAATCGTCATTGAGCTTGGTCCTTGGTTGAGGCATTTGGGGCTGAGGCATTCTGGGGAAACGAACCCACGGCGGCGACCGGACAGCCGGCACGCCGCCGCGGCTTGGGCTACTTCAACGCTGCCGAGATGAGGCCGAACTTTGTTTTCAGGTCTGTGCCGATGGTCGTGAGCGCGGCGATGATGACGACGGCGACCAAGGCCGCGATCAGCCCGTATTCCATCGCCGTGACTCCGCGACGGTCGTGCCGCAGGGCCTGCCAAACTGCCAAATGAGACATAAAATACTCGATCATATTGTCATCCCTACCAAAATGCTGATTGAGGGCATTCTGCCTTCTGCTTACGAGAGACTTCGCTGATGCGGCTTCGTGACCCCATAAAGCCATCAATTACTTAAGAACCAGTTAATAGGCGGCCCGGTCGCGATTTTCTTATTGCATCGTCGGATGACGGACCGTCGACAGGCGCGCCCGCCGGGCGGGTACGCCGCACGGCGCCGCCGGCCCGCTTTGGAGGGATTGCGAATACGATCGCGGCCGAGTTCTCGCTGCAACACGGCATGGACGAGCTGCAAGATTTGCACTCGCCAGGCGGTTAACCGCATGGTTAGGATTTTCCCAACGAATGGGAGGTCCACTGCTATGCCGGCGAATGTCACGGTCACACCGCGGGTCAAATCGATCCAGCGCACCGCCCTCGCCATGCTGGTGGTGGCCGGCGCCGTCAACTACATCGACCGTGCCACCCTGGCCGTCGCCAATCCGCTGATCCGCGAAGAGCTGGGCCTGTCCATTTCCCAGATGGGCTACTTGCTGTCGGCGTTCCTGTGGGCGTACGCGTTCTCCCAGCTACCCACCGGCGCGATGGTCGACAAGCTCGGGCCGCGGCGGTTGCTGACCATCGGGCTGTCGCTGTGGTCGCTGGCGCAGCTCCTGGGTGGCCTGGTGCAGAGTTTCGGCCAGTTCTTCGCCGCACGGCTGCTGCTAGGCGTCGGTGAGGCGCCGCAATTCCCGACCGGCGCGCGGGTGGTGCGGGATTGGTTCAACCCGCGCGACCGGGGCCTGGCCACGGGCATCTTCAACTGCGCCTCCACCCTCGGCACCGCCATCGCCTTGCCGTTGCTGACTTTCCTGATGCTGTCGTTCGGCTGGCGCGTCACCTTCGTGATCATGGGGGCGGCGGGCTTGCTGGTAGCGATCGTGTGGTACTGGCTGTATCGCGACCCCACGAGCGTGGCGCTGACGCCGGAGGAAACCGCTTATCGCACCGAGGGCGACCCGCCGGGCCAGCGGACCGAGGTGACTTTCCGCGAATGGAAGCTGCTGTTCCGCTTCCGGACGACGTGGGGGATGATCCTCGGCTATTTCGGCTGCATCTACCTGACCTGGATCTATGCCGCCTGGCTGCCGGGCTACCTGGAAATCGAGCGGCATATGAGCGTCAAGGCGACCGGTATCGCCGCGGCCATCCCATTCGCCTGCGGCGTGGTCGGCGGGGTGCTCGGCGGCTACCTGGCCGATGTGCTGGTCCGCCGCGGAGTGTCGCCCGTCAATAGCCGCAAATACCCGGCGGCCATCGCGCTGCTCGGGACCTCTATTTGCACAGTCGCCGCGGCCTATGTCACCAGCAACACACTCGCGGTGGTGTTCATCTCGGCGTCGCTGTTCCTGGTCTATGTCACCAGCACCTGCGCTTGGGCGCTCAGCTCCGTGGCGGCGCCCACGAACTGCACCGCGTCGATCGGCGCGATGCAGAACTTTGGCGGCTATCTCGGCGGGGCACTAGCGCCCACCGTAACGGGGCTGATCGTGCAGTCGACCGGGTCCTTCGTCCTGGCGCTGGTCGTGGGCGCGGTCATCGGGGTCGCCTCGGCGGCGTCCTATCTGTTCATCGTCCACGACCCGATCACCGCGATTACCATGGACCAGGTGTCCGGAACGGCCGTGCTGGGCCGGGCCTAGTTAGCCCTGCATCCCGGGATCGCGAGCCACCGGGCGCAGCGGCTGCGGTCCAGACGGAGTTGAGCAGGGTTGCGTGGCCCGCGCCGGCACCGCATCTAACGCTTGTGCCTGCCGTCCTGAAGACCTGTCTGCTGCTGTTCACCGTCCTGTTCCTTCTGCCGCTGGGCATCTCCGCAATCCGCTATCGCCTCGAGGCGACCGGGGAGGGTTGGCGGACGGCGGACCGGTCCAGCGCAGGGCTGCTGCCCCCCGCCGCCGCGCACCCGGCGGCGGTGGTGCGCATCTTCGCGGCGCAGACCGTGCGCTGGCGTGGCATCTTCGCCGCGCATTGCTGGATCGTGTTCAAGCCGGAAGGTGATAGCGCCTACACCCGCTATGACTACACGGCCTGGGGCCACCCGATCCGCGTGAACGGGTTCGTGGCGGACGGGCGCTGGTTCGGCCGGATGCCGCTCCTGGTCTTTGCGGCCGATGGCGAGGCGGCCACGGCGCTGATCCCGCGTATGCAGGCGGCGATCGCGGCCTATGCCTTCCGCAACCAGGGCGATTACCGCGCCTGGCCGGGTCCGAACTCCAACACATTCGTCTCCGCCGTGATGGAGGCCGTACCGGAAATGCGGGCGGACCTGCCGCCCACGGCGATCGGCAAGGATTATCCGTATGACGGGCGCTGGCTGCGGCGCACGCCATCCGGCACCGGGCTGCGCCTGACGTTGGGCGGCTACGCCGGGGTGACGGTGGCATGGGTGGAGGGGATCGAGGTCGATATCCTGGGCGGCGTCGCCGGGCTGGACATCCGGCGGCCGGGGATCAAGCTGCCTGGGTTGGGGCGGCTCGGTCTTTAGCGCCCGGCCCAAAAAGGAGCGGTGAATGGCGCGATACCTGGCCAACCGGCTGGTTCAGCTCGTCTTCGTGCTGATGGGCGTCAGCGTGATCGTGTTCGTCACCATGCACCTGCTGCCCGGCGACGTGGCGCAGCTACTGCTCGGGGACCATGCGACGGCGGAGCAGCTGGTGCGGCTGCGCCAGCAACTCGGCCTGGATCAGCCGGTGTGGAGCCAATACCTGCACTTCCTCCGGGGTGCGCTGACCGGCGACCTCGGCACGTCGATTCAGAGCAACCGGCCGGCGCTGCTGGACGTGCTGACGGCCTTTCCCGTGACCTTGCAGCTTGCCCTGACCTCCTTGGCGCTGGCCTGCCTGGTGGGTGTGCCGATGGGCGTGCTGTCCGCGGTGTGGCAGGGCTCCCGCTTCGACGGCGCGGTGATGACCCTCACCTTGTTCGGGATGTCGATGCCGATCTTCTGGCTCGGGCTGATGCTGCTGATCCTGTTCGCGGCGTTCCTGGGCTGGCTGCCGGTGGGAGGATTGATGCCGGTCGGCATGGACCCGCCGCGCGTCACCGGCATGAGCGTGGTCGACAGCATGCTGTCCGGTGATCCCGAGATGATTTGGGCCAGCCTGCGGCACCTGCTGCTGCCCGCCGTCACGCTGGGCAGCGTGCCGCTCGCGCTGATCACCCGCATCACCCGGGCCGAGGTGATCGCGGCCAGCACGTTCGACCACGTCCGGACGGCGCGCGCCAAGGGGCTGGATGCCCGGCGCGTCATCATGCGCCACGTGCTGCGCAACGCCTCCATCCCCATCGTCACCGTGATCGGGCTGCAGCTGGGCGTGCTGCTGTCCGGGGCGGTGCTGACGGAGTCGATCTACTCGCTGCCCGGCGTGGGGCGGCTCATGGTCGACAGCATCCTATCGCGCGACTATCCCGTGGTGCAGGCCGGCGCATTGTTCATCGCGGCGGTGTTCGTGCTGGTGAACCTGGTGGTGGACCTCAGCTACGCTGCGCTCGATCCACGGATCAGCCGGGCATGAGCGGCGGCACCACGGTCGCCGTGACGGCCATGCCGCCGGCATCGCAGGGCGCGCTGCGCCGGGCGATGCGGCACACCGGGGCGCGGGTCGGGCTCGGCATCGTCATCCTGTTCCTGCTGCTGACGGCGCTGGCCTCCGCGGTCGCCCCGTACGACCCGTTCGACCAGGACCTGTCCAGCGCCCTGTCCCCGCCCAGCGCCGAGCACCTGTTCGGCGCCGACCAATACGGGCGCGACATGCTGAGCCGGGTCATCCATGGCACGCGCACCGCCCTGCTGGCGATCGTGATGGCGGACGGCATCGCCCTGGTGCTGGGCGGCTCGCTCGGGCTGGTCGCCGGCTTTGCGGGGGGCAGGACCGACAGCCTGATCATGCGCGTGGTGGACGTGCTGCTGGCCTTCCCATACTTGCTGCTGGCGCTGGTGATCGTCGCGGCGCTCGGGCCCAGCCTGACCAACTCGGTGATCGCCATTGGCATCATCTACACGCCGCAATACGCGCGGGTGATGCGCGGGCAGGTGATGACGGTGCAGACGGCGGACTATATCCTCGCCGCGCGGTCGATCGGCGCCGGCCGGCTGCGGGTGATGCTGCGGCACATCCTGCCCAACAGCTTCTCTCCCGTGCTCGTGCTGGCCACGCTGCAGGCCGGTGGGGTGGTGGTGGAGACGGCCGGGCTGTCCTTCCTCGGGCTCGGTGCGCAGCCGCCCTCGCCGGACTGGGGCGCGCTGCTGGCGGACGGGCACGGCTATTTCCTGACGGCGTGGTGGATCGCCACCTTCCCGGGGCTCGCGATCTTCCTGGTGGTGGTCGGGTTCAACCTGCTCGGTGACGCATTGCGCGACCAGTTCGACCCGCAGCAGCGCACGCGGTGACGCGGAGGCCCGGCGAGCCTCCGCACGGGGCCGCTACTTCTGGATCGAGACCTGATCCATGTCGAAGAACATCTGCGTCGGGTTGAGCTGGAAGCCCTTCACCTCCTTGCGGATGGCACGAATCTGCAGGACGGAGTTGACGAACACCCAGGGCGCGTCGTCCATGATCCGGCTCTGGATCACCTTGTATAGCTCCACGCGCTTGTCGTGGTCCGGCACCCGCGCGGCCTCGTCCATCAGCTTGTCCACCTCGGGATTGCGGTAGTGCGCGGTGTCGCCCACCGGCATGTGCTTCGAGTTGAACAGCTCGCCGACGAAATTATCGGGGTCGCCGTTGTCGCCGGTCCAGCCAACCAGGAACATGCCGGGATACTTGCCGGACCGCACGGTCGAAAGGTACGCGCCCATGTCCATCTTCCGGACATCGGCCTCGATCCCGACCTTTTTGAAGTAGCCCTGCAACGCCACCGCGAGGTCGGCGCCGGCGGGGTTGTAGCCGCGCGGGCTGCTGTAGGCGAGCAGCTCCACCTTGAAGCCCGGCGGCACGCCTGCCTCCTTCAAAAGCTGCTTCGCCTTTTCGGGATCGTAGGCATAGCCCTTCAGCGCGGCGTCGAAGCCCCATTGCGACTGCGGCAGCGGCGAGGTCAGCATGACCGCCATGCCCTGGAACAGCGCCTTGTTGATGGCGTCCTTGTCCACGGCGTAGTTCAACGCCTGGCGCACCCGCTTGTCGGTGAACGGCCCCACGTCGTTCGGCATCGCGAGGCCGCTGACCGCGAGGCCGGGCTGGGTCAGGATCTGCAGGTTGGCATCGCCGCGGATCGAGGCGATGGTCTGGGTCGCGACATCGCCCATGATCTGCACCTCGCCGCGCCGCAGGGCCAGCAGCGCCGCCTGCGAGTCCGGATATTCCTTGAAGACGATCCGGTCGAGCTTCGGCTTGCCCTTCCAGTAGTCCGGATTGGCGTCCACCACGACCTGATCCCGCTGCCGCCACTCCTTGAACACGAACGGGCCGGTGCCGACGGGGTGGTTGCGGAAGTCCTTGCCATACTTCGCGAAAGCGGCCGGGCTCGTAACGCCGTTCCAGACCATCGCGAGGCTCGCAAGGAAGCCAGCCGACGGCTCCTTCATCTTGAACTCGACCGTGTCGTCGTCCACCGCGCGATACGAGGCGACGGAGCCGTAGGTGAAGTCGATGTAGCTCTCGACCGGGCCGGAGTTGTAGATGTAGTTCGGACTGCTCTTGTTGAGCTGCCGGTCGATGCCCTCGATGAAGGACTGCGCGTTGAACGGCGTGCCGTCATGGAACTTGACGCTCTTCCGGAGATGGAAGGTGTAGGTCAGGCCATCCGGCGCGATCTCCCAGCTCTCGGCTAGGCCCGGCTCCACGTCCACCGTGCCGGGCTTGTACCGCACGAGGTTGTCGTAGATGGTCGCCATGACGAAGCCGGAGGTGTTGTTCATCACCGCCTCCGGATCGAAGCCGGTGGGATCAGCGGCCATGCTGACCACCAGCGTCTCCGCACGCGCCATGCCCATCGCGGCGCCGAGCGCCAGCGCGGTTGCGCAGGCGAGACGGCTGGCGGTCCGTCGTAGGGAAAGCGGGGGAGCGTGGCCCATGGAAATCCTCCTGCTGGTCGATGCGCCATCGGCCGCGGCGATCTCGCGGACCGTCGCCTGCAACACGCGGCGGACCGATGTTACGGCAATGCGGCTCGCCGTCCAGGCGCGATGGCTAGGATGAGCGGGCCAGCTTGAAAGAGGCCGCCGTGTTCGCGCGGCGCCGGTGCGAGGCTACCCGGGCACCTCCTCCGCCATCTTCAGCATCTTGGCCGCGAGCGGCGTCTTCTCCGTGAACTGCTTCCACGCGGAGGCGCGGGCGACCGCCTGCCAGTGGTCCACCGTCGCGTCCTCCATTGGATGCACCGCGACCCCCGCGGCCGCGAAAATGCGTGCCATCTCGATGTCGTCCGCCTGGGCGCCGGCCAGGTTGAACGGGACCATCTCCTCGCCCACCGCCATCATGGCGTCCTGCTGCGGCTTGGTCAGCGTGTCCCAGACCGACTTGGACACCATGATCGGCTCCAGGATGAAGAAGAAGCTGCGTTTGCCCGGCGTCGTCAGGTGCTTGCACGTTTCCTGCAGCTTGAACGACAAGAAGCTGCTTGAGCTCGTGCAGGCCGCGTCCATGACTCCGGTGGACATGCCGATGTAGACCTCGTTGGACGGCATGGAGGAGACGGACGCGCCGGCCGCCTTGAACATCTCGTCCATCTCGCGCGATCCGCCCCTGATCTTCATGCCGCGGGCGTCGGCCGGTTCGATCAGCGGCTGCGTGCGGGATGCCATGCCACCCGACTGCCACATCCAGCTCACGAGGATGATGCCGCGCTGCTCGAGCAGCCCGGTCAGCTCGCGCCCAACCTGGCTCGTGCGCCAGTTGTAGCCCTGGGTGTAGCTGGTCACCAGCGCCGGCATGAACGAGATGTTCATCTCGTGGATCTCGCCGCCCGCGTAGGTGAGCGGCACGAGAGCCACGTCCAGCGCGCCCTTCCGCAGCCCGCTGATCTGCGCGAAGGTCTTCATCAGCGAACCGTTCGGATAGACCTCGAACTGCAGCTCGCCTCCGGTTCGGCTGCCGACCAAGTCCGCGAAACGACGGCACATGCGGTCACGGAAATCTCCGGTGTCGCCGGAGCTGGCGGGGAACTGGTGCGAGATTCTGAGCAGGCGGGGCGCCGCCTGGGCGCGGCCGGTCAGGGCCGGCAGAGCGAGGGCACCGAGCGCTGCGCGCCGGGTCAGCGGGATGGGCATGGGTTTCCTCCAGGTTTTGCGCCGCTCGGCTGGCGGGTTTGCGGCGGCATGCTACGCTGCCCGGCAGGAGGAAGCCACAACATGGAAATACGTCCGATCGCCGGCGCGCTGGGGGCCGAAATCCTGGGAGTGGACCTCGCGTCCGGACTCGACGGCGCGACCGTGGGTGCCATCCGCCAGGCGCTGCTGGACCATCTGGTGGTGTTCTTCCGTGACCAGGACTTGGCCCCGGCCATGTTCCGCGACATCGTCGGGCGGTTTGGCACGCCCGTCGAGTACCCCTTTGTCCGCGGCTTGGAGGGCTTCCCCGAGATCATCCAGGTGCTGAAGCGCGAGGACGAGCGCAGCAACTTCGGCGGCATCTGGCACAGCGACACCTCCTATTTGGACGAACCGCCGATGGGCAGCGTGCTGCTGGCGCGGGAGCTGCCGCCCTATGGCGGGGACACCCTGTTTGCCAATCAGTACTTGGCTTTCGAGGCGCTGTCGCCCGGGCTGCAGCGTATGCTGGAGTCGCTGCGCGGCGTTAATACCTCGGCCAAGGCGGACGTGACCCGGACGCGGGAGGACCGGGTCAAGGACAGCGGCACCGCGGCCAAGCAGGACTATGCAGCCGAGCATCCGGTGGTCCGCACCCATCCCGAAACCGGCCGCCGCGCGCTGTATGTGAACGTCGCCCACACCGCCCGCTTCGCCGGCTGGACCGAGGAGGAGAGCGCGCCGTTGCTGCAGTACCTGTTTGCGCACCAGGTCAAGCCGGAATTCACCTGCCGCTTCCGGTGGGGGCTGAACTCGATTGCCTTCTGGGACAATCGTGCGGCGCAGCACAACCCGGTCAACGACTATCACGGTTTCCGACGCTTGATGCACCGGATCACCCTGGCGGGCGATAGGCCGAGATAGTCCGCCGGCGCCGTAACACGGGTGGGCTGCTGGCCTTGCGGAGCGGTGCCGGGTGTGCATGTCCATGAGCTGAGCGGACAGGGAGGGTTTTGCATGTCGGCGACCACAAGGATTTCCGAACGGCCAGCGGCAGGAGGATGGCGCTACGACGGCGTTGCCCAGGCGTTCCACTGGCTGGTCGTCGCAATGCTGATCACGCAGTACTCCGTGGCGCTGCTGCTCTCGTATTTCCTGCCCAAGTCGGCCGAGGCCGGTTTGGCTGAATGGCATTTTTCCGTGGGCTCGTCGGTGTTGGTTGTTATGCTGGCGCGTCTGGCATGGCGGCTGACGCATACGCCGCCCCCGCCACCCAAGGACCTTTCGCCCGGCCTGCGGCTGCTCTCACGCGCGACGCACTGGGTGTTCTACGCCGTCCTGATTGTGCTGCCCGTGCTTGGCTGGGCCGCCGCGTCTGCGGACGGCGCCAGGGTCCATCTCGCCGGTCTCATACCCCTGCCGCTTTTGGTTCCGAAGGATGATCCCTTCGGCAAGGCCATGGCAACCGTGCATCCCGCCATCGCGATTACGCTCCTTGCCGTGATCGCGCTGCACATCGCCGGCGCGCTCTATCACGCCTTCATCAAGCGGGACGGCGTGCTGCAGCGTATGCTGCCGGGTCGGGGGATGGGGTAGCATTCAGTGTTGTGCGCGCCGGCACACTCAGCCCCGCACCCGGATGACGTGCGGATCTGCCAGCCCGTCCCGCCGGGTGCTTCGTGCCCAAGTCAATGCGGCCCGCACGAGGATGACGTGCGAATCCCTGGTGATTGCGAGACGCTGGGGGTTGAGCGGTATGACTGGGGAGATTGCCGCCCGTATCGCTGTTGTTGCGGGCACGCCGTCGCCCTGCCATGACGCCATCACCTGCTGGCGGTACGGGCCGCCGATCTCGGGCACCGCGGAGTGGTATTGCGCCACTGCGAGGTCCCACGTGCCGGCATTGCTGCGCAGGGTGCTGAGGAAGCGGGCGGCGTAGCGTGCATTGGCGAGCGGGTCGAACGCTTCCTCGAGACTTGCGAAGGCAGCCGGATGGTACATCAGGTTTATCTGGAAGCAGCCCACGTCCACAGAGCGCACCCCGGCCGTCTGCTCGCGCATGACATCCGTCAGGGCGGCCTGCAGGGAAGGGTGGTAGCGTCCGGCGCCGGCCGCGTTGACCGTCCAGGGCCAGGGCTCGACCCGGCCCGTGGCTGGGTTCCACCGCCCGCTCTCGATCCGGCCGATGGCGGCGAGCACGCCGGGCGGCAGCCTCCACTCTAATTCGGCGGCCGTGGCGGCTTCCAGGCAGGACGGCATATCCGCCGTGTTTGCACGGTTTTGCGCGGTCGCAGCTTGGGCAAGCAAAAACAGCAGCGCCGCGACCCCACCTACCCTCATCGGGTGAATTGCGCCGGGGTCGAGACGGCGAAGTTGACCATGGTGCGGATGGCCGCGCTGATATTGTCCGGAGTTGAAGCTGCCGTGTATAGATCAGGACTCGAAGCGCATTGCTTCAGCAACGGCGCAACCTGCGCCAGTATCCCGTTTTCCCCAAACTGATTATTAGGATCGTCGTTGGTGGTGTGAAGCACAAGCACGATAGCGCCCTTGTCCTTAAGGCCTTGGCAGACCTTTGGGTCAAATGGGGCAGTCGCGCGCGTGTTACCCTTCGCTGTGTAATCCTCGATGCCATCAGTTAAAATGAATATATATTTTCGGGCTTTCTGCTGAGATGAGCCATCGCCGGCTTGGCCGACAATCTTCCCGAACGCAGTAATAGACTGCCCCACATTGGTTTGGTTGTAGTTACCATTCGGGCCATCGTCGTTGATCGGCGTGACTTCTGTCGCCGTAATGGAGGACGCAGCGCCGGATGGCAGGCCGAGCGGATAAACGGTATGCACATCGGTGTCGAACGTATAGAGGCCGAACTGGAACTTCGCTGCATGCTGTGACGTGGCTAGGATCGACGCTACGTAGCCGACCGCGTTTTTCAGGACGTCGATGCGCATCAGGACGCCATAAAACTTGGCCATCGCGTAGTAGTCGCCATACTGCTGTTTCCAGCGCGCCGTGAGGGGCTGCTGCATGTGACATGCGATCGCGCAATTAGGCCAGTAAGCACTCCCCGAAACTGTAAGGGGGTATTTAGTCGTCAGCCCCATCAACTGGGTTCGTGCAGCATCGGTGGCGCCGACCGCCATCGAGTTGGACACGTCCATCAGCACGTAGATGTCGATATAGGCGCCAGCCGATTCCTGTGCCGTCGCGGTGCCGCCGAGCGGAAAGGTGGCGAAGTTGCCGTATCCCGTGTTCATGCCGTGCAACAGGCCGGCGATCTGCGTGTTGTATGTGGCGGTGTAGGTTGCGGCCGCGGTGAATATCAATCCATTATGCTGCACACTTACCGCTACGACGGGAAGGGTTACGTTGGGGGTGCCAGTGGCCTGGGAACGGAAGCGTTGCACACCCGCAGCTTCGGCTGTCTTCAGATCCGCCTGCGGGTCCTTGGCGTAGGCCGCCGCAGCCGACCGCAACGCGGCGAGTGCAGCCGTGTCGGCAGCCGAATTGAGCCGGGCATGGGCAGCGATGGCCTGGGACGTGTCCGTGGCGAGCGCCACCATACCAAGCAGCGCCACTATGACAAGGGCTATGATGACAGCCATGCTGCCCCGGCGGTCGGTGCCACCCGGCATTACTTTCGCAAACGCGCTTAGACGGAAAGTATAAGGCGTCATGTTGTTCACTTTTTGCTTTCACTTGTCAGACGGATAGTTGTCTTTACCCAGTTGCTTATTCGCGCTCGTATCCATGCTCCTATCAGTCGTCCTTGTTTTTCGGCGGCACATACGCAGGGCACTGAAAAAATGGATCGAGGTAGGCGATGGACTGATCGAGACTGCCAGAGCGGGCGGGGTAATAGGCCGACCGCGCCATCTGGATGGCGCCGACCACGCCGCCGAGGAACAGCGGCTTGAATGCGTATGTCACGTCAACCACCAGCACGGGTGCTGCTTGAAACGCGCTCTGCGCCAGGACGGCCGGCCCCGGCGGAGCCGAGTCGGCCACGGCGGTCAGCACGCCGCACGGCCGGGGCGCCGCCCCCGTGCCGAGCAGCGCCCGGCTCCAAGCTACGCTTGCGACGCAACTCGCCTTGCCGCAGTTCGCAGGCGCGCTGAACTGCACTTCCGTCAATATGACACCGTAACGGGCGCTCGGCATCAGCAGCTGCGGCATCGAGGCATAAACGGCCGTGCTCGCGCGCCACGCCAGGTCATAGGTCAACGAGTTTGTGCCGTCTGCGTTGACGGCCAGCATAGTCGCGATTTGCCCCACCGATCCCGCCGCCGCCGCCATTCGTCGCCAAGTCAGCCAGCCATTCGCGATGTCGTACATCGACATCAGCATCAGGATCAGCATGGGCGAGAGAAGCGCGAACTCGAGCGCCGCTACGCCACGCCGGGACGAGTTTTGGTGGCGCCGCAGCGATGGCCAGGGACGCAGACGGATGGATGCGGCGGTGCGCATGGCCCTAGTACTCGTTCACGAATGGGACGGAGGCGGTGAAAAGCAGCGATGCCGCGTTGGGTCCGACCTGCAGCGGCCAGCCCGATAGTGGCGAAGCGTAAGTCAGGGTGAGCAGCATCAGGCTTTTGGAGACGCCGGCACTAAACGGTGGCGCGGTGCTGCTTGCGGTCAGGTAGTCCGTCACGGGATACAGGGTCACCGATATCAGGCTGCAATCCAGCAAGCCATGCAGCGCGCCGCACACGGAGACCGACACGAAATTCTTCTGGCCCAAGGCAGCGGAGGCCGTGCTCGCGCCGGGCTGCAATTGCCGGGCGATGGTGGCCGCGGCGTGATCGAGGGCCGATTTGGCAAACAGGCAAAAGCCAACCTGCATTATGCCTACGACCAGCATCATGAGAGCCATCGAAACGAGGGCGAACTCCACGACCATGGCGGCACGCCGGTGTGCCGCCAGCGCGCTTATCCGGGGTCTAATCTGGAGCATGTGGCATTCCTGGTCTTGTCGCAGGTGGGATAGGCACGTTCCCGGACCGACCCTCGATTGCGCGCTGAGCTGCGGCGATCTCTGGGGCCAAACGGCCGTTCTCGGGGCTATCCGGGGGCAGCGCAGCGCGCGCGGCGGATGAGTTGCCCGAGGCCAGCAGCGAAAGGGCCAGGTTCAGCCGCGTCGCCGCCGACCCCGGATCCAACTGCAGCGCCCGGCGGTACTCCGCCTGGGCCTCCGTGGGGCGGTGCTGCAGATCCAGCGCAATGCCGAGATTGTTGAGCGTCTCCGGCCGCAGTTCCAGCTGGGCTGCACGGCGGAACTGCTCCTCGGCCGCTTTCGGGTCATGGTCAGCCAGCTTGATGCGTCCCAGCCCCAAATGCGCCGCCGCGTTCTCCGGCTGAAGTTTCAGTACGACATTGTAGGCCGCCGCTCCTTCCGGATAGAGCCTCAAGGCATACAGGGCCCTCCCGAGCATCATCTGCGCCGGAATGTTGTAGGGCTCGCGCGTCAGGATGCTGCGCGTCACGTTCACCGCGATCTCTGGCGAGCCGCCGGTCATCGCGGCCTCCGCGACGCCAAGCGTCGGGCGGTCATTGAGCGTGGTGGGCTGCCGCGACCCGCCGCAAGCAGCCAGCAGGAGCATCGGGAGAAGGATTGGGAAATGGCGCACCGGAGCCTCGTGGGATGTGGTTGCATTAGCGGTGCATCATCGCGAGGACTTGAACAAGTGCCGGGCCGCCGACGACCAGGAAAAGACAGGGCAAGATGAAAAGAATCATCGGAACGGTGAGCAAGACCGGAAGCTTTGCCGCCTTGGCCTCGAACCGGATCATCGTCTCGGCCCGCAGCTCGGCCGATAGGACGCGCAGCGCCGTACCCAGCGGCGTGCCGTACTGCAACGTTTGCACCAGGGTTGAGCTGAGGCGCTTGAGCGGCTCGAGCCCGGTGCGCAGGCCGAGGTTCAGCAGCGCCGTGCGCCGGTCGGGGATGATGTGCAACTCATTGATCGTCAGCTCGAACTCGAGCGCGACCTGTGGATGCGCGTGCTTGATCTCCTCGCCGACACGCTCGATGGCGGCCTCCAGGCCCAGCCCGGATTCCACGCAGATCACCATCAAATCCAGCGCGTCCGATAGGCCGTTCTCGAGAGCCTTCACGTACTGGCTGCGGCGGCGCTTGATGAAGAACTCGGGCGCCATCATGCCGACCACGGCTGCCACAATCAGCGCCATGTTGCGCTTGACGGTCGAGACATCGCCTGGGGTCAGCAGATATGCCAAAAGCGGCAGTCCTAGCAGCAGCGTTTTGCTGCCCAGGAACAAGGAGAAAGCGCGCTCGCCCCGAAAGCCGGCCTGGAACAAGGTGAGGCGCATGCCCGCGGCCACGCTGCCCTGCACGAGGCGGGTGCGTCCCAGTGCGGCCCCCACCAGGCCGACGAGGCGCAGCAGCAGCGGGACGGACGGCTCATTATTCGCGGCCACCACAACGCCGTTCGACCGGACGTCCAGCAGCCGGGCCCGCAGGCGTTCATCCTGCCGCAGGCGTGGCAGCATCAGCAGGGATCCGGCCACGAGCGTGGTGCAGCCGGCCGCCAATAGCCACATCAGGAGAACCTGGTTCACCCGAGGCTCTTCTTGATCATGAACCGCATGGCCCCAAATCCCAAGCACAACATTACCACGGCGACCCCAAAGATTTTCTGTCCCGTGCTGTCGGTGAACAGCACCATGATGTAGTCTGGGTTCACGAGCGCCATCATTGTGCCCGTGATGAAGGGCAAGGCAGCCAGGAGGAGGGCGCTTGTGCGCGCCTCGGAGGCAAGGGCAAAGCCCCGCTTGCGCAGCGCGATGCGCTTGCGGATCACATCGGCGAGAATCTCCAGCGTCTCGGTCAGGCCGCCGCCCGTCTGGGCCTGCAAGGCGATGGCGGTGGCGAAGAAACGATATTCCGCCACGCCGCTGCGGATCGCGGTATCAATCAGCGCCCGTTCCAGCGCCGCGCCGATGCGGACCTGGTTCGACAGGCGCCGGAACTCCTCCGCCGTCGGCTCGGGGGCGTTGACCGCCACAGTACGCAGGGCCTCGATCACCGGGATACCCACCCGGACCGTGCGCACGATGCTGCCCAGCGCGTCCGGAAGCTGCTCATACAGCCGCTTCTGCCGTTTGGTGTCGTAGAACCGCCAGTAGGCGCGCGCGACAAACCACAGTTCGACCGGCAGCAGCAAGAACGTCAATCTGCCGAGCAGAAGGTTGCCGAGGAAGGCTATGCCCGAGGTCAGCACTATCGCAGCGATCAGCACCGCCCACCATGGCAAGGGATACTGCGCCTTGCGGTCGGGGGAGTAGCCGGCCAGCTTCAAGAAGGTGGCAATGTGTTCGGACCGGTCCCGCTTGGCTCCGTCCTTCCGCCTGATGCCGGCGCGGGTCGGCGCGTGCAGGCTCATGACCCTCGTCAGCCGGTCCTGCACGGCCTCGTGCCGCCGCCGGCCCTGCAACAAGGACACGGTGGATGCGCCGAGCGCCATCAACAGCCCGAAGCCGAAGCTCAGCCAAAGCGCAGTGTTTATGGGAACCGCCGTCATGCCGCCGCCTCCTCCAGCGTGGCCATCCAGGCGCGGTCCAGGCCGAAATAGACCAGGCGCTCGAAGAAGGGCGGCCGGGCGCGGCTGATGCGGTAGTGCCCGCGCAGCCGACCGTCCGGGCCCTCCCCAGTCATCTCGTACTGCGCCAGGTCGTTCAGCGTCACGACCTCGCCCTCCATGCCGCAGACCTCGGTGATCTGCGTGAGGCGCCGTCCGCCGTCCCGGTGGCGCTCGACTTGCAGGATCAGGTTCACGGCGCCCACGATCTGCGTGCGGATGGAGCGCACCGGCAGGCCCATGTTGCCCATCTGAACCATGTTCTCGATCCGGGTCAGCGCGTCGCGGGAGGTGTTGGCGTGCACCGTGCCCATGCTGCCGTCATGGCCGGTGTTCATGGCCTGCAGCATGTCGAACGCCTCGGGCCCGCGCACCTCGCCGATGATGATGCGGTCGGGGCGCATGCGGAGCGCATTGCGCACCAGGTCGCGCTGCGTGATCTCGCCGCGGCCTTCCAGGCTCGCCGGCCGGGTCTCCAGCCGCACGACATGGGGCTGCTGCAGCTCCGCCGCGTCCTCCACCGTGACGACACGCTCGCCCGCATCGATCATCCGGCTGAGCGCGTTCAGCATTGTGGTCTTGCCCGACCCGGTGCCGCCCGATATGACGATGTTCAGCCGCGCGCTGCTGGCCAGCTGCAGCAGCTTCGCCAATGGCTCGGTCAACGAGCCGGATGTGACAAGCTGCGCGAAGTCGATCTTGCGCTTGGCGAACTTACGGATCGACACATAGGGCCCGTCCAGGGCCAGCGGCTGCAGCACGATGTTGACGCGGCTGCCGTCCTTCAACCGCGCATCCACGATTGGGCTGCTCTCATCGACCCGGCGGCCGACGCTGGTGGCAATGCGCTGACAGATGTTGGCCACGTGCGCCGCGTCGCGGAACCGCACGTCGGACAGCATCAGCTTGCCCTTGCGCTCGATGAACACCTTGTCGGGGCCGTTGACCATCACGTCGGTGATGCTGTCGTCCTCGAGGATCGACTCCAGCGGACCCAGGCCCACCATGTCGTTGACCAGCTCTTCGGCCAGCTCGCGCTGCTCCCGGGCATTGAGCTGCACGCGTAACTCGGTGGCGATCTCGCTCAGCAGCCGCTCGACCTCGCGCGTCAGGCGCTCTGACGACATGACCGATGCCGTCGTTGGGTCAATGCGGGACAAGCAGAGCATCCGCAGTTCCACCAGCGGACCCGTGGTTGGCGCGCGCGACGGCGCCTCCGGCGCCTCGGGCACCAGCGTCAATACGGCTGCGTCCGCTGCGGGGCGGCGTTGCCCGAACGCGTTCATTTACCGCGTCCGAACAGGCGCCAACGCTGCGGCGCGGCGCGATCGCCCGTGCCGGCGACCTCATGCGCGAGCTGCGCGATGCCGCGGCCCAGCGCCGGCACCTTTGCCGCGGCGGGCTTGCCCAGGCTTGCGGCAGCCTCGATGGGGCGGGGCAGGTCGGCCACGACGATGTCGGGCTTGACGCCCAGTGCGTGCTGAATCTGCGGGACCGTCAATCCGCCGCGCCGTCCGGCACGGTTCAACAGCAGGATGGGCCGGCGGGCCTGCCCGGTTCCCGCCGGCAAGGCGAGCAGGCGAAGCGCCTCGCGCACCGATGCCAGCGTGGGCTGCATGACGATGACGCGCTGATGTGCTTGGTCCAGCATATCCAAGTTCACGCCCATGGGCCGGAACGGCACGTCGCCGATGATGATGTTGTAGCGCCGGGACAGCGCGCTCAGTACCGTCGCCACCGCCCCGGTAGGGACCGAGATGCGCGCGCCCAGGTCCTCGGTCGCGGCCAGGACATGGAGGCGGTCCTCCACGGGCTGCGCCGCGCGCTCGACGAACAGCTCGTCCACCCGCGATGGCTGCTCCAGCGCGACCCGGAGGCCGGAGCTGGAGGCGACGCCCAGCAGCAGCGCGGCGCTGCCCATCTGCAAGTCGGCGTCCAGCAGGACGGTATGGCGCCGGGCGTTATGGGCCAGGTGCCAGGCGAGGTTGGCGGCGACCGTCGTCGCCCCCGCGCCGCCGCGCGCGCCGGTGACGGCGACGAACATGCCGCCGATCGGACTCCGGCGCGGCGTGCGGCGCATGATCGCCGCCCCGAACACCCGGGCCACGGCGTCTGGCACTAGGGGCTTGTACAGGAACTCCGCTGCCCCCAGCTCGCGCGTGACCTGGCGGTAGAAGTCGCGGTTCTCCTGGTCGCCGATGACCAGGACGCGGACGTCGGGGTCCACGATCTGCGCCAGCTCACCCAGCAGGCCGAGCGGGTCGTCCTCGCCGGACACGTCCACCAGCAGCGCCTCGGGCGTCGGCATGTTGCTGAGCTGCGTGATCGCATTGCGCAGGCGGACGCGCCGGATGTCGAGCTCGCCGGGGACCGCCTCCGACAAGCCCTTCCGCAGCGCGGCTTCGGCATCCACATCGGTCGTGAATGCCACCAGTGCGCTGCGGGTAGACTCCGCTTGCTCGGTGGCGGCGATATTCAAACCATCTGGCATGCTACTGCGCCGCCGCCGCTGCGCCGGCGGTAGGGGCATCGGCCCCCGCTGCGCCCGCATCGCCGCCGCCGCTAAGGCGGAGGCCCGCTAGGCCGCTATCGGGCAATTGCTTGATCTTCCCGGTCCGGTAGCGGACCACGGCGGCCGTCGCCATCGTGCTATCCCGGGGCACGTAGTCCACGCCGCGCACCAGGTCGGATGGCCGGGCGATCTGTGCCGCGATGTTCGCATCCGCGGCGCCGGTCGGACGCCAGGTGCCTTCGCGCAAATAAGGGTCGAACACCGAGCAGCCTGCCAAGGCAAGCAGCGTCAGTGCATGGAGGGTGTATCGCATCGGCATTCTCCCTATCGGACCACGAAGCCGGCGAGGTTCGACCCTGGGGTCGAGCCTGACTGGCGCAGCAGAAGTATGCGTTCGCCGTCGTTCGGCTCGCGCCAGCTGTCGGTCGGGGACAGGATGGCCTGCGAGTCGCTGACCGGGCGGCTCAGGTATGGGGTCACGACGATCACCAGCTCCGTCTCCGCACGCTGAAACCCGTCGGAGCGGAACAGCGCGCCCAGCACCGGTATGTCGCCCAGGCCCGGCAGGCCGTTGCCCGTCATCGTCGAGCTGTCGGACAGCAGGCCGGCGATGGCGAAGCTCTGCCCGCTGCCCAGCTCCACCGTCGTCTCGGCCCGGCGCACCTTGATTGCGGGAATCTGAATGTTGTTCAGAGTCACCGCCCCCTCGGTCGTCAGTTCGCTGACCTCGGGCCGTACGCGCAGGTTGATCTGGCCATCGGACAACACAGTGGGGACGAAGGCCAGCGAGACTCCGTACTGTTTGAAATCGACCGTGATTGTCGGGACGCCGCCGGTTACGCTGCTGGACACTGGGACCGGGAACTCGCCGCCCACGAGGAAGCTGGCGGTCTCTCCGCTCATCGCCGTCAGCGTTGGCTCGGCCAGCAGGTGGATCAGCTGGTCCCGCGACAGGGCGTCGATGACATTGTTGATGTCTACGCCCGCGTTCGTATACCTACTGGCAATCCGGCTGGAGGTGAGCAGGCCGTTGACCACCGGGTTGATCAGGTTGAAGCCGACGGCATACTTGCCGATCTGGCCGAGCGCCTGCCAGTTCACGCCAAGCTGCCGGGTCAGCGAACGGGACATCTCGGCGACCCGGACCTTCAGCGTGACCTGCGCGGCGCCGGTGACCTGCAGGCGGTTCTCCACGGTCTGTTTTGCAGTGGCATAACCGCGCGCGGTCGCCATCGCCCGGTCCGCCTCGGCAGCGTTGGCCACGGTGCCGTGCACGACGAGGCCGTCCGTCCGCTGGTCAACCTGCACGTTGCGGCCCGGCAGGGCGCGGCTGATGGCGGACGAGGCCTCTTGCGCCCCATAGGAGCTGGGGCGGACCACCACCTCCCACTGCGCGACCAGGTTGCCGTTCGCGCCCATGGCGGCGACCGTGCTCTTGCCGGGTGCGACGCCGAACAGGAACAGCGTGGTGGGACTGGCCGGACGCACGTCCACCACCTTGGGATCGGCGGTGAACACGCTGGTGACTGCCGCCCCGAGGGTCACGATGCGGCCGGACCCGGCCTCCACCACGACACCGCCGCGGCTGGCGGCGACGCTGACATTGGTACCGGCGTTGGCGGCGCCGTTGAGCTGCGGTACTTGCGTCACTTGGCCTTCCGGCCCGGAGGCGGCTGGGGCGGCCGAACGGCGGCTCGGCTGCGTCAGCCGGCAGGGCGGAGCAAAGGACCAGCAGCGCGGCCGCTGCCGGCTGGAGAAGGGTGCGGCATGTGTGCGTGTGCATCAGAACTTGAATTCCTTCTTGTCTGCTGGGCCGGCGAAGACGCTCACGGTGCCGCCTGACGAACCGCCGAGTGCGGGGGACACGTCCACGGCCCAGATGGCGGGCCGGGCTGGCGGTGTCCGGGCCAGAGGCGGCCCGGACGCTGAAGGAGATGCGGCCGAGGCGGCTGGCGACAGCGACGCGCTCTGCCTGGACCGGCGTCACCTCGACCGTGACGGTGCGCGGGCCGGCGTTGTTCCCAGCGGCGGTGTCGGGAACGTCGCCGACCGCGCCCTGGATGAACACCTTGTCCACCGCGACGATGCGCAGGTCGGACAGCACGGTCTCGCCGACAAAGCGGCGGCCGGCGGACGCGCCGGTGTCCTCGATCGACTGGGTCAGCAGCATGTCCACGTGGTCGCCGGGCCAGATCAGGCCGCCGGCGCCAAGGACCGCGTCCACTGCGACGCTGACGGCACGTGTCCCGGGCGCCAGGACCAGGGCCAGGAACCCGCGGTCGCCGGGACGTATCATGCTGGGAGACAGCAGCGTTTCGCCCTGCTCGTAGCTGCGGCGCAGCATCGACCCGGCCAGGGCGGCCCGGTTCTCTGCCGTGGCGGCGACCGTGTCGGCCGTGGTGGAGGCAATGGCGACCTGGGTGGCCGCGAGATCCTCCGGGTGGATCAGGGTGCCGATGCGGAGCGGCCGGGCGGCGGTCAGCACGCTGGTCAGCACCGGTTCCGGCGGGGGCGCCGCGACATCGGGCACGCTGGCCACCTGCGTTGGCGTGGCTTGGTGGGTGCTGATCCACATGGCAGCGCCGAACCCGGCCAGCCCCAGCGCCAGCATCACGAAGATCGTGAAACGAAGTATCATGTTACGATCCCGCCAAGAGTAGGGTTATGCCGCCGAATGCGATGGCGAGGCCGTAGGGCAGCGGCGCTCCGCGGCAGATGCGCCATCGCTCGGCGCGCAGCACGCGGGCCAGCGGACCACGCCGCCGGCCGCCGGGCGGCGCCACGCGGACGACGCGCGATAAGATGAGGTAGAGGACGGCGAGCACGCCGCCGGATAGCGCCGTGAGCATGAGAAGGCTGCCGACCTGCAGCGGCGGCACGACGAGCGCCGTGGCGGCGAGCAGCTTCACGTCGCCGCCCATCCATCCCCGCTGCCAGCATAGCACCGCGACGCCGAACACGGCGGCGGCCAGCAGCAAGCCGACAACGATCCCGCCATCCTGCAGCCGCAACGCCGCACCGGTCAGCACGAGGGCGACGGAGGCGCCATTGGGGATGGTGCGGAGCGCAACGTCATTGAGCGCCGCGGCCAGCAGCAGCAGGCCCGCTGCGACTGGGACCGCATAGGCGAAAGTTGTTTCCAAGGGAGACAAAATCCTGTACCTCGTCTGAGTTTGCGCGGTCGCTCACGATCGATGCAGCGTGAAGGATTGAGGAAGTCCGCTATTCGCCGGCTATTTCCCAATCATCAGTTCGAATGGTTTAGTTGTTGAAAATTAAGTTGTTAACACCGTCGGCAGAGCTACTCCGCCTTGCGCAATATTTGTCCTGCAACAAGGCGGGGGAGTTGGTGGCGTTATCAGTTCAAATAACCGCTAAGGCGGGTGAATACGGTGGAAAGGCCGCCGGTAAAGGAGCCGATTGCCGTAACCAGCGCTATGCTAATCAGGGCAGCCATAATACCATATTCCACTGCGGTAACGGCGCGCTTGTCTTGGCGAATGGCAGCGAATAGACGAATACATCCGGTCATTACAAACGATCTTTATATTGAGACAAACGTATAGCTCTGAACGATTACCCCACTCCCACGAAGTCGGAAGACGTTTGAAGCGGGCCTTCATGCTATTACGATTACGCTCTTATTGCGAAGCCTGTTGATATGGCCCCAGTCCGGCTGCTCCCATAAGCCACGCCGGTGGATTGGACGCGGCTCCGAGGGCTTCGATCGTTCTCCGCCAGCTTAGGTAATTCGGGAGGTTT